>Ga0206683_10001337_pt1 | contig 17163 bp, 19 predicted proteins | sample M280m12015metaG_FD_155483 | JGI IMG/M metagenome (GOLD analysis project Ga0206683, IMG submission 155483) | Ammonia-oxidizing marine archaeal communities from Monterey Bay, California, United States - M2 80m 12015 | ecosystem: Environmental > Aquatic > Marine > Intertidal zone | place: USA...
CTAACGGTCACCGGGCTCCCAATCCGGTTCAGTTCTCACCAGCCTCCGAGAACTGAACCGTCACCACCAAGTTTAGGAGAGCACAATCACGAAATAATGCGCGAGTTACTGGCCCTGTCTGACACCGAAATAGTTTCGTTGGTTGCCGACGGAATTCTCGTGCAAGAGGGAAAGTGACACTATTCAGATATTGGGCAATGATCAGGGGCAGTAGGTTCAACTAACCGGTGAGAGCAAGTAACCAAAGGGCAAAGTATGACAATCGAATCTGTAAAGAAGATGGTCGAAGCAGCCAAAGCCGAGATTGACAATATTTCACCGGCTGAAGCGTCACGCCGCGCCAATGACGAGGGCGCCTTGATTGTTGACATCCGCGACGTGCGAGAAATGCAACGTGATGGCGCCATACCTGGAGCGATGCACGCCCCGCGCGGGATGTTGGAGTTCTGGGTTTCTCCTGACTCTCCATACACGAAAGAAATTTTCGGCGAAGACCGAGAATTCGTTCTGTGTTGCGCCGGGGGTATGAGGTCAGCTCTATCCGCAAAGACACTGAAAGACATGGGCATGGAAAAAATTAGTCACATCGAGACAGGCTTTGGAGGCTGGAAAGCCGACGACATGGCCATCGAAACCTACGAAGAATGGAAAGCCAATCGCAACAGGTGACTGGGCAAATCTTGACGCAGATATTCAATCTCCACCAAACACCTACAGATAATCAACCCGGAGACGCCAAACAGGTCACGGGCTACTGCGAACCGCTATCTCTGCGGGCAGGCGAGCAAATCCAATGGTTTGGGTCTAGTCACGTGCCAACCAATGGCCGTCTGGATCTTGTCCGTTTGGAATGTGGCGACCCCACGCGATCCGGCCCCGGGTTCTCTGAACATCCTCTGGACAGCGTGTCGCCTTGGAATATCGAACTTGTCGAACAGCCGTTAGCTCCCGGCTCCTTCGCAGAAGCGATCCTGCCAGCAGATGACCCAAAGAAGGTGTCAGTCGGCTTCTGGTTTCAACCAACTCTTCTCAAGCGAGATGGCGTTATTGCGTCGATGCGGTCCGATGACGGAATCATCGAAATTTTAAACAAAGGCGATTACCTGTGCGGCCGATTCGGTGGCGCCGAATTCCGACTGCGTGAACGTCCTCTTGAGAGACGCCGGTGGTATTTCCTCCACCTCGATATCCAGTTACCTGACCGCCGAGTGACGGCGTTAGTGACCACCGAGCGAAGCGCGTCGCCGGGCCGAGACCTCCTCCAACTGGGCGATGATACGAAAGAGTTCGAGATACCCGCTATCGCGTTTAACGGGATTGTTTTCCGACTTGCAGCCGGGATCGACAGCGGTCGCTGGGACGGCAGAATTGCCGCACCCAAAATCGTCATCGACGACGCGACTCACATCTGGTCCTTCGCTGACGACATGGAATCCGCGGTCGTCAAGCCAATCAGCGGAGACATCGAGTTGGCTTTCTACCAGTTACCCGCTCGCGGGGTGACCGGGCCACATTGGAGTGGAGAACATCAACGTTGGACCGACGCTCCGGAGCAATGGAATGCGGCTCACTTTCATCACGACGATCTTTATGATGCTGGCTGGACGCCGACGTTGACACTCGATCTTCCCGAAGAGTTACCGAGCGGCATCTACTGCTTTCGGTACCAAGGTGATGCTGGCACGGACCGGGTTCCTTTCTTTGTTCGGCCCGCAGTCTCCGCGAACCATTCAGATATAGCCCTCCTCATGCCGACGTGTACCTATATGGCTTATGCCAATCACCGAATGCTTATTGAAGGGGCCGATTTCGTTGGGGCACGAAACAACCTGAGGCCCGAACATCAGTACGTTGCCGAACATCGCGAACTGGGTCTGAGTCACTACGAGAAACATCCCGACGGAAGTGGGGTGATGTTCAGTTCGCGACGACGCCCCGTGCTTCAGCTCCGACCCGGCGCCGACGGATGGAACTTCACTCCTGATACCGATCTGAATGCGTTTTTGACCCACTTGCAGGTGGATCACGACATTGTGAGCGATGAGGATGTACATACCGAGGGATTACCGGCGTTAGCTCCTTATCGGGTCATAGTGACAGGCACCCATCCGGAGTACTGGTCAACCGCAATGTTGGACGCTTTGGACGAGTGGCAGCGCAGCGGGGGCCGTTTGATGTACTTAGGCGGAAATGGGTTCTACTGGCGGGTGTCTTTTAGTGATTCTTGGCCTGGGGCGATAGAGCTGCGCCGGGCTGAAGATGGTGTTCGCAACTGGCAAACAGGTGATGGTGAGAGTTATCACGCTTGGGGAGGCGAATATGGTGGTCTATGGCGGCGAAACGGCCGAGCTCCGAACCAGTTGGTAGGAGTTGGGTTCGCAGCGCAAGGTTTTGAAAAGGCGACACATTACGTTCGCGACCCTGAAGCTCTCGAGTCGCGGGCTGCTTGGGTTTTCGAAGGGGTAGAGGAGGAACAGATCGGAACCTCAGGCCTTGGCGGCGGTGCTGCTGGGCAAGAGGTCGACCGTTTCGATGTCAAACTTGGGTCGCCATCTCATGCAGTGGTCTTGGCATCTGCCACGGATTTCGGACCGGACATGCTTCGCACTAAAGAAGAATTCGAAGGAACGGTTGCGTTTCCAAATCCTGACCCATTGGTCCGGGCTGACATGGTTTTTTTTGAAACGCCAGGCGAAGGGGCGGTGTTCAGCGTCGGATCCATTTCATGGTTCGGAGCCTTGTCGCGAAACGGCTATGACAACGATGTAGCGCGAATAACCGAGAACGTCGTACGGCGATTTTTGGACCCAGCGCCGTTCGAAGCGTTTCCGAGCTAATTAACCGTCATTCGGAGCGGACGGAGGAAAGAAGGTCCGCGATTCGATTGTTGGGCGGGTAATACCCATCGGGCACCTCAACCAATGCCGGAGCGCTGTCTTGCGCAGGTTCGGCAGCAGAATTGGCGTCAAGTTGGTCAGCGCTGTCCTGCGGTTCGTCGCTAGTGACATCTTCGGTGGTCGCGTTGGCGGCCGCTTCAGCATCGACGTCCACCCCGGCCGCTTTGCGTGCGTCACGAGATTTAGCAGTTAGCGCCGCCAGGCGATCATCTGCCGCTGCACTACTTGCGGTAGTTGCAGCCGGCGGTTCAACCGGTGCGGTCTTCGGGACCGGCGCTTGAGTGGGAGCGTCCCCCGCGGGCTGTGTAGCTGGTCCGGTGGACACAGCGGCCGCAGCAGGTGGCGTCACTCCCATTGGAACCGCAGCCGCAACGCCGCTACTTTTTTGGCCGTTGCCTGGGTCAACGGCGTTTTTTTGTATGTAAGCCCACGCTGCAGGTGAGACGAGTTTGCCTTCCGCAACCGACATCGATTCGACCCCGTTGTCGAAACTGACGCGGTACCGAGTGGTCTTGACACCAATAGCTCGTCCAACCCGGCCCGCCGTGCCCGCGCCCACTCCAGGAAGGTCGGCGATGAGAACCACGCGGGTTCCCTTTTTCAGGGTCGAACTCTCAGGTGCCATGAGAACTGAGCGTAGACGTTCGCGGCGCTCACACCTCAGTCATCTCAAAGATTTGAGGTCGGTTTCAGAGCGCCAGCCAAGAGCAACCGCTTCGCGTTGCGCCGATGATCCATCACCACCGGTGGCGTCAATCGCCAATGCTTGCCAGATCTTGGCTTGAGGAGATCTGGGGCGGGCATTAACTCGTTGCATCGCGTGATCATTTGATTGATCCATTCCACAGTTTATTTGAGCCCGGATTAGTGCCTGACTGAATAAATCACGTTGCGCGGCGCTTCCACCAAGACGCCACCAAGAGTCGGCTGCTTCTGTGAGTTCAGCGCATGCGAGGTGGCTATCGCCGGAGCCGAGAGCAGCCATGCCTTTGGCGACGCGGAAGCCGCATGCCTGGAGGACGTAACTGGAATGCAGTTCTTGATCAAACCCAGACCACAATTCCATTCCCTGGAGGAGGGCCTCCAGTTCGTTCGCTTTATTGAGACGCCCCAAAGCGAACGCATAATGGCAATCATTAAAAGGATGGCTGTGATGTCCCAAACGGTAAACGAGGCCTTCGGCGAGTCCTTGCCAGCGTTCCGCTACGTCAACACCAACAAACTCGAGCCGGCACAAAAGGGAAATGGCGTTGGACAAAACCAGGCCTTCTAGCGAGGGATTTGGATAGATCACTTCATCGAACAAGGCGAGGGCGTCATCGTGACGACCGCTTTCAAGGAAATACAGCGCAAGATGCCACCAGACATGCCCAGCGAAACTTCCGCCTGCCTGTAGGGCGCTCTCGCTCTCATGTATCCACTGAATTCCTGCCTCCCATCGCCCTTGCATTTCCAAGACGTGAGCCACTGCATGCACGGACCAAAGGTCGTTTGGGTTACTTAAGACGGCTTCACGCCCCAAGGGTTCCGCAGAAGAAAACTCCCCGGTTTCGCAGAGAGCAAAACTGAGCATCCCGTCAAGAAGAGACTTTCGGGGTAAAGCGTCATCCCAATTTTCCCTAGCGGTTCTTACCGAGTTCACCATGTCGGTGATCCGGCCTTGATTAAAGAGAGAAAAATGTAAAAGCCTCAGAGCAACAACATCTGATGGTGTCTCAGCGACACATTCCGCCAACACGTTGGAAGCTCCGATCGAGTCACCCATAATTTGCCGACTGAGAGCATCGAAATGCCTGCGTTCGCGATAATTGAGTGACCGGCTGTCCACCTCTTCTAACAGCGTCGAAGCGCCAGCTAGCGTCTCGCTGCTGTTCGCCATTAGGAGTAGTTGCCCGACCAAACATTTACTAAGAGGCGCTGCCGAAAGGGACGCCGACTCCATCGTCTGCGCCAAGCTGGGAGCGAACATCAGGTAATCGTCGACCAGACGATTGTGGAGCCTGATTTCATCTGAGTCGCCCTGCATCGACAGGCCCCAGGCGTCGGTGGAATTCACCAGTCCTCTTTCTGCCCATACGTCGGTTTTCTCGACCCTATGCTGCTCAGGCACCGTTGGGAGGACATTGAATGAACACAGCACTCGTCGTCGGCGGCACAGGACCTACCGGACCTCACATCGTTAACGGACTACTTGAACGTGGATTCCACGTCACCATCCTCCATACGGGGGCGCACGAGTCGGATGAGATCCCTGACACCGTTGAACACATCCACACCGACCCTTTCGACTCAGAAAAAACATCGGACGCCCTTGGCAACAGAACTTTCGATTTAGCGATTGTGATGTACGGGCGTTTACGGGAAATAGCTGCCTTGCTTGAAGGTCGGACGGAGAAGTTCGTGAGTGTTGGAGGCGTGCCTGCCTACACCGGTTGGGGAGACGCTGATGCCTTGTGGCCCGCAGGTATGCGGGTTCCCACTCGAGAAACGGCTCGCCTTGTTGTCAATGAACCAACAGACTTTGCGGTTAACAGGAAGGTGGCCAACATTGGCCGATCTGAGGTAGTGGTATTGGAACATCATCCCACCGGCTCACACCTTCGATATCCGTGGATTTACGGACCGGGACAGGTAGCAAGCCTTGAGTGGTCAATCGTGCGTCGCATCCTTGAGGGTCGTAAACATTTGATACTTCCCGATGGCGGAATGACGCTTCAGTCCAGAGCCTACGCCGTTAACGCGGCCCAAATGCTTCTAACCATTGTCGACAACCCCGATGTCGCTGCGGGCGAAATTTACAACGCTTCAGATGAGTGGACGCCCACTTTGCTGCAGTGGGTCGAAATCATTGCCGATGCTCTGGGCCATGAATTTGAGATTGTCAGCGTTCCCTGGGCATACGCGACACTCGCACAGCGCCTTACAGTTCGAGGCACGCCTCATCACCGGGTTACCTCGTCCGAGAAAGCTATGTTCGACCTTGGTTATCGGGACGTAGTGGACCCTGTTGAGGGTCTGTCAGTAACGGCGCGACATTTAGCTGAAAATCCGTTAGAGCGCGGTGGATCTGCAGAACGTTCTCTTTCCGATCTCTTCGATTACGAAGGCGAAGATCGCTTGATCGAGGTGTGGAAAAAAGCGATGACGCAAGTTGCGGAGGTCGCATTTGAGGTGGACAAAGGCCTAACAGACAGGTATTCGGCGGCCTTCGACGATAGTGAGCGAACGGGATGGACCACTATCCGGAAATAGACCTCGGAGCAGACAATTAGCTATGGGGTCGTGCCCGGCCACTGCTTGCTATAAACCAAAACCTGATCCACCCATAAGCGCACAGCGTTCTCGGCGGCCTCAGGCAACCGGTTATTCGCCAGTTGCGACACTTTCGGTATTCCAAGGGTTTCTGGGTAGACCCGTTCGCTGAGCACCCCACAAATTCGGAGCAACTCTTCCCGAACATTCTCACCACCACGCGAGCTCGGTCCCACGGCGACGATCCCTACAATCCGATCCGTTAAACAACCGTTCCCGAACGGCCGCGAGAGCCAATCAATCGCATTTTTCGTTACGGCGGGTACCCCAAAGTTGTATTCCGGCGTAAAGATCAAAATGATTTCGCTCACGGCGACAGCGTGCTTCAGCGCGACGACCGCTGGAGGGTCACCTACTTCTTCTACATCTTGATTAAAGAACGGCACCAGTGATAGATCCGGCCAACTTACGTCGGCTCTGCCGGAAAGATACCTTTCAGCGACTTCGGCCGCTGCATAGTTGAGCGACCCTGCCCGGAGACTTCCGACCAGAATGGCCACTCCAGGCCCATCACCCATGTGTTGAGATTCCTCCGTCGACCGGAATAGTGACGCCCGTCAACCACGAACTCGCACGGCTCGAAAGGAAGATCGTCGCACCAACGATATCTTCGGGCTCGCCGATCCTTCCCCGGGGGGTTGCCGCCACGACACCGGCTCTGCGTTCAGGATCATCGAGCATGTAACTCATCATTTTCGACTCGAACGGTCCGGGCGCTATCACATTGACGTTGATATGTTGTCGCACCAAATGGTGGGCCAGATGACGCGAAAGCATGTGAATTCCGGATTTAGACGCCGAATAAGAGTAATTGTCTCCGAATGGCACCCGTATACCGTCGGCTGACCCGATCATGATGACTCTCGCTGGATCATCTGGCTCCGCGGACGACTTCAGTAAATCAAGAAAGGCCTGAGTCAACATGAAAGGAGCTTTGACATTGACGTCAAATACCTTGTCAAATCCGCTTGCCGGAAACGACCCCAGCGGAGCGCCCCAAGCGGCGCCTGCATTGTTAACCAAAATATCGAGGCGAGATTCACGCTCTTCGATGTCGCGCACAAACGCAGCCATGCTGTTCTCATCGCTCAGATCAGCTGGCAAGGAAATGCACTCACCAAAGCGGCTCAATTCCTTAGCCGCGTTATCGCACGCTTCCGCTTTCCGCGCGGTGATGTACACCCGGACGCCGTTGCGTACAAGCCCCTCGCTGATCATGTAACCAATCCCGCGACTTCCTCCGGTGACTACGGCGACTTTGCCTTCTACGTTGAAAAGTTCTGAGATGTGCATCCGGCAGACCGTACTCAAACCCATCGCACGCCGCGAGCCCTACTGCCAATCCGCCTTGACGAAGGCCAGGTAGTACAAGCTATTTCCCCGAAAAGACCAAGGATTAGCCACCAGCAGCAGACGGCAAGTGTGATGAGCAGGGGGCACTAACCATCGGATGGCAGATCTCACTGTCAGCCCTGGAGCGGTTGAATTCCTACTTCAGTCGCTTTCAGCGAAGCCCAAACCGCGCTGCCGGTGTCGATGCCAAGCTCCGCCACGGCTGCTCTCGTAACGTCAGCGCTGATCGCAAATGGTCCGACCAACGACACTCGGGCAACATCGGCAACGAACTCAATTGATTCGACGTGACAGTGCCAACTATTTCGTGGGCTCCCCGTTGGCTCCTGCGTGTAGAGAGCAACGGCAGTTGGATTGATCGTTACTGCGACAGGTCCGTCGAGGCCTCTATGGGCAGTCGCGATTTCGACGCCATCTGCCAGCTCGACGAGCGAACCATTGCCGTCGCCTTCAAAAAAATTCCACCCAACTAGTTCGGCCACCCATTTCGTTGCTGGCCGTGTTCGAATTTGATCAGGAGGCGCGCACTGAGTGACACGTCCGCCTTCTAGGACGAGGATTCGGTCGGCGAGAGCGAAAGCATCCGCAGGGTCGTGAGTCACTACTAAGGCTCCCGCGCCGTTGGAACGTAAAACGTTGCCGATCAATTTGCGGGCAATAACGCGACCTGTGACATCCAATGCACCAAGGGGTTCGTCTAACAGCACCAATTTCGGGGCAGTGGCTAACGTTCGAGCCAGGGCAACCCTTTGTCGTTGTCCGGCTGAAAGCTCTTCCGGATACCGATCAACAAGGTTTGTTATCTCTAATGGTTCGAGTAGTTCGCTGACGTGTGTCGACGACGATCCGGTTCCGAATTCAATATTTCGCATGACATTAAGGTGTGGAAACAGCAAGCCGTCCTGGAATACCATGCCGATCTCGCGCTCATGAGTCGGAACAGTTCTATTTTCGCCGTGGACTTCTAGGGTCTGGCCGTCCAGTAAAACTTGTCCGTCGGCTAGCGGTAGCCATCCAAGGATTGCTTCTAAAAGAGTGGTTTTGCCGGCGCCATTCGGACCCATAAGTGCCACAATCTCAGCTTGTTTTACGTTTACTTCGGCGTCGAGTTTGAAAGGACCACGTTCGACGACAATGCGACCTTCCAAGAGAAGCTTGAGTTGATCGTTCATTTCGCTGGCCACCACCTATCGCGAAGGCAAACCAGCACTATCAGGGAAATAAACACAAGTACCAGGCTCATTGCTAATGCAGCGTCGCGATCCGCTTCCATTGCTACGAAAACGGCGAGGGGAAGCGTTTGGGTTCGCCCTGGAACGTTGCCAGCAAAGGTGATAGTCGCTCCAAATTCACCTAACGCTCGTGCCCACGCGAGAAACGCGCCAGCCACAATTGAAGAACGAATCATTGGCAGGACTACGCGAAGCGTTGACCTCAAAGGACTGGCGCCAAGCGAAGCGGCAGCAAGTTCATAACGTGGATCGAGTGCCCTCAGGCCTGATTCGACTGTTAACACCACAAAGGGAGTGGCGACAAAAGCGTTAGCTATGACAACACCGGCGGGCGTGTATGGCAGCACCAACCCGGCGGCGTTATCGAGCGTCTCACCGATTAGGCCCCTACGCCCGAAAGCGAACAGAAGTGCTGCACCGCCAACGACTGGCGGTAACACCATCGGCAACGTCGCCACGGCTCGAAGGGTTGACGCTGATATCCCCGTCATCCTTGACAACTGAAATGCGATCGGAATGCCTATGAGAAGGGCCAACAATGCCGCTACCAAGCTGGTCACCAGAGAAAGGAAAAGGGCGTCTACTACGACTTCAGTGCTTAGAAGTCGCGGCAGCTCCGACCAAGGGATCCGCCATAGCAGCGAGAATAATGGAGCGGCTACAACTGCTACCGCAACGAAGGCAGCAAGCCGGAGCAGGCGGGGGAGTTGCGGCGTCATGGAAGTTGAAACCCAAAGTGAGTGAGAGCCGATTGTCCCACTGGTTCCGCGAACAACGCTGCAAAGTTTTCGGCTGCTCGCCGTGCCTTTGAGTCTGTTGTCACCGCCAGAGGGTACGACGTTGAATACTGATCCGCCCGTGCGTTCGCAAGATGCCCCAACTGTTCGCGACTCGTGCGGAGATCGGACATATAGACGATGCCGACATCGACCTCGTCGCGTTCCACCTTGGCCAGTACAGCCTTGACATTGGATTCATGTGTAGCCGATGACAGATCCAGCCCTACAGAAGATGCATATGCCCACGCCAATGCTCCGCAGGGGGAGGATTTCACGCACACTGCGATTTGGAGTGCAGTTCGTCGAACATCATCTATGGAACCGATGTCTTTTACTAGTTCCGGAGACACTATGACGGCAAGCGAATTCTGAGCTATTTGTTTGGGAGCCCGCACCAAACCGATGTCTCGTAGCTGATCCATGTGGGAGCGACTCGCAAGTATCACTAGGTCAGCGTCAGCACCCTCCTGTAACTGCATGACGAGAGTGCCACTTCCGGCGATATTGAGTTCGACATCAGTGTTCGGGTAACGAGTTTCGTACTCTTCCGCCAAATGCTGAACGACCTCAGTCAACGACGACGCTGCGAAGACGCGTATTGAGTGTGACCCCGAACCGCATCCGTTGAGAAAAACAGCGATCAGAACTGTCACTGTTGCGAGCAAAATCCGCATTGATCGGGCTGACGGTATCGACTGCTGACCCATTTCTACAAAGTCTCACTTTTCATGGTCGTCTAGGTTTCATATATGACCGCTCTTTTGGATTGGTACGGTTGCGCCACTTTCTCACTTCGCACGGCCGGCATAACAATATTCCTGGACGCATACATCGACCGACCTGAAGGAGCCGAAGGAACGGGGCTCACGGCTTCGGACATAACGGAAGCGGATTGGATTCTGATCGGCCACAGCCATTTCGATCATCTTTGGGGAGCCGAACGCATCATTGCTAATACAAACGCAATGTTGATTGGTTCCTATGAATCCGTGCGAGTTCTGGAACGTTTAGGTGTTCCTCTCGACAGAATGATTTGCGTAGCAGGGGGCGAAACAATTGATTTATCTCCGGAGGTGACCGTTTCGGTGTACCCGAGCCAACATTCGTGTGTCTGGTCCCACGCTGAGATGCAAGCACCCGATTCGGTCTGTTTAGGCGATCTAGGCATTCATTGGCACGAACAACAAAACCGATTACAGAATTTGATGCAATACCTCGCTACAGAGACCGGTGAGGCAACACAGGCTCACCTCGTCGAGTCGAAGCCCGGTCATAGCGAACGAGGCGATGGTGGAGCGCTCATATATTTGATTGAATCCCCTGACGGGAAAGTGCTGTTTCAGGATACTTCTGGACGTTATGACGGGATTATGGAGCGCATTAAGCCCGATGTCGCGCTTTTGGCGGCTGCGGGTCGCGGAAACATAAATGGGGAACCGATTCAGGGTTCGTTGGCGCAATTCGTTGCTCAGCAAGTGGAATTATTGCGTCCCACCAAGGTCGTGTTCGGACATCATGATAATTGGATGCCAGGGTTTTCGATTCCAGTCAACACAAAACCTCTCATTGAAGCGATACGGCAAATTGACGGGGATGTCGAAGTGCTAGAGCCTGGCTATCTAGCGGCGACAAAAATATTGCCTTGAGCCGGTCAGACTAAGGTTCAAAGCGTGACGATATTTCATCCGGATCAGATTCGCGAATTCATTTCTCATACCTGTCGGACCTTAGGTAGCGAGCAGGACGAGGCACGGCTGGTGGCACACCAGTTAGTTGAAGCCAACCTCGCTGGCCACGACTCCCACGGTGTTGGCATGCTCCCTTCTTATGTGGACGGCGTGGTCAACGGCAAACTTCAGGTAAACGCCCATCCGACTGTTGTGACCGACCGTGGACCACTTCTGACCCTTGATGGCCAAGCAGGATTCGGTCAAGTAAACGGGTTCGAAGCCATGCAGATGGGCATTGAGCGCGCACAACTTCACGGCGCAGCGATCGTAGGGTTGCGCAATAGTTACCACATTGGACGAATCGGGCATTGGGCAGAACAGTGCGCAGCGGCTGGATTCGCGTCATTTCATCTAGTGAATGTGATCGGACACGCGCCGTTGGTAGCCGCATACGGAGGGGCTGATGCTCGCTTCGGAACGAACCCGTTCTGCGCGGCGGTACCTGGGCGCGACGGTCGCCCAGGCTTCCTGTTGGATATGGCGACCAGCATCATTGCGGGAGGCAAGGCGCGAGTCGCGGCCAACAAAGGTGTAAAGGTCCCCCCAAACACCATCATCGATTCAGAAGGCCACTTAACCGACGATCCCAACGCATTGTGGTACACGTCAAAAAGCGACGAACGTGGTGGCGCTTTAGTCGCTTTTGCGGACCACAAAGGGTCAGGTTTAGCGATCATGTGCGAGCTTCTTGCAGCGGCATTATTAGGCGGAGAGACAGCTCACCCAGACAACGCACGGGACGGTCGGATCATCAACAACATGTTGTCGGTGATCATCGACCCGGCATCGGTGGGCCAAGCCGAGGCCTACTTCGATGAAATCGAGCGTTACCGGGAGTATTTGCTGGAGTCACGTTTAAGAGCCGACTGTGAAGAGATGTTTGTTCCGGGCCAGCCGGAACAAATAGCTAGGAGAGATCGAGCAGAAGGGTTCGAGATAGACACCGTGACCCTTCAGCAACTAAGGACATGCGCCGCTCGAGCAGGAGTGGCTGAGATCGAAATTGCGGAAATGCTTGGCGAACATTAGACAGTCGAACCTGTTGATCGACATCTGGTTTATCGCGGTTATTTGAAGTTCGAGGTATCAGGCGTCGAAGGAGATAACCGTTCTCGCGACCGTACCTGCCTTCATCCACTCGTAGCCCTCGTTGATCTGGTCAAGACTTATTGTGGCTGAAACCATCTCGTCCAAAAGAAGATTGCCGTTGAGGTAAAGGTCAATCATCTGGGGAATGTCGGTCCGAAATTGATTCGACCCCATCATGGACCCTTGAAGTTTCTTCTCGCTAAGCAGCTCGATACCCCGGATCTCTAGTTTGCTATTCGAAGGCACCATCCCGATAACAGTCGCCGTGCCGCCCATGTCAAGCATCTCGAATGCCTGTTCCGCAGTTCGTTTTAAGCCAATCGCCTCAAAGCTGTATTCAACACCGCCCGCAGTCATTTCTTTTACCGCAGCCACAACGTCATCAACTTCGGACGCGTTAACGGTGTCCGTTGCACCCATCAATCGGGCTGTGTCCAATTTTTCTGTACTCATATCGACCGCGATGATTCGTCCGGCGCCTGCGACACGAGCTCCTTGAATAGCGGAAAGCCCTATTCCTCCGCAGCCAATGACGCAAACCGTTGCTCCTACCGGAACTTTGGCCGTGCGAACTGCCGCACCAAAACCAGTCGTCACCCCGCAACCGATCAGGCACGCCTTCTCTAAAGGGACGTCGGGCGTTACTTTGACCAAGCCGTTCTGATGTATCAACATTTCTTCGGCAAAACCACCAAGGCGTGCCATTTGATCTACAGGGGTTCCATCCGCTCGTTGAAGACGCGAGGCTGCTTCTTTATCTCGAGACGTAGCCCGACCGTTTGTGCACCGATGAGGATTACCAGACAGACATTGTCTACATTGACCGCAAAAAATGGAAAGACACGCGACAACCGGGTCGCCTGGTTCAACGTATGTCACGTCCGTGCCTACTGCTTGCACAATGCCCGCTGACTCGTGTCCCATGACGGCCGGAACACGAGTTCTGAACAGCCCCTCCATGAAATGTAAGTCCGAGTGGCAGAGACCCGCTCCAACGGTTTGGATCAAAACTTCTTGCGGCCCCGGTTTGTCAATTACGAGGTCTTCGATAACCAACTCGCCGGGCTGTTCGCATAGCACTGCAGCTTTCATATCGTCCCCTTGTGTAAAACGCGACCTACGAAGAGCCTATGCATCTCACGTCAGTCGCGTCTAGCGGGGCGTTCTAAGATCGTAGTAATGGGGGTTCCTCAAAGGCCTGCTCGTTTGGGCTTACTGATACTGGATTCGATAGACCTACCGCATCGCGCCATAGCGGGCGACTATGAGCAACTGTTTCGCAATTTGTTCAAAGCAGGTGGTCACGAGATCGTTCCCGTTGACGTTAAGCGTCAAACATTACCTGCCCACGATGAGTGCGACGGATGGATCATTCCTGGTTCGCGACAATCGGTGGTGGATGACGATAGTTGGATCGCTCAACTACGAACTTGGACCCGACAGGCTCTCGAAGCTCAAGTGCCGTTAGCCGGTGTGTGCTTTGGTCACCAACTGATTGCCGCGGAAGTCGGTGCTCAAGTCGGTCCCGCCCCAGGTGGATGGAATATCGGTGTGGTCGACTACGAAGTAACAGACAGCCCTCCGTGGCTTACTTTGCCCAGTCACTACAGTCTGATTGCAAGCCACCAAGACCAAGTTCTGACCGTTTCCTCCGATATGGAGTTAATGGCCACTGCCGCTACTTGCCCAGTTGGCGCCTTTACTGTCGGGAGCAACGTGATGTGTATTCAAGGCCATCCTGAGTTTGTTCCCCCGCTTGCCGCATCGCTTTATAAGTCTCGCATCGAACGCATCGGATTAGATGCCGTAGAGAAAGCGCTCGCAAGCCTCGAACAACAGTTGGATCGACACGATGTCGCTCATTGGCTTTTACAAACGATCTACCAAGGCTCCCCGGCCTAACATGGCTTCCAGGAGTAGCAATGACAAATGACCTTGGACATCTTCCCAAAATGGGCGAACTGGATGACCGTAACCTTGACCGGCTCGAAACTTGGTATGCCAAGGCCTACCAAGATGACAATTTATTTCGAACGTTGGCTAATGACGAAGTAACCCTCAACATGTTCCTTGATTGGGTTGCTTTGATGTACGGCGGTGCATCCGGGCTCGATCGACACATGATCGAACTTTGTCGAATACGCATGGCGAACGTCAATGAATGTTTTCATTGAAGCATGGTCAAAAGCGCATCGTTGGTGCGCACCGGCTTAACGGATGAGATCATCAAACAATTGGATGATTACAGGTCTTCCGACCTCCCGGCAGCATGGAAATCGGCGTTAGCCTTTACCGACCACTTGGCGGGCAACCCTAAAGGGCCAATTCCAGAGACGCTTTACGCAGAGTTGGGAGAGCACTTCAGTCAGGCAGAAATTCTTCGGCTCGGAGCCTTACTGGCTGTCGGCAGCGGCTGGCAGCGGATGATCGAGGCTTTCGGGATACGTCCCGACCATTTTGAGCCTGGTCAAGACGGCCCCTGGAAGTTTGATTGAGTTCCGTCTAGCAGGGCGCTTCTAGCAATTTTGATAAGGCGACGAACATTGGCATCTAAAAACGGGCCCTCGACTTCACTCCAACCAGGTTCCTCACTTCCTGATCTCTTGAATTTGCGTCCCGGGAGTCGACAGAATTCTTGGCTGCTCCACGTCACGAAAGAATTGGGAGGGGCAACCGGCACTTTGCATGGTGGGTGTGCGCTGGCTGCGGTGGCGGTGGCGATGGAAACCACAAGCGACCGGCCTGTGTCGTTTATCAGCGGACAATTTCTTTCGCGCGCTCCGCTTGGCTCAACGGTCACCATTGATGTTGATCAACTTGTTGTTGGCAACCGAATTACCCAGGCCGCAGCAACATGCAGTTATGACGACGCCGTGGTGCTTCGGGCTTCAGCTGGCCTCGGAGGCCGCGAACTCGGAGTCGATAGGAGTTGGCTCTCTGCCCCCAACGTGCCGCCGCCTGAAGAATGCCCTCCCAGAGGCCCGACCTCTGAGACCGGGTATTCCTTCACGGACCAAGCAAATATCCGTCTTGCTGGGCAGGAGCCGGGCCAGAGAACCGTTCGCTACTGGGCACGGTTACCCGGAAGCCTCGCGTCGACGGCACCTGGACTAATTGCGTTGGCAGACCTGCTCCCCAGTGGCATGCGGGTAAGCCTTGACAGTGCGTTTCGTGGCTCCAGCCTTGACCACACGGTCCGTATTGCTTCTCTCGTTACATCTGAATGGGTGTTGATGAACATCGAGGCAGCCACCATTCAAAACAGCATCGGCCATGGGGCGATTCAGTTGTATGCCCAAACAGGGGAACTGCTGGCTATCGGTAGCCAATCGTTCGCTTTGTCGAAGTTGACGGGGGATCTAGATCGATAGGAACACCGCGTGAGCAGGGAGAGGAACTGATGACCGCTTACATAATTTTCCAAGGTGACGTAACCGACCCAGACGGTTACGAAACCTATAAACCACTCGCCGCTCAGTCGGTCGCGGAACACGACGGCAGGTACCTAGTGCGCGGAGGCTTATGTGTTCCTCTCGAAGGAGCGGCCCCGTGCTCAAGAACAGTAATTTTGGAGTTCGATTCCACCGACGCGGCCACACGATGGTATGAAAGCGCCAGCTATTCATCAGCGCGGCCGATTCGCCAGGCTGCCAGCGAGGGCTCCATGTACCTCGTTGAGGGTTGAAGCGAGATACCAAATGCTCTCAGCCGCGCCCAACTAGGGGCATCCCATTGGCCATTACGGTCATCGTCAAAACATTTGCCTCTGGAGGTAGCTCGGCCATCATCAACACGGCTTTGGCTACTTCTTCAACGTCCATGGTCGACTCGACTTCTATCGAGCCGTCAGGCTGAAGCACGCCTTCGGTCATCGCTGCCGTAAGTGGTGTCAGGGCGTTTCCGATATCAATTTGCCCAACGGTAATTCCGTGCACCCTGCCTTCAAGGGCCAGCGCCTTAGTCAGACCCGTAATGGCATGTTTAGTCGCGGTGTAAGGAGACGAAAATGGGCGAGGCGTTTGCGCCGAGACTGACCCATTGTTAATGATGCGACCTCCGGTGGGGGACTGACGCTTCATTTGAGCGAAGGCAGCGCGAGCGCAGAGCCATGAACCAGTTAGGTTCGTGTCCACGACCCGTCGCCACGCGTCGACCGAAAGTTCCTCGATCGGCAACGGTGGTGCGCCTATCCCGGCATTATTAAACAAAAGGTCGACCCGTCCGAACGTTTCAACTGCAAGTTCGAAGAGTCGATCTACATCTGATGGGTCACCGACATCGACTCGAGCAGTTAGGCCGGGCTCGTCGAATCCTGCAGCAACGCTTTCCAGTATTTCTAGGCGTCTGCCACAAATTATTGTCGACCAACCTGTCGATGCAAGTGCCCTGGCCACGGCCGCACCGACCCCCGTACCGCCACCGGTAACTACAGCAACCCGTGAATCTTTAACCTCTGGCACCTTGTGGACCTCCCGTTTGGCGCTGCTGTAATTTCGCCCATTCGTCTCGCAATCCAACGGTTCGATGAAACAAACGCGGATCGTTTTCATCTACAGCGAAGTATCCGAGCCGTTCGAACTGAACCACGTCGCCGTTGGGAAGTTCACCCAATTCCGGTTCGAATTTGCAACCTGTAATGAGTTCTCGCGACGCTGGATTCAAGTCATCAATCGGTTCACCGGTTTTTTCACCGGGTACTTCTGCCGTGAAGAGCCTCTCATACAACGCGACGGCCCCGTCGAGGGCGTGATTAGCCTCAACCCAGTGGATA
>Ga0206683_10001340_pt1 | contig 17144 bp, 19 predicted proteins | sample M280m12015metaG_FD_155483 | JGI IMG/M metagenome (GOLD analysis project Ga0206683, IMG submission 155483) | Ammonia-oxidizing marine archaeal communities from Monterey Bay, California, United States - M2 80m 12015 | ecosystem: Environmental > Aquatic > Marine > Intertidal zone | place: USA...
TCGATGTATATAATGCAGAAAGCATATCAACCTCTCCCGCATCTTGACTAACCGATATCGTTAAATCTGCTAAACTATCACAATCCGTATTCGATAATGAAACCGAAATCGCAGGTGAAAAATCAGTAACTAAACATGTAATTGTAAATGGAAACGATTGTATATCTTGATCCCCAAGCTCTGAATCTAATGTCGTTGTAAACACTAAAGATGACTGCCCTGGATTGATAAATACATTCATAAAAGTAATCGTAGAACTATTACCACTAGTAAAATTATTGCCATCTGGAACTGTAGTAGCCGATATACTAATACCAGGATTCAAATTCAAAATAGTAAAACTTCCTAGAACTAAACCAGTATTAATATCTGTCGATGTAATAACAACCTCACTAGATGAAACAACAGTAGTAACTGTTAATTCAGCATTAAAAGTATTAGAACCACTATTTGCTGATAATAATGCTGACCCTATAACATCCCCAATGTTCATATTAGAAATGTCAAACGAACCAACATTCGATGTATATAATGCAGAAAGCATATCAACCTCTCCCGCATCTTGACTAACCGATATCGTTAAATCTGCTAAACTATCACAATCCGTATTCGATAATGAAACCGAAATCGCAGGTGAAAAATCAGTTTGAGCATATACATCTCCTGGATTGATGAATACAAAAAAGGAAGCTAAAATAACTCTACGTATAGTTTTAATAAAATTTTTTCCCATAATAATTGTTTTAATACTTTGTTTTAAATTACATACTAACTCGCAAATATACAAATTTAAATCATTAAATTCAAGTGATACTTCAGCTTTTAAAAAAGTCACCCTCTTGGTGCATTATTCATTTTTTTAAATCTAGTAAAACAATCTACTAATATAAAAATTGAGGAATTAAAAAATGCCACATTTACAAACTTGATCTCACTATGATAATTAATATAAATTTATACGTAGTCTTAACTACAAAAGTTTAGATTTTACAATAAAATGGTGGTTTAAAAATTTGTATTTTAAAAATACAATTAAGATACGTAAAAAAAAATTAAAATGTTGCCCGACTAGGGCTCGAACCTAGACTCTTCTGCACCAAAAACAGACGTGTTGCCAGTTACACCATCGGGCATTTTTAAAAATTAATTGCAAAAATAATAATTAAGTTAATAGTACGAAATATTTATGTGTCTTTTCGTTATTAAAAAAAAATGAGGCGAAAAACAAACAAATTTTATAGATTCGCGGTTGAATAAACTAAAACTAAAAAAATGACTTTATTTAAAAAACTGAACAATTACATAGGATGGATAGTATTCTTAGTTGCTTCATTTGTATATTTATCAACTATTGAGCAAACAGTCAGTTTTTGGGATTGTGGCGAATATATTGCTACAGCATATAAATTGGAAGTTGGCCATCCTCCTGGGGCTCCATTTTTTCAATTATTTGGACGAATTTTTTCACTTTTTGCAACCCAAGGAACTTCAGAAGTAGCTGTTGCTGTAAATATTTTATCAGCACTTTGTAGTTCTTTTACAATATTATTTCTCTTTTGGACGATTACAGCATTTGGAAAGAAAATGATTTTTAAATCTAATGAAAAATTAGGATTAGGTCAAATATTCGCAGTTTTAGGTAGTGGTTTAGTTGGAGCTTTAGCCTATACTTTTTCTGATTCGTTTTGGTTTTCTGCAGTTGAAGGAGAGGTCTATGCTATGTCCTCACTATTTACTTCAGTTACATTCTGGTGTATAATGAAATGGGAAGAAGAAGCTGATAAACCTCAAGCAAGTAGATGGTTGGTTTTAATAGCTTACTTAATTGGATTGTCTGTAGGTGTTCATTTACTTTCTTTACTTACAATTCCAGCAATGGGAATGATTTACTACTTTAAAAAATATAGCTACACAAAATCAGGAGCAATAAAAGCTTTTATAATATCTATGACAATATTAGGAATAGTGCAGGCAGTAATTATACCTGGTGCAGTTAGCTTAATTTCTAAATTTGAGTTATTTTTTGTAAATACAGTTGGGCTACCATTTAATTATGGTACGATAATTTACTTTTTAACAATTATTGCAATAATTGTGTATGGATTAATTTATACAAAAAAAAATAACAAGACTATTTGGAATACCGCAATACTTTCAGTCATGATGCTTTTAATTGGATATTCTTCTTTTGCTATTCTAGTCGTTAGATCAAATGCAAATCCGCCTATTGATGAAAACAACCCGGAAGATGCTGTTGGACTTTTATCATATCTGAAAAGAGAGCAGTACGGAAGCTGGCCAATTGTCTATGGTCAACATTTTAATGCTAAACTTGACAGTAGAGAGCCTTACATAGATGGAAATCCAATCTATGCAAAAGATGAGAATAAAGGAAAATATGTGATTATTGACCAAAGAAAAAAAACAATTCCAAATTATAGTAAAAAAGATAAAATATTTTTCCCTAGGATATGGAGTAGCACACAACCTAGTCACGCAGGAGGATATGTAAACTGGGCAGGTTTAAGAAATAAAAATGTAAAACCAACTTTTGGAGATCATCTAACTTACTTTTTTAAATACCAAATAGGCTGGTCATATTTAAGATATTTTATGTGGAATTTTGCTGGAAGACAAAACGATTATATGAACATGGATGGCAATTCTTTAAATGGTAATTGGGAAAGCGGAATTACATTTATTGATAATGCAAGACTAGGAACCCCTTCATCAGAATATCAGATGCCCAACAATCTTGCTAACAACAAAGGCAAAAACCATTATTTCTTTCTACCGTTAATACTTGGAATAATTGGAATGCTATTTCACTTTAAAAATCAAAATCAGGATGCACTAGCTGTACTTCTATTCTTTTTGTTTACAGGTGTGCTCATTATTATTTACTTAAATGTAGTTCCATTTCAGCCGAGAGAGAGGGATTACGCATATGTCGGTTCTTTCTATGCATTTTCTATTTGGATAGGCTTAGGAGTGCTTTCAATTTATGAATTTTTAAATAAAAATCTTGAAGCAAAAGCAAGTGCAACATTAGCTACACTTATCGCTCTAATAATTCCAAGTATAATGGCAGCAGAAAATTGGGATGACCATGACAGAAGTGGAAGATTTACTGCCTTAGAAGTAGCTAAGAATTATTTAAATTCATGTGATAAAAATGCGCTTTTATTTACTAATGGAGATAATGACACATTTCCGCTTTGGTATGCACAAGAAGTAGAAGGAATTAGAACTGATGTTAAAGTTGTGAATCTTTCACTCTTTAATACTGATTGGTATATTGATCAAATGAAAAGAGCATCATATGAAGCAGCTCCGATTCCATCATCTTTGGAACACGACGACTATAGAACAGGTACAAGAGATTACACCCCAATACAGGAGAGAACAAAGAAATATCAAACAGTACAAGATGTTGTTAGATTCATTAACAGTAAAGACCCTAGAGCTAAATTAAATACATCAGCTGGACTAAGAAACTTCTGTCCAACAAAAAATTTAAAAATACCTGTTGATTTAGAGATTGCTAAATCATTTGTTCCAGCAGAATATCACAATAATATTGTTGACTCTGTGAAGTTTAAATTAAAAGGATCTGGAATATTTAAAAATAAACTATTAGTACTTGATATATTAGCTAATTTCAATTGGAAACGACCAGTTTATTTTGCTATTACGGTTGGTAGAGATAATTTTATGGGTCTTGAAGATTATTTTCAGCTTGAGGGTCTTGCCTATCGATTAGTTCCATATTCAGTAGCATCTCCTGACGGTCAAACTGGTATTATCCATACTGAAAAAATGTATGACAGATTAATGAATCAATTTAAATGGGGAGGATTAAATAATCCAGATTTATATTTTGATGAAACAAATACTAGAATGGTAATGAATTTTAGAAACAATTTTTCTAGACTGGCAGAATCATTATATCAAAAAGGAGATTCAAAGAAGGCATTACAAGTACTTGACAAATGTATGAGTGAATTCCCATCATCTGTCGTTAGTTTAAGTTATTTTTCAATCCCTATAATTGATTTATATTATAAATTAGGAGCGAAAGAAAGAGGAGATAAATTTCTAGCTAATATGATTGAGGATCAAATGATCTCAATTAAATATTTAAAAGAGTTTAAGCCAAATAGTGGGCTCAAACAAAATATCGGAATTAATGGTCAAATTCTAAATAGTCTTGCAAGATTACTTCAGGTACACAAACTTGAGGATATGTCATATACTTACTCTGAAGATAATGGCACTTATTACAGAAATAAATCAGATAAAAAAGAAGAGATTAATTACAGTTCATACCGAATAAATACCTTTATGAATGATTATTTAAATCTTCAATAAATTTGATAGTAAAGCCACCAAAATTTGTTCAGAGAATCTTAAAATCTTTTATCTGGAGACAGAATGAAGATAATAATAATATTTGGTTAACTTTTGATGATGGCCCTGATTCAAAAGTCACACCATTTATTTTACAAATACTTAAAAATCATCAGATAAAAGCAACATTTTTTCTAGTTGGAGAACAAATCAATAAATATCCAGAAATATTAGATATGATACTTAATGATGGCCATATTGTTGCTAATCATTCTTATTCACATAAAAATGGATGGTTTACAAATTCCAAATCATATGTAAATGACGTAGAAAAATGCCAAGTCTTTATGCCTGAAAACAATCTCTTCAGACCTCCATATGGAAAGATTACACCTATGCAAACTAGAACTTTAGAAAAGAAGTATAAAATTGTATTATGGGATGTTCTTAGTTACGATTTTAGCGAAAAAATAAAACCCGAAAAAATAAAAGAGAACATTATAAAAAACACTACAAAAGGTTCGATAATTGTACTTCATAACAATCAAAAGAGTTACCATAATCTGAAATTAATTTTAAACCAAAGCATTAAGGAACTAAAGCAGAAAGGATTTAACTTCTCAACTACTTGGTAGCAATAACGAAATGATCTAAACACTCATTGTTTGAATCTGCCAAGAAATAATCATTAAATGTAACATGGTCTACTAATTTTGTATTATTATTTTGAAGTTTTCTTCTATTAATTCTATTTAGAATATCATATGGTATTTGCAACAACCACTTAGGAAGCCAGTATTGCATATTAAATACATCCCATCTAGTAATCTCAGCTACAGATTCTTTATTTTTTTGATAGTAATCCATCACTTTAATATTACCGAAAATACCTTTTACATCTGAATTTGAAAATATATTTGAAATTAAAAATTTCATTTCATTTGGACTGTACTCTCTAATATGCCATGGACTACGGGTTAATGACATTAATTTATTAGGTGTAGTTAAAATCAACCTTCCACCTCTTTTAAGTACACGCTTAATTTCACTTAAAAATAATGTGTCGTTTTTAATATGCTCAATAACTTGAAAAGTAATGACAAAATCAATACTATCGTCTTCTATTTCTTGTAATGGAGGAACTTCTGATTTAATAAAAGTAATTGCATTATTATTCTTTATTTCCTGTGAAATTTTAGTTTCGAATTTATCAACCGCAATATACTTTTTACTTAATGGAGCTAATTCTCTAATACCATATCCCTCTCCACTACCAATTTCTAATACAGTGCCATTAATTAATTTAGCAGCTTCTTTATATGCTATCATATGTCTTTGGAAAATTACATTTTCTGACGGATCTAGATCTGAACTCCTTTCTGCTGTCTGTAATATTTTCATCATGTTTATTTAATTTGCTATTTCAATTAATACGGGGCAATGATCTGAATGTTTAGCTAGATTTAAAATAGCAGCTCTATTTAGCCTTGGCAACAAACTATCTGAAATCATATTGTAATCAATTCTCCATCCTAAATTTTTTGACCTTGCAGCAGCTCTATAGCTCCACCAACTATAATGATGAGGATCTTTATTAAGATGTCTAAACGAATCTATGAAACCACTTTCAATAAACTTACTAACCCATTTTCTTTCTTCAGGCAAGAAGCCTGAAGAATTTTTATTTCTTTGAGGATTATGAATATCAATAGCTTGATGGCAAATATTATAATCACCAGAAATAATTAAATTAGGAAATTTTAATTTTAACTCTAAAATATAATCAAATATTAGTTCAAGAAATCTCATTTTAAAACTTTGCCTAAGGGGATTAGTTCCAGATGGAAAATATATGCTCATGACTGAAAAATTATCAAAATCAGCTCTTATTACTCTTCCCTCTAAATCAATTTCTTTGATACCACAACCAATCTCTACATGTTTAGGAATTTGTTTGGACAAAATAGCGACACCACTATAGCCTGGTTTATCTGCTGAATTTATATAGCAATTATAACCTATCTGACCAAATAACTCTTTATTAAATTGTTCTGGCTTTGCTTTAATCTCTTGAAGACAAATAACATCAGCATTTGATGCTTTAGCCCAACCAACTAGGTCTTTTTTAATAGCCGCTCTAATACCATTGATATTATATGATATAATTATTGACACTATCGAAGCTTAAAATTATTTTGAATCACAATTCTATCTTCAATAATTAATTTAACTAGATAATTACCACTTTCTAATTTCTCAACCCTCTCCCATTCAAAACAAAAATCTGATGCAACATTATTATATTCAAAATCTGCAAATGTTGTTACATCAATTATAGAGTCAGAAAGTGTAGAGCTAATTGAATCAATTCCTTTAATTAGAGATGTTTCTTCATGTATTAATTGCATATATACTCTTTTAGTTTCTGCGGTTGAAATTTGATTGGCTCCTACAGTAAAACAAAATACAATTTTTTGAACTTTTTTAGCTGACCTTGTTACAACCTCACTACCTGTATTACGGTATCTTTTAGTTTTAATATCTAAATCTGTAAACTCTAATACAGAGCCTTTACTAACTTTCTCAGCAAGCTCTTCATTTTTTTTATTTAATTTATAATTTTTCCAATTAATATTTTTATTCACTTTTATGACACTATCTTTTATTAAAATTAGTTCTTCATTAATCAGAAAAAGTGAATCAATATTATCTAAATATCTTTTTGAAATAGATTTTAAAATCTTGATTTTTTCTTTTGCTTTCTTTAAGTCATTTTTTGTTCTAATAAGCCCTCTTATTTCAGAAATTTGGCTCTGTATAATTGAATCCTTGTCTTCAAGTTGATTATTTAAGTCTCCATATTCATATAATAGATTATCATGATCATCAATTAAATCATCAAGTTCATCACGCAACATATTTTTTTGTTCAATAAATTGCACTTTAAGCTCCATTTCTCTTTGCATTTTACCTTTTTGAAAATAAAAGAATCCAATCAAAACAAAAAATAAAAACAAAAAAATTATGATTAGTTTTTTTCTTGAAAAATTTGAAATAAATAATCTAAATATATGAATTAATTTTTTAAAAATCATTTAAAAACTCTTTGTAAATTTTCAGTAATTCTTGCTTTAGGGTTTGTTCTAATATTTTTTTCCTCAATTTCAATTAGTTTAAATAACCCCTCAATAGTTTTTTTTGTTACGTATTCATCCAAGTGTAGTTCAACTGGTTTTGTAAGAGGGATACTATTATATTTTAAAATTAAAAAGTTCCATACTTTAACAAGGTTTACGTTTTTAATGGACTCTTCTACAATAGGCTTAAATTTAATATATAATTTTTTTGATGTATTGAGCATTAAATATTTTGTAGCCGCATTATCTTCTCCATCCAATATAGCTAAAGCATCATTCATTTTAATATTACTTATTTCATTTAATAATATATCCTTAGCCAGTTCAGAAGCTTCAGATGCTGCTTTATTAAGTAAATATTCAAACTCTAAAACCTTTGAATCCATGCCTAACTTTAATAAGGTTTTTTTTATTTTATATGCATCTTTAGGAAAAGGAATCTTAACTAGTTCATTAGAGTAAAAACCATCTTTTCTAGAAGTTAAATCAACAGATGATTCAGCTCCAATTGCAAGAGTTTCTTTTAATCCAACAGAGATATCATTATTAGTTAAGACTTTTGATGCAAGCAAATCTTTTGCAATTAATGTTGAATTTGTTAACTTATTAATACTTATCTGAGCAATCAACTGAGTTGACAAGAAAAAAAATATTAATAATAGCTTATTCATAATTCGAAAATATGATAATTAAAAACAAAAAACAAAAAAAACCTCATCATTAAGATGAGGTTTTGTGGGCCCAGCTGGGCTTGAACCAGCGACCCCTTGATTATGAGTCAAGTGCTCTAACCAGCTGAGCTATGGGCCCTCCTAAATTAGGATGCACAAAACTATTAAATTTGTTTAATTATGTACAACTTTGTGGTATGAAAAATATAAAAGCTATAATTTTAGACTTAGGAGGTGTTATTTTAAATATAAATTATCAAAAAACAATTAATGAATTTGAAAATATTGGTATCAAAAGAGCAAGCTCTTTATATTCAAAGCAGACACAAAATAATCTATTTGATCAAATTGAAACAGGCGCTATTTCAGAGAACGAATTCTTAAATGGCATACAAAATTTAGCAGGTAAAACAACTCACAACGAAATAAGAAAAGCATGGAATTCAATGATTTTAAATTTACCTGATTCAAGAATTAAATCAATTCAAAAAGTTAAAGCTAAATGTAAGATATTCTTATTAAGCAATACAAATAGTATCCACATATCTGAGTTCAAGAGAAAAATTGGTGATTTAAAATATCATAAGTTTTATAATCTGTTTGAAAAAATTTACTACTCTTATGAAATTGGGCACAGAAAACCTGATAAAGATGCTTTCCAAATTATTCTAAATGAAAATAATCTAATAGCGAATGAGGTGTTTTTTATTGATGATTCTTATCAACATATTAAAACTGCGAAATCATTATCAATCAACACTCATCATTTAAAGGATAATGAAGATTTAACATCTATACTTGCTGACATAACTCAATAAGGACGCCATTAGTATCTTTAGGGTGAAGAAAACATATTAATTTTGCATCAGCGCCTATTTTAGGCTGATCGCTTAAAAGGCGTATTCCTTCTCTTTTTAATCTATTCATTTCTGCAATTATATCATCTACATCAATTGCAATATGATGTATTCCTTCATTATTTTTTTTAAGAAATTTGGAAATTGGGCTAGTTGGGCTGGTAGAAGCTACTAATTCTATTTTATTTTTTCCAATCTTGAAGAATGAAGTTTGTACTCCTTCTAAATCAACTTGTTCAGATTTATAAGGTTTACGACCTAGGATTTTTGTAAATAAAATATTAGATTCTTCTATATCTTTTACAGCAATACCAATATGCTCAATTTTATTCATAGAAGTTACTGCCAAAAACCTATATGCCTTTGAGTTGCCATTGTTTCTATTCTAAAAGTAATCCCAATCTCATGTGTGCCATAATTATAATTCATTATTTCACCTGCAAACGTATGATCATATGAGTATGATAAATGCATATTCCCTTTTCCAAAACCAAAGCCAAATATTGCTGAACCACTTGATCTATATGACAAACTTGCCCAAGTTTTTTCTAAAAATATTATTCTAGCATTTAAATCTGTTACATTTGGCTGGTACTGCATTTTTCTAATCAAAAAAGAAGGTTCAAGCTGCCAATCATTGTTAATAATCTGAAACTTATAACCACCAGTTCCAAAATAATTTCTGTACTCAATATTTGAATATGGAGAGCCAGAAATAGGATTATTAAATGTTGATTGGAAAAGATTAGATGCAGAAAAACCAAAATAAAAATTACGCCCATATAAATATATACCAGATGATGCATCTCCAATTGTTTTTTCATATGATGATGATGAAAAAGCATTATCGTCACCAGGTGGTAAATCACCACTGTTAAAATCTAGAGCGTAATACATTACTTTAGCACCTAAACCAAAAGAAAGATTAATTTTATCATAATTAAGGGGAACATGGTATGCGTAGCTTAAGTGTAAATTAGCTTGGGTAGAAGGAAAGGATCTATCAAACATTAGATAACCTCCCATGGCTGATCTATTATTTAACGCTCCATGATAACTAATGTAAGATGTTAAAGGAGCATTTTCAAATCCTAACCATTGCTGTCTTGCCTTAACAGATAAGGGATTGTAGGTTTTACTTCCAGAAATTGCTGGATTTATTATTATTTCATTATCATAGTAATTACTGAAAATAGGATCCTGTTGTGCATATATTTCAGTTGCCACAAAAAACATTAATATCAAAAAAATATGTCTCATTATCTTACTATTGTTACTATTCCTTTTAAAATATCATCACCATTTTCTAAATCTATTACGTAATAATAAGTTGCTGATGGTAAAGGTTGATTATTACTATCCTTACCTCCAAAAGCATTTTCTTCTGTATTAGTATAATTTCTTCTTCTAAAAACCTCTCTTCCATTTCTATCATAAACTGATACAACCGCATTTGGGTAAATATGTATATTTTTAATTTCCCAAAACTCATGAGTTTCATCATCATTTGGGGAAAAAGCATTGTAAATAGTTAAACAATTTCTTGGATTAGATTTAACTTCAATACTATCAGATAATACACACCCCATATCATCAGTTATTTCTACTTTATAATAATTAGGAAATAAACCGGAAACAGATGAAAAAGAATCGACAACTAAAATATCATTTTGCTGAACTCTATACTCTTGAGATATCCAAATAAATGTATATGGAGGTGTACCTTCTTGAACAAATACTCTTGCTTGCCCACTGTTGTCATCTTTACAAATAACACCAACAGAAGACATAAAAGAAATCATCTCGCTGACATTTCTTACCCATACTTGAATAGTATCTACACAAAAATTTGCATCTGTAATGGTTAATACGTTGGGAATAGATTGTGTTGGCGGTAAATTAATTGCATTCAAGACTGTTTGTCCATCACTCCAAATAAATTGATATGGAGGTGTTCCACCCCATACATCTGCGGTAATATTAACAGAGTCTTGATTAGAACATCTACCATTTAAATCAAAGTTAGCTGAAATTTTATTAGATTCCTGTATTGCAATAGAATCAACTAATGTGCAAATCTGTATATTATTTGTTATAGTTAGATAATAAGTACCTGCAAATAAATTTGTTAATGTTGTGGAATTTGAAGTAAAACCGTCAGGTCCAATCCAACTAACTGAAGAATTTGAATTAGATAAACTTATATCAATTGATCCGTTACTACCACCAAAACAATTATTATGTGAATAATTAACAAGTACATACTCACACTGCGCTAAGACATAAACATGAGTAAAGACAAAAAATAAAAAAAGTACTAGGTTTTTAATTTTCATGAATTTTTAAAGTAGGACAAATATATAAAAAAAAGCTTGTTAAAATAACAAGCTTCTAGTGAGGTATCGAGCGGATTCGAACCGCTGTAGATGGTGTTGCAGACCACTGCCTAGCCACTCGGCCACGATACCATTAAAGCGCAAATTTAATTTATTTTAATACACAATAACATTTAATCGATAATTTATTTTCTATTAAATTCAGTCATAACTTTATCTATACCTAAAGTAGTAAAAGCTTGAATAATAGTAATAGAGTTTTGAATTTTGTTACTAAGTAACAACTGATCCTCTTCTAAAAAATTACCTAAAACATATCTAACTTGCTGTCCCCTATTATAATCATTACCAATTCCAAATCTTAAGCGTGAATACTCATTACTATCAAGAACGCATTCAATATCCTTAAGCCCATTATGCCCCCCAGAAGAGCCTTTTTTCCTTAAACGCAATGTTCCTAATGGCAGCGATAAATCATCTGTAATAATTAATAAATTTTCTTTTTTAATTTTAGTCTTTTGAAGCCAGTAGTTGACTGATTTTCCACTTAAATTCATGAAAGTATTTGGCTTAACTAAAATTAGCTTTCTGCCTTTATAGTTTATCTCACAAATATCTGCATATTTATCAGAGCTGAAAATAGTATTGGATGAACTTGCGAGTTCATCCAATACTTTAAATCCAATGTTATGCCTAGTATTTAAGTAATCTTCACCAGGATTTCCTAATCCTACGATTAAGTATTTCATTATTACTCCGTAGCAGGAGCCTCTGAAGATTTGGCATCAGAAGCGCTATCAGTTCCTTCGCCTTCGCCTTCTTCTCCTTCCCCTTCTTCTACAATTTCTTCTTCAACTATTGCTGCTCTAGCAGTTTTAACACCAACAACAACAGAATTTGGTGGAGCTAAAAATTCTGCTCCTTCAATTACAACATCTTTAATATATATAAACATTCCAATCTTCAAATGCTCAATGTCAATATTGATAGCTTCTGGAAGATTCGAAACCAGACCTTTAGTAATAATCTTTGGTCTTCTAAACATCAAGTTACCACCATTTTTAACACCAATTGCGACACCACTAAGAACAACTGGAAGTGAAACTGTAATTGGTTTGTTATCAAAAACTTCTAAAAAATCTATATGTAGTATCTTTTCTGTAACTGGGTGAAACTGGATATCTTGCATAATTGCTTTTGTCTTTTTGCCATCTACATCTAAATCGACTACAAAAGTATCTGGAGTATAAACGAGTTTTCTAAAATCATTTTCATGAGCATAGAAAGTCACTTGCTTTTCTCCCCCGTAAAGTACACATGGCACATTACCCTGATTTCTTAACGCTCTTGTGTTGGTTTTTCCAACATTCAATCTTTCTTTAACGCTAATTGCTAGTGTTTTCATTATTATTTAAATTTAGTTAATATTTGTTATTTATTATTGCTCTTCCATGTAGAGCTAATTGATTTTTTCTGTGTAACTGCTTTAATTGTTTTTGCCAGAAAGTTAGAAACAGAAATCTCTCTTACTTTTTGGCTTTCGTGCTGTCTAGGAATTGTATCAGTAATTACTAGTTCAAAAATACTAGAATTATCGAGGTTTTTATAAGCATTACCAGTTAAAACACCATGTGTACAATAAGCTCTAACACTTGAAGCTCCTTTAGCTATCATAAGATTTGCGGCTTTTGTTAAAGTTCCTGCCGTATCTACCATATCGTCAATAATAATAACATCTTTCCCCTCTACATCACCAAGTACTTTCATTATACCAATTTCATTTGCTTTTGTTCTCTCCTTGTAGCAAATAACAACACCACAATTTAACAATTTTGCATATACATTAGCACGTTTGCTACCACCCATATCAGGTGATGCTATAATTAAATTATTTAGGTTTAACTTTTGAATATCCTCAACAAATAATTCTGAAGCATATAAATGATCAACCGGAACTTCGAAAAAACCTTGTATTTGATCAGCATGAAGATCAATAGTCATAATACGATTAACTCCTGCCGAAGTAAGTAAATTTGCAACTAGTTTGGCCCCAATTGGTACTCTTGGCTTACCTTTTTTATCTTGCCTAGCATAACCAAAATAAGGAATCACTGCAATAATATTTGCAGCTGAAGCTCTTTTAGCAGCATCAATCATTAACAATAATTCCATTAGATTATCTGATGGAGGATTTGTAGATTGTACTAGAAAAACATCTGAACCTCTAACAGTTTCATCAAAAGATGGTTCAAATTCTCCGTCAGAAAAAGCAACAAATGAAGAACTACTTAATTGGCTACCAAAATTTTCAGCTATTTTAGTTGCTAAGTTAAGCGTATTATTTCCTGCAAAAAATTTAACTGAAGTACTCATATTTCTTTCCTAATTAAAAGGGCAGCAAATATACAATTTAACATATAAAAAACCAAGCAAAAAAAAATAGATATTTTTATTCAACGTAAGATTAAACTTCTACTTTTGTAAATCTATTGCCCAGGTGGCGGAATTGGTAGACGCGTTGGTCTCAAACACCAATGGTGCAAACCGTGCCGGTTCGAGCCCGGCTCTGGGCACTAAAGCAGAAATTAAACTTTCTGCTTTTTTTATTAATACTTCAAATTAATCACAATAATAATATTTAGTATTTTAAGATTTTTATAAATTTGAACACCTTAAAATCAAAACTTAATATCTTAAAATGGAAGATAAAAAAAACGATACTATTTTTAAAAATATAAGCTGGGATGATTTAGGAAATATGGGGCAATTTGTAAGTGCAATTGCTGTTGTTATTTCACTTTTATATTTAGCATTTCAAGTTAAACAAAATACAATTCAAATTGATCATAATACAAAAGCAGCACGTTCACAAGGAATTAATTCAAGCATTAGTCATACACTTCAGATTAGACAAGCAATTTTTGAAGATAAAAAGGTTTTGCGAATATTCTTTAAAGGAAATAGTGATCCGTCCGTTTTGAGTGAGGAGGAGAGACTTAGATATCGTTTAATTTTACATAACTGCATAGGAACAATATGGAACACCTATGCTCAAGTACTTTATGCAGAATTACCTGTTGAAATTTGGGAATCTCAAAAGACTCTAATTAAAAGATTATTACTAACTAAAGGAGGAATCTGGTTTTGGACTCACTTTAGCGGTGAATTTGATCCATTATTTAAAAAAGACGTTGAAGAGTTAATATTTCCAGATGGTATAAAAATTATTTCTGAAATTCCATTAATCTAATATAACCTTAATTTACTTTAGCAAATATGGACAAACAACAAAAATATGACAGAGCTTATCTTAGAATGGCATTAGAATGGGCAAAACTTTCTCATTGTAAAAGAAAAAAAGTAGGAGCATTAATTGTGAAAAATAAGATGATTATTTCTGATGGATATAATGGAACACCATCAAAATTTGAAAATTGTTGCGAAGATGATAGTGGAACGACTAAATGGTATGTTCTTCATGCAGAAGCAAATGCTATACTAAAAACTGCAAGCTCAACTCACAATTGTAATGGAGGTACATTGTACCTAACAATGTCTCCTTGTAAAGATTGTAGTAAGTTAATACATCAATCGGGTATTAAAAGATTAGTGTTTATTAATAAATATAAAGATACAACCGGCATTCAATTTCTTTTGAAAGCTGGTGTTGAAGTCTTAGAATTTGATAAAGAAAAAATTTAATGAAAATTATTCAACCGCTTATATATGCTGTCTTAATTTCAATTGGAATTTTTATTGGAAATATAAGTAATTCTGAAAATTATGTGCATGAAAATAAAATTGATAATATTTTAAAAATAATAGATAATCACTATGTTGATAGTATAAATTATTCTGATTTTGAAAATAATACTATTAATACATTTCTTAATGAGCTTGACCCACATTCATCATATATCTCTGTTAATGATTATAAATCTATTGAAGAGGATATGACTGGAAGTTTTAGTGGTATAGGTGTAGAGTTTAATATTATTGAAGACAGTATTGTTGTAATATCTCCAATAGAGGGAGGGCCATCTAAAAAACTAGGAATTAAATCCGGTGATCGAATTATAACAGTTGAAGATAAAGATGTTGCAAGTATTGGGGTAAAAAATGAGACCGTAATAAAACTTTTAAGAGGGGAAAAGGGAAGTGAAGTGAACGTCAAGATAAAAAGAAGAGGAACTAAAGGTCTGATTTTATTTAAAATTATTAGAGATGACATTCCATTAGTTAGTGTTAGCGCTGGCATTCTATTAGATGATAAAATTGGTTATTTAAAAATTAACCGATTTGCGGCAACTACATTTAATGAAATGAATAAAAAGTGTAATAAACTAATCAATCAAGGAATGGAAAAACTAATTTTAGATTTTAGAGGTAATCCAGGTGGCTATCTTCATATTTCTAATCAAATTTGTGATGAGTTTCTAAAGGAAGGAGAATTAATTGTTTTTACAGAAGGTAGAAACAGAGAAAGAAATGAAATTTACGCTACTTCAAATGGAGAACTGCAAAATATTGATATTATTTGTCTTATAGATGAAGGTTCTGCTTCAGCTTCAGAAATTGTTTCTGGAGCGATTCAAGACAATGATAGAGGTTTGATAATTGGAAGGAGATCATTTGGCAAGGGGCTTGTTCAAGAGCAAATAAGATTGACTGATGGTTCCGTAATGAGATTGACAACACAAAGATATTATACTCCTAGTGGAAGATGTATTCAAAAAGATTATGGAAAGAACTCTAAAGAGTATTTTTTAGAACAGTATACAAGAAATGAGCAACTTCAAAAATATGATACACTAGAATATAAAACAAAAGAAGGTAGATTAGTATATGGTGGAGGTGGAATAACTCCAGATATTAGAATAAATCGAGATACAACATTAAATTACTTTCCAATAAATAAAATGATTAGAGATGGCGTGATTAACAAATTTTGTTTTGAAAAAAGTGAATTACTAAAAAAGACAAAAGTAAAAAGCTATAAACATTTACAGATTAATAGAATATATGAAGATTTTAACAACTATATTTCAAATGATAAGCTCGAATTAGGTGAGAAAGAATTAAAATATTTAAAAAATATGTTGCTAGCAAATATTTCAAAAAATATTTGGGGTGAAAATACATATTATGAAATAATTTGCATCGAAGATGAGTTTGTTCAGACTGCACTTAAGCAATTTAACTAAGGATTTAACTCAATTACTCTTTAAAGTACTTTCTATAACACTATCTTTTATTTCTTTGTTAATATGTATAACTTTTACAACAAAAAGTTATACATTTGCAATAAATATTAAATTATGCGAAGAAGAAAAGAAACATTTATAGCAGTTTACTACCCTGTAATACTAGCTTTTATTTGTATGTTATATTCAATTGGGTTAGGAATGTCAGGTGATTTAGATGGGGCACAATATTCTGCACATTGGCCAGGAACAATTTTATTATTTGCAATAGCAATTAGACAAAGAAGGAAATCATGAATACAGGAATTTTTATTGTAGGATTTATTATATTTTCTTTATATATCTTCGGTTTGTTGTATATGATAAACTACTCACACAAATCACAAGAAGAAGAGTTAAAAAAAGATCCAGAATTAAAAGATTCTGAAAAAGAAAACATCATTTAAATAACTTATTTTAGACAAGATTTAGTTGTAAAATATATTCATTACAATAGCATGTGGTAGTGTAATTACTGAAATTATCATGATTGATAATAAAGGTACAGAATAACCAATTATATTATTGTATGATAAAAATAACAATAAAG
>Ga0206683_10001343_pt1 | contig 17131 bp, 19 predicted proteins | sample M280m12015metaG_FD_155483 | JGI IMG/M metagenome (GOLD analysis project Ga0206683, IMG submission 155483) | Ammonia-oxidizing marine archaeal communities from Monterey Bay, California, United States - M2 80m 12015 | ecosystem: Environmental > Aquatic > Marine > Intertidal zone | place: USA...
GCACCAGATTTAATTGCGTTCCAAATTTGTGGTTCTGCTTCTTCGTTGAGATTAATGCATTTTGCATAACAGCCACCTTCAAAATTAAAAACTCCACTTTCAGACCAACCATGTTCATCATCACCAATAAGCATACGTTCAGGATCTGCAGAGAGACTTGTTTTTCCAGTACCAGATAAACCAAAGAATAATGCAGTATCACCATTTTTACCAATATTAGCTGAACAATGCATTGGAAAAACATCTTTTTTGGGCATTAAATAATTCATTACAGCAAACATAGATTTTTTCATCTCTCCTGCATAATTTGTTCCACCAATCAATACAATTCGTTTTGAAAGGTTAATCAAAATGAAAACATTTGTTCGTGTTCCATCAATTTCAGGAATTGTTTCGAAGTCGTTTAAGCATAAAATTGTAAAGTCTGGTTCGTGAGAGTCTAATTCTTCATTTGATGGTCTAACAAATAATTGTCTACAAAAGAGATTTTGCCATGCATGATCATTAATTACACGAATTGTCAATCTATTTTCTTTATCAGCCCCTACAAATCCATCAAAAACATAAAGATCTTTACCTTCAGCATGTTTTTTCATTTTTTCAAAGATAGAATTGAATTTTTCAGTTGGGAATTGTCTGTTGACATCACCCCAATCAATTGTTTCATGAGTTTCATCATCATAAATTATGTAACGGTCTTGAGGAGAACGACCAGTATATTTTCCAGTTTTTACAGATAATGAACCAGTAGAGGTTAACATTCCTTCATTTGTTTCAATTGATTGTTCAACAAGTTTTTCAACAGATAAATTTCGATGAATTGAATTAGGATTTAATCCAAATTCTACCAATTGATCATGTACTTTTGAAGTAGTGCTGGACATGTCAAAAATTCCCCTCAATACTATATGTTGTAGTCAAGGATTTTTGGGAAAAATTGAATATTATTATCTCTTTCTCAGATCTATAATTTGAAACTTAGATACGTATTTATGTTAAATTTCAAGGTTTAACTCTATGCCAATCAATAAAGAAAAACTTCAAGCAAGAGAAGAAGCTAGAGTTAGCAGACCGGAGTTTATTCGTCCAGAGAGCTGGAGATATACTAGATTGGAAACTGGTTGGAGAAAACCAAAAGGAATGGATAACCATCAGAGAAAACAGAAAAGTCGTGGTCGTCCAGGATTAGTTAAAGTAGGATATGGCACCCCAAAGATTGCATATGGATTACATCCATCAGGTTATACAGATAATTTAGTACATAATGTAAGTGATTTAGATAATCTTAATCCAAAAGAGGATGGAGTTAGATTTGGCCATAGTGTAGGAGCAAAAAAGAGAAGAGATATTATGAAAATTGCAATTGAAAAAAAATTCAAAGTATTTAATGCAAGAGTGAGTCAAAATGCCAGTTAATCTAAAATCAAAAAAGAGACTTGTCTCAAGAATTGTTGGCGTTGGCGTAAATCGCGTAAGATTTGATAATGATCACTTAGACGATGTAGCAGATGCAATTACTAGAGATGACATTAGAAGTTTGATTACAGCAAATACAATTACAATCAAATCATTTACAGGTACATCTCATGGAAGAGCACAAGCAAAAAGAATTCAAAAAGCAAAAAGAGGTACAGGGCAAGGTTCTAAAAAAGGAAGAAAAGGCGCCCGTGTTGGTAAGAAAACCGTATATGTAAACAAAGTTCGTGCTTTAAGATATCTTCTCAAAGTTTCAAAGGATCGTAAAGAAATTACAAATGAGTCATTCAAAGCAATTTATAAAAAAATTGGCGGTAATACAATAAGAAATAAGGCACATCTAAGAACTGTTATTGCAGAAGAAATTACTGTACAAAAATCTTAGAAACGAAACAGGGTTTTTTTAAAGTCTAAAATTTTATTGTTGTTAAATTCTAATCCTTCTTTAGATAGTATGTACTTTTTTCTTTCAATTCCATATGCATAACCACCAATAGTTCCATTAGATTTTACAACACGATGACATGGAACAATAACAGGAAATGGATTTTTTTTCATTATTTGTCCTACAGTTCTTTGTCCATTGTTTAGATTGATTGCTTTTGCAAGATCACCATATGTTGTTACATAACCTGAAGGAACTTCTAATAATTTTCGATAAATTTTTTCTTCTATTTTCAAATTTTTATAACATCCAAATTAGTAGTTGAAAGAAAATCAATTAGAGTTTGTTTATGTTTTCCCAAACTTTTCCAGTCAAGTAAAGCTGCTTCTGCACCATAATTTTGGGTAATTAAGTGCTCAAAGAGATCATGATTCAAAAACTCTAATGCATGTTTTGGCATTACAGTTCCTAAAGCATACTTTCCAAAAAGTAATTCTTTTGTGAATTTTTCAGAATAATGAGTTCCACCAAAACAAATAACAAAAGGGTAGGAATGAGATGGTTTTTCAAGTGTATCCATTACTAATTGTGCTACAGATGAACAAAGAGTTTCATCATTCCATTGTAGACTAGTAGTTCCAATTTCTACAAAAATTGAGGGTTTTTTGAGATGAGTTGGCCCATGATGAGTAGCCTCTATAGTGATTTCAAATTCTGGAAATGATTCACGGTTATCCCAAAGTTTTTGCATATAATTTTTCTGTAGATTTGAATATGGAATTGCTAATTCTTTATCATTCCCACCAAATTTTGCTTCATTAAAGTTTCCAGTACTATGACAAGTTAAAGCAAGAGTTCCAGATTCAGCTGCATGTTTGGATAAGAAAATAAATCCATCATAATCATACTTTTCATCCAACCAATCTGCAGATATAACAGGAGAGTCAATTTCAATTAAATCAAAATTTTTACCACGATATACGTCTCCATCTTTATTCATATCTTGAGAGATGAATTTTGCCATATTATGACCAGCAGGGTCATTTTTGAATGCAATCAGTAAATCCATGAATAAAAGATATATTGACACGTTATTATTTTTCATTATCATTTGAACCCTAAACTTATGCTCAAGAATATAGTCAATACTATAAAATTAACAAAAAAATCCGATAAGGAGGTTTACAAACAGCACCTTCGACTAGTGTTGTTTGGATTTGCCACAGTAGGACTACTTGGATTTGGAATTCAATTCATCTTTGCTACAATTTCACCAGGAATGATATTCAAATAGAGATAAAATGTCTGAATCAACTAATTCACACTTATTTGCACTTAGAACTACTGGAGGTCAAGAAAAGGTTGTTTTAAGACAGCTTGAAGCTAAAATGAGAAATAAAGAGTTAGAAGTTCAATCAGTCTTAATTGTCGATAATTTGAAAGGATATGTCGTTATAGAAGCAGATGATCCACAAATCATGTTTATGGCAACACAAGGATTGAGACATGTTAAAGGACAATTGAGAGGAGAATTAGAATTCAGTGAGATTGAAAATTATCTTGTAAAGAAATCTACGGTTTCAGAATTAGCAGTTGATGGAACAGTTGAAATTATTGGTGGACCATTCAAAGGAATGAAAGCCACGATTACAAGAGTTGATCATGATAAAGAAGAAGCCACAGTAATTTTGTTAGATGCTCCATACCAATTACCAGTAACAGTAGATGCAAATTATCTAAAACCTGTTGCATCATAGGAAGGAATAAATCATTAAAAAAGAGACGAATTTCAAATGGGCGACAAACAAACAATTTCAGCACAGGTAACAGGAGGAGAAGCTTCTGCTGGTCCACCACTAGGTCCTGCACTAGGTCCATTAGGAGTAAACATTATGGAAGTAATTGCCAAAATTAATGAAAAAACAGGTGACTTCAAAGGAATGAAAGTTCCAGTAACTGTTAGTATTGATACAGATACAAAAGAATGGGATATTGAGGTTGGAATTCCATCAGCATCAGCACTGATACTAAAAGAAGCAAATATTCAAAAAGGTTCAGGAACATCAGGTACAGAATGGGTTGCAGATATTGGAATGGATGCAGTAGTTAAAGTTGCAAATGTAAAACTTGAGACATCATATGCATCGGAGATTAAATCAGTTGCAAAACAAATTATCGGTACATGTCAATGCCTAGGTATCAAAGTAGAAGGTAAAACACCAAAAGAGATTACGGTTGAAGTAAATGACGGTAAATGGGACGAAAAATTAGTTAACTAGAAAGATACATCGGAGACTTTTCAGTTCTTTCCAACTCAACAAATGTTTCAGTATTCTGAATTCCATCTATTTTTCCAATTTTATCTACTACGATAGAGTGTAATTGTTCTAAATCCTCAGCTAATGCACCAACCATCAAATCAAATCTGCCAGTAACTTCAATAATTCTATCAATTTCTGCAATTTCTAATAAATTTTCATGAATTATTGTTTTAAATTTTGGATCTCTATTAATTCCAACATATGCCTTTACACCAAATCCTAATTGTGTTTCATCAATATCTATAGTAAACTTCTTTATCATCTTCTTTTTTATCAGTCTCTTTATTCTACTGTACAAAACAGATGCGTTAATATTCAATTTTTTTGCTAAAAAAGGAATAGAAATATTCCCATCCTTTTTTAATTCAGATAATAATTTTAGATCTAAATCATCTACTTTTGCCATTTGTTAAAATAAGTAAATTTTAGTAGTAAATGTAAGTTTTGGCAAAATAAACCAAGATTTTACTAAAAATTAGAAGAAGATAAACAAAATTTAGAAAAATGATGTAATGTGGAATATTTACTCTAAACGATAATAAGTGAGAGATTAAGGTTTTTGACATGGTAAGCGAGTCTGAAATAGTCACTTTAATCCAAGAAGCAAAGAAAGGTGAAAAAGAACGTAAGTTCAAAGAATCATTAGAACTTTACATCACTCTAAAAGATATAGATGTGAAAAAAGGATTTGCACTGAATGAGGTAATTCAACTACCGAATCAAATGTCAAAACCAGCAGCAGTTTGTGTAATGGCTTCTGGAGATATGGGACTAAAAGCAAAGAGTGCGAAAGCAGATGAAGTGATGGATAATGATGGATTAGACAAATTAGCACAGGATAAAAGAGCCTCTAGGAAATTTATTAACAAATATGATTTCTTTTTGGCAGATACAAAACTCATGCCTTTAGTAGGTAAATCACTAGGACAGCTTTTAGGACCTAGAGGGAAGATGCCAACACCAGTTCCATTTAATGCACCTATTGAATCATTTCTAAGTAGATTCAAAACTTCAATTAGAGTTAGAGTAAAAAATTCACTTTCAATTACATGTAAAGTAGGAGATGTTACAATGGATGAACATCAAGTAGCCGGAAATGCAATGACAGTAATTAATAATTTGAGTGCAAAACTTCCAAATGGAAATAAAAATATTAGAAAATATATGATTAAAACAACAATGGGTAAAGCAATAAAATTAGAACATAAGGTGACAAAATAGAATGCATGAAAATAGAACAACATACCCAAAAAAGAAAACACAAATGTATCAGCAACTACAAGAACTTCCAAAAAAATATAGTGTTTTAGCACTTGTAAGAATGGAAAAAGTTAGAGGTTCACAATTACTTCCACTAAGAAAAAAACTTCAAGGCGAAGTAGAAATTGTCAGCATTAAAGATAAAGTAGCAAAACTTGCTCTTACAAAAGCTGGAATTACGGGAATAGACAAATTATCTGAAAAAGTAAAAGGTCAATGTGTTTTTATGTTTACAAATATGTCACCATTCAAACTTAACGTACTTTTAGGTAAAAACAAAGTCATGTTATTTGCAAGAGGTGGAGATACTGCAAGTATGGATGTTATAATTCCACCAAAAAATACTGGAATCGCACCAGGACCAATGTTAACTGACTTTAAAGAAAATGGAATTGCAACAAAGATTGATCAAGGTACAATCTGGATTATGAAAGAGACAATACCAGTAAAGAAAGGTGAACCAATATCTGAAAAACTTGCCGGACTTTTGAGTAAATTAGATATCAAAGCAATTGAGGCAGGCATAGTCCTGAATGCTGCACTAGAAGAAGGATTAGTCTATCAACAAGAAGAAATGATTATCGATGTTGATAAATTCAGAAATGATTTGGCTCAAGCTCACCAAGAAGCAATCTCACTTTCAATCGAGGCAGCATACATTACTGCTGACAATATTGAACAAATTCTAGCAAAGGCATCTCAATCTGCACGTTCTGTTTCAACTGAAGCAGGATATCTAACTGAAGATACAAAAGAACAAGTGCTACAAAAAGCACATGGTCAAGCACAAGGTGTGGCTTCAAAAGCAAAAGATTACACACCAGCATAAATTAACTTTAACTACTTTTTACTTTAGGCAAATTCCAATTATACTTCATTGCAACCATTCGAAGTCCGGTAGCCAGTAATAATCCAGATATGGTTCCAGCATAAACATCATTTGTGAGTAATATTACTAAATAGAATACGGCAGCACCTAGGAAGCTAGCTGATGCATACAATTCTTTTACAAATACAATAGGAGTTTGACTAACAAAAACATCACGAAGTATTCCACCTCCAATAGCAGTAAGCATACCTGATAGTACAATTACAAGGAAATTCATTCCGAACATGTTATAGGCAAAAGTTGCACCAATTACAGTAAAAACACCTAATCCAATTGCATCAAATTTCAAGAATATGTTCCAATGTTTTTTCATCTTAGAGTGTAAAAGGAAGATTACAATTGCAGATACAACAGTAATTATGACATAGGATGGATCAATTAGTGAGTTTGGTAATTCTTTACCAAGTATGACATCACGTATTGTACCACCCGCAACACCAGTTATTGTTGCAAGAATTATTATCCCTACAATATCTGCTTTATGTTCAATAGCCTTGAATGCACCAGTTACAGCGAAAGCCATTGTTCCAAAGAGATCTAAAACATAAATGAAAAATTCAATTGACAAAGATGAATCTGCCAAACCAATTACAATAGAAACTAGTCACTAATAACATTGAAAAAGTTCTGGAATTATTCTAACCAAATAGAGACGATAAGCCTTCCATTGCTGCTTCTTCTTGTTTCTCGCTTGGTGGTTCTGCTTTCTTTTCTTTTGGTGCATCTCCACCTGCGGCTGCATCTGCGGCTGGTGCTGCTGCGGCAACTGCTACTGGTGCCGCTTTGATTGCGTCTTCGATGTTAACATCTGCTAATGATGCTACAAGTGCTTTAACTTGGGCTTCGTTGACTTCGGCGCCTGTTGCTTTAACTACGCTTGCAACGTTTGCTTCGTTAACTTCTTTTTCGAGTTTGTGTAACATCAATGCAGCATAAACATATTCCATGTACAAAAATGCCGTTAGGCATAATAAAAAGCTATCAAAAATTGTCTTAGATCAGAATCTTTAGGCTTCGACAAACCGAATAGAGGTTTCTCTTCAAGTCCTTATCATAAAGATTTTCCATCTTCTGTTTTAGGATTCTTTTTGCATGATCTTGATCTGTACCTTCTGGAAGAGATAATACATTATTGATTAATTCAGATAGTGATTCTCGAATCCAGCCATCAAAAACGGTGAACACTTTTTTTGAAATGAATTCAACTTTTTCAGAGCCGATATCTAAAACTTCAGTGAAGTTTTCATATTCAATTCTATAGATTAATGCAAAAATGCAATTTTCAGACGTTGGAGTGGTGAGGATTTCTTTTGAACGTGGACCTGCTTTTCCTTGAGAAACTTTATTCTTTAGTCCAACCGGATTGACGAAAAAACCATTTACACCTATTTTATTTCCATCAACACCGGTGACAGTTCCAAATATAAGATTATGATAATCACCATCATCTTTTCTGGAAGTAAATACAAAATCGCCTTCTTTTACTTCGCCTTTTTTTCTTCCAAACATGGAAAGTTTCTACATTTTTCTATATTTAACGGTTGAATCGACAGTCCTTAATATCGGCACTAGGTCAAAAATTTAGTGAATAAAAAAGAGATTCTTGAGAAATTTTCAGCAGACCCTAAAAGATATTACAATGTGAATCTTTTTGAAGATCAAGGATTCGAACGTAGATCGTGTAATGTATGCAAAAGATTCTTTTGGACTTTAGATTCAGAAAGAGTAAATTGTCCTGATCATTCGGATGATACATATTCATTCATTGGAGAACCACCAACACCAAAAAGATTTGATTATACACAATCATGGAAAGAAGTTGAATCATTTTTTGTAAAAAATAATCATACATCGATTAACAGATATCCAGTTGTATGTAGATGGCGAGATGATCTTTATTTTACAATTGCATCAATTGTTGATTTTCAAAGAGTTATGGGAAGTAAAGTTGTATTTGAATTTCCTGCAAACCCACTTGTTGTGCCACAGACATGTTTAAGATTCAAAGATTTAGAAAATGTAGGGGTAACTGGTAGACACTTTTCATCATTTTGTATGATAGGACAACACAGTATTCCAAATGAAAATGGATATTGGAAAGATGAATGTGTTAATTTAGATTTTAATTTGCTAACACAACAATTTGGAATTGCAAAAAAAGAAATCACATTTGTAGAAGATGTATGGGAAGGAGGAGGATCTTTTGGATCATCATTAGAATATTTTGTTAGAGGTCTAGAACTAGGTAATGCAGTGTTTACAGAGTTTCAAGGAGACCTTTCAAATTACAAAACACTTGATCAAAGAATAATTGACATGGGTGCAGGTCTTGAGAGATTTGCATGGATTACGATGGGTACACCTACAGCATACGATTGTTGTTTCGGTCCAATTACTCAAAAACTAATTCAAAATGCAGGAATAGATTCAGATTCGTCAGTACTCGTCCCATATTTCACCGAAATAGCAAAGAATTTGGAGTTGTACGAGGATTTATCACAAGTAAGGAAAAATGCTATCAAAACAACAGGGTTGTCGGATGAACAAATTAACCAGATTATTACACCATTAGAAGGAATTTATCTAATAATTGATCATATCAGGACACTAATCTTTGCAATTTCAGACGGTGCACTTCCTAGCAATGTCGGAGGGGGATATAATCTTCGAATAATGCTTAGAAGAATCGTTTCAACCATGAACAGATTGAAATTAAAATTTGACTTGGATGAAATAATAGACATACAAATTGATTATTTGAACAATACATACCCAGAATTAGAAAAGACTAGAGAAGATGTTAAAGAAATAATATCAATTGAAACAGGAAGGTATGATAGTTCAAAACAAAGAATGCAAAAAATTGTTAGTAAATTAAACAAAGAACCGAAAGTTGAAGATTTGATAACACTTTACGAATCAGATGGAGTTACACCAGAATATCTAAAAGAAATGAAAGTGATATCAGAGATTCCATCAACATTTTACTCTAAACTTTCGGATTTACATCAATCTAAAAAACAAAAAGAGCAAGTAAACTTACCATTAGAAGGAATCTCAGATACAGAACTTCTATTCTATAGCGAAGACCCAAGAGAGTTTAGTGCAAAAGTTTTGAAATCATTTGAAAACTTTGTTGTTTTAGATAAAACTGCATTTTATGCAAGAGGAGGAGGTCAGGAACCAGATCATGGAGAAATTAATGGTCAAGAAATTGTAGATGTAACAAAACATGGAAACATTGTAGTTCATGAAATAAAAGGAGAGATTCCAAAAGAAGACGATATAGTTTCGTGTAAAGTGGATAAAAAAAGAAGAGACGGAATTACAAAAAATCATACTAGTACTCATATCATTAATACATCTGCAAGAAGTGTGCTAGGTTCATGGGTATGGCAGCATTCAGCATTTAAAGAGGAGGATCATGCAAGACTCGACATTACACATCATTCTGCATTAACAGAAGAAGATGTATCAAACATTGAAAAAACAGCTAACTCAATTATTGACAAATCAATACCAGTAAAAATAGAAAATTTTGATCGTGGTACTGCAGAACAAAAGTATGGATTTAGAATTTATCAGGGAGGAGTAGTTCCTGTTAAATCAGTAAGAATTGTATCAATAGGTGATTTAGACATAGAAGCATGTGGTGGAACACACGTAGCAAATACTTTAGATATTGAACAGATTAAGATTACAAAAACAAAAAGAATTCAAGATGGAGTTGTAAGAATTGAATTTGTTTCGGGTGATAGCGCAAAAGAGTTTGTGAAAAAGAAACAACATGATTCAGAGAGTAAAGAAAAAGAAGAAAAGCTGAAAGAACAAGAAAAAGAAAAGAGAATAGAGCAAAGACAACTTGCTAAAGAAAGAATACCAATTATAGCAAAATCACTATTAGAATCTGAACAAGGAATATCCACAATTGATGAAATTACAATTGAATTAGTAGAATCTGGAAAGGCAAATTTTTGCTATTCCATAAGTAACAATTACGATGATGTCTTTCATATCGGATTAGGCGAAATGTTATGCAAAAGAGACCCTAAGATGATATATTGTGGATTGTTTGAACAAGGAGAAAAAATTCGAGTCATAGTTTACGCCGGAGATGACATATCAAAAGAAAAGAGTGCAGGGGAAATTGTAAAGAGTATTTCTCAAATTTTAGGAGGAGCAGGAGGAGGAAGTCCCAAATTTGCTCAAGGTGGAGGAACCTACAAATCAAAGAAAGAAGATGCAATTAAAAATGCGAAGTCCATGATTATCGAATAGGTGAACAAGATGGAAACCAACTGGAATCAACTAGATGAGAAATGGAGAAGTAAGTGGCAAGAATCTAAAGATTTTGAAACAAATCCTAATGAAAAACCAAAAAAATTCATTACAGTTGCATATCCATATCCAAACTCACCTCAACATATAGGACATGGTCGAACATATACTCTGGCCGATGTCCATGCAAGATTTTACAGAATGAAAGGGTATAACGTATTATTCCCAATGGGATTTCATTATACTGGTACTCCGGTTCTTGGAATGGCAAAAAGAATTCAAGCAGGAGAAAAAGAAATTCTTGATGGTTTACGAAATATTTACCATGTTCCAGAAGATGCAATTAAGACATTTGTCGAACCAATTAAAATTGCAGATTATTTCCATGAAGAAATAAAATCTGGAATGATTGAAATGGGCTATTCCATTGACTGGAGACGAGAATTTACAACCATAGTTCCAGGTTATCAAAAATTTATCGAGTGGCAGATTACTACTTTACGAGACAATGATAGAATTATTCAGGGTTCGCATCCAGTAGGATGGTGTCCAGTTGATCAAAACCCAGTATCACAACATGATACAATGGGTGATGTTGAACCAAAAATTAATGATGAAAACTACCTTGTCAAATTCAAACTGGATGAGTTTGTATTCCCAATTACTACGTTAAGACCTGAGACAATTTTTGGAATTACAAATCTATGGGTTAATCCAAATACCATATACAAGAAAATTAAAGTGGATGATGAAAAATGGATTGTTTCACAAGAGTGCACAGAAAAATTAGAATTCTTTGGAAAAGAAATTACAATTGAAGGAGACATTAGAGGAAATGAAATAATAGGCAAATTTGCAAAAGCACCACATACAGAACAAGAAATTCCAATTTTTGAAGCAGAATTTGTTGAACCATCTATTGGAACAGGTTTGGTAATGTCAGTACCAGCACATGCACCTAAAGACTATCAAGCATTGATGGATTTAAAATCAAAAAATCATGAGTTAGCATCTAAAATTGAACCCATACCAATTATATCAACAGAAGGATATGGAAATATTCCAGCAAAAGATGTGTGTGAAAGATTAGGAGTTACTGATCAAATAGATTTAAAATTGGAAGAAGCAACAGAAGAATTGTATCTTAAAGAGTTTGTTAATGGGAAATTAAATGAAAAATGTGGAGAGTTTGTTAATGAGAAAGTGGAATTTGGAAGGAATAAAGTTAGAGATTGGCTAAAAGATAAAAACCAGTTAGAGTCTTTTCCTACTCTTCAAAATTCTCCAATTAAATGTAGATGTGGAGCAGAATGTGTTGTTAAAATCCTGAACAATCAATGGTTCCTGAATTACGGAGATGAGGAATGGAAAAAATTGGCAAGGAATTGTCTCGATAGTATGAATATTCTTCCAAATAAGATCAAAACAGAATTTCACGATGTAATTAATTGGTTACATGAAAGAGCGTGTGCAAGACAGCAAGGACTAGGGACTAAACTCCCATGGGACAAGGACTGGATTGTTGAATCATTATCAGATAGTGTCATTTACATGGCATATTATACACTATCACGATTTGTAAATGATGGAACTGTAGAAGCAAATAATCTCACAAAAGAGTTCTTTGATTATGTTTTCTTAGATAAAGGAGACTTGGGAGAAGTTGTAAGTTCTTCCAGCCTAAGTGAAGATATTATCAATACAATGAAAAAAGAGTTTCAATATTTCTATCCAGTTGATGCAAGACATTCAGGTCGAGATTTAGTACAAAATCACCTCTCATTTTTTGTTTTGAATCATGCTGCAATCTTTGAGGAAAAATTGTGGCCAAAGGAAATTGTTGTTAATGGTAGTGTCATGATGGATGGAGCTAAAATGTCCAAAAGTATGGGAAATATTATTCCACTTCGTACTGCAATCAGAGATCATGGTGCAGATCCAATTAGATTAGCAATAATTTCATCAGCTGAGCTACTCCAAGATGCAGATTTCAACATGGAATCAGTTTCAGGCATTAAAAATAAGTTAGAATCGCTATTAGATGAGTGCTCTATGCTAAAAAAAGGTGAAATTGGAGACTTGCAAACAGAAGATAAATGGATTTTGTCAAAAACTCAAAGCAAAATTGCAGAAGTTACAGAAGCTGTAGAAAAAATGAGATTAAGAGAAGCACTACATGATATTTTGTTTACATTTGAGAGTGATTTGAGTTGGTACCAAAAAAGAATTCAAGCTAAAGAAAGAGACAATATCTCTGGAATTTTACATCAGATAAATTCAGCTAGAGTTGCAATGCTTTCTCCATTTGCACCACATGTAGCAGAAGAGATGTGGGAAAAATTAGGAAATAAAGGATTAGTATCAAAATCATCTTGGCCTGAATATTCTTCAGATAAAATTGATGCGAGTACAATTCAAGCTGAAGAATTGTTAAAGTCAACTATAGAAGATATTACAAATATTCTCAAAGTTACAAAAATTAATCCACAAAAAATTGTAATTTATGTGAATTCAGATAGTGTGAAATCAAAAATCTATCGTAAAATTTTGAGCGTGATGGTAGGTGGTCAAAATAACATGGGAGTTGTGATGAAAGAGTTAATTGCAGATCCTAAAACTACTGATGCCAAAAAAATGCCAGACTATGTTCAAAAAGTGATCAAAGACTTGCATTCAGAATCAGAATCAATCAAAAAGATGAAGCTTGAATCAGAATCATTTAATGAAAAAGAATTCCTATTGTATGAATTATCTAGTATTGGACAAAAAGAGTTTGATGTAGAAATTCAAGTGTTTGGAGCAACTGATGAGGACATCTATGATCCTAAAGGCAAAGCAAAACATGCAAGACCGTTCAAACCAGCTATTTTGATTGAATAGAAACTGGAATTGTATTTATTAGGTTGATGAACTGATTAGATCAAATGAAGATTGCAATTATGGGAATGGGTGTTGCCGGAAGTTATCTTATGGCTAGACTAAAAAATTCCGAACACGAAGTAATCGGATATGAAAGAATGGTAGAGGAAAAACATGATTCAATTTGTGCATGGGGCACAATAAAAAAAGAATTAACTGATTTTTGTAAGAAAACTGGTAGAAATTTTGATGATTTCTTAATTCATGATGGTAAAAACATGCATGTAAAAATGAACGATGATGTAAAATTTGATATCGGTTTGAAGGGATTGTGTACATATAACAAATTAGGATTGATTAAAGATTTCATTAAAGATTGTAATGTAATTTATGGTGAAGCCCCATCACTAAAAGAGCTTGAAAAAGAATACGATATGATAGTAGACTGTACTGGATTTCATAGAGTTTACCTACCAAAAATGGAAGAAGATTTCTTTTTACCAACATATGAGTATAAAGTAGAATATGAAAATGGAGTCCCATATGATGATTTTTACATTGAGCCATTCCCAGGTATGTCAGGATACTTTTGGTACTTTCCATTAGGAGAGAAATTCGCACACATTGGTGCAGGGGATTATAACAAAAACCATGTTAAGGCAACAGATGCATTTCTAGAAAAACATGGAGGAAAAATAGTTGCAACAAAAGGACGCCCAATTAGATTAGCAACTCCAGACAGATGCAAACCATATTACTCTGGAAAAGTTGTCGGGGTTGGAGAATCAATTGGAACAGTTTACGCATTATTAGGTGAAGGAATAATTCCATCTATGCAATGTGTAGATATTTTCTTAGAAAATATGCACGATTTCAAAGCATATGAAAAAGCTGTGGAAAAACACTACAAAGTTTATGCAAAAGTATTCAATTTTGTAAGAGCAAAAATTCACCATGATTTTAATTTCTTGAAAGCACTACCAGATTTTATAGCAATATTCAGATATATGAAAAAGAATGAAGATAGATTTGGAATGCATATTAAAATTACAGATTTGATGAAAGTAGCAAAAGCTTAAGACATACTAAGAGAACCAAATCCATCCTTTAGAGTTCGACTTGATTTCATATTATAATTATAAATTGTTGTGGAATAATCATCTAAGACATCTTTCATGGAATCAAGAGATTCAGAAAGATAGAATCCAGGACAATCTCCAGTAAATTGGAATGTTGCGTGAATACGTGCACGTCCTTTTTCATTTTGCGCCCATGTTGAAAATGGATACATGTAACAAACACCTGGACGTGTAGGATGTATTCCACATCCACCTTCATCATCTAAGAATCTACAAGAAATATGTGTACCATCATCAGCTTCAGTTTCATCTATTTTTCTTTTGAGACTAACATTTGTCATTACAGAAAAACCACCTGATGGGGTTGGTTCATCATGAGTTGCAACTAAAGTTTCTTCTTTTACAAAATCAGATATTTTTTGATATTTCATACCATGACCAATTTGTATTAAATCATCAGATGTTAGAGGTAAACGACCTTGCCTATCACAACAATTGTGGCAATCAGGCCAATAACATTTCCATAGAATATATTTTTTTTCTTTTGGCAAATATGGAATATGGAATACAACATTCTTTACAATTAATGAAAAATCTGTAACATCAGTATATTTCCCAAGAACAAAATCATGTAAAATTGGATCAACGTCCCAATCTTTTTCAAGTAACTCTAAAGACTCTTTAATTTCTTTTTGAGACATTATTTCTTATATTCATAAAGTTTGATATTATAATGTTGAGTGAAAAAGGCAAATATGCATCAGCTACAGAAAACAGGAGATTTGTGTGGAAAGAAATTGTATGGCCATTAATTATAGAAGCTAATGATGCAGAATTTACTTTATTACAATATCAGAAAAAACGTGATGAGATATGTGAAAAATATGGAATTTTGAATAATTCATTATCAAGAGGATTAGCATCATTAATTCAAAGAGGATTACTGTATAAAGAAAGACAATCATACTTTATCCATTTTAGATTAATTCCATACATGCGATTAAAAGCAGAAGTTGATTATGGAACTGCTCTGCATGAAATTAAGATAAGATGAATTTTACAATAATGAATATATTCAAACATTTTGTAATTTTCCATATAGCCCGGTAGTGTAGCGGCAAGCATAGGGGCCCCTGGAGCCTTTGACCTCGGTTCGAGTCCGGGCCGGGCTACTTTTTTAATTAATTATCTAGAAGCTTGTGCAACTCTTTCTAGTTCATTTTTCTTTTTTACAGAAGGAGCCGTAGGATCATTGTTTGCAGCCAATATCAAATGTTCTGCAATGTATTCTTCAATTGGTTTTGGATTTGAGAAAGTTGCCTCTTTGATTGCATCTGCAATAAATCGAAGTGCCAAATCAACACGACGAATTGGAGCAACATCAACTGAAACGTGATAAACGGTACCACCATAAACAATTCTAGTTGTATCCTCGTTCGGTGCAGAATTTTCTACTGCACGTACTAGTATCTCTACTGGATTTTGACCAGTTTTTAGATTTATGATATCAAATGCGACTTCTATAATTTTAAGTGAATGTTGTTTTTTACCACCTTGTCGTCCTGTATTTTTTGCATATTTTTTACCAAAATGCATTAGTTTGTTTGCTAATCGTTCTACAATGTGAACATCACCTTTGTTGAATCTCTTAAGTGCTGAACGACCATAATCAATTGGATAGATTACTTGTTTTAGAGAAATTGCAGAGAGTGTTTTATCACCAGTTACATGTGTTTGAAGACCTAGATCTTTAATTTCAATTTCAGATGTATCCCATTTTCTAAATAAAAGTAATTTTTGTTCAGCCATATCCCTATCTTCTTGGTTTTTCCTTCTTTCCTAAAACTAATTCACGTAAGGATGTATCGTTAACTTTGAAAACTTTGAATCTAACACCAGGAATATCTCCCATTGCACCACCTTGAGTTGCACCCATTCCTTCAACATGTACTTCGTCGTGTTCATCAATGTAGTTCATTGCACCATCACGTGGAAGAAATGCAGTGATTGATTTACCATTTTTAATTAATTGTACTCTAACACATTTTCTTACAGCAGAGTTTGGTTGTTTTGCTTCAACACCAACTTTTTCTAAAACAATTCCTTTTGCTTGAGGAGCACCTGCAAATGGGTTCGATTTTCTATCTAATCCTAATTCTCTTCTTTTGTAAGTTGAGATAGCCCAACGCTGTTGTTTTTTCTTATTACGAAGATCTCTTCCTGCAAATAGTCCTAAAGGTGATTTTGCCATTATTACCACTCGAAAGCTTGTTCCTTACTATTAATCATTACATATGTAATATTGAAATATCTTCGTGCAAGTAATCTTGCCTTTTCTGCATTACGACCTTCTCGTCCTACTACAACACCTTTCTTTGCACCATCAACTTCTACGTTAGCTTGGAATGAACCATCTAATCTTTCAGAGATTTTAATTTCAGTAATATATTTTTCATTTAAGATATTTTTTAAAAGTTTGATTGGGTCTTCGTTGTATTCTACAAGTTCAACTGCTCTATCAATTTTATTTTGAAGTGATTTGATATGTGCCCCACCTTTTCCAATTGCAAGACCCATTTTACCT
>Ga0206683_10001344_pt1 | contig 17123 bp, 16 predicted proteins | sample M280m12015metaG_FD_155483 | JGI IMG/M metagenome (GOLD analysis project Ga0206683, IMG submission 155483) | Ammonia-oxidizing marine archaeal communities from Monterey Bay, California, United States - M2 80m 12015 | ecosystem: Environmental > Aquatic > Marine > Intertidal zone | place: USA...
CAACGCAGAGACATCAACGTCGAACCGTTCGCCATAGACCTGCACGAGACGCTCGAGGCGACCGTTCAATAGTCGGACATGGGCGTCAGTGGCCCCCTTCTGCGGACCGAACACTTCGGCGGCGTCAGTGAATCGGGTCCGGACGTCACACGCCACCAGGATCTCCACGCCCCGGTACCGAGCCTGCGATCCCATGGCGTCAATAGCCCCCAAACCGCCGTCGGTGGTGGCCGATCCCCCCATGCCGACGACGACCCGTCGGGCCCCGGACTCCACGGCTCTCAGGATCAGCTCACCCACCCCGGCGGTGGTGGCGTCCAGAGGGTGGTTGCCGTCGGCGCCGCCGGCTAGCTCCAGGCCGGCCACCCGTGCCATCTCGATGACCGCCGTGCCCCGGTCCAACCGCCAGCCGGCCTCTACGGGGTCGCCCAGCGGGCCGGTGACCACCGTAGAGCGGTCGGGGCCACCCAGTACGTCGAGCAGGCCCTCCCCGCCATCGGCCATGGGTACCTCGATGCAGTTGACGCCGGCGGTTTCAGCCGCTCGTCCGATGGCCGCAGCCACCTCACGGGCCGTGGCCGTACCCCGGAACTTGTCGGGGGCGGCGACCAACTTCATCCGGGAACCACGCGCACCCCTGGACCGCCCCATCCGGCCAACGGGCCAACCAGAGGGTCAGCCGCCCTGGATGGCCAGGTCGGACCCGAGGATGATCACGATGTCGGCGTTGTCCACCCGATCTAGAGAACTGTCGGGCACCGCCAGACCGCCGGTCGGGAACTGCGAGAGGATGTTCGGGTCCTCGCCGAAGTGGTCCTGGATGAGCCGGGCGTTATGGGCGTAGCCGGTCTTGTAGTAGATCCCGCTGATCGAGGTCTTGTCGGCGTTGGCCGGAGACTCCATGGCCCAGCCGAGCGGGCTGAGCATGTCTGTGACCTTGCCCGCAGCCCCCGAGACGCCTGAGCCGTTGGCCACCAGCACCTTCACCTCGTTGGGGGCGTAGGTGGGCTCCGGAAAGGAGTCCTCGGTGGTGGTCGGCGCGGGCGCCTCAGTGGTGGCCGGCTGGTCAGACGAGGTGTCTCCGGCGCCGGCCGACGTCTCGTCGACGGGAGTGTCGCTCCCCTGGTCGATAGAGGACTCGTCGGTCGACGGCCCAGCGACGGCCGGCACACCGGCCGGAGCCACGGTGCCGGGGGTGGAGTCGATGCCCTTCCAGAGCAGGACCAGGCCTATGACGACGGCAACGGCGATCAGCAGGAAGGCCCGGGGGGCCGCCGCGGCATTGCTCGGCCCGAGCCCGCCGCGGCGGCGGGCGCTCATTGGGTGCCGTCCTCCTCGATCACCCTGGGCTCGAGACGAGCCCGACGGCGACGATCCCGTTGCCTATGGAGACGCCGCACGACCAGTGGGTCGTAGGCCATGGCCTCCTCGGTGTCGAGCATCTCGTTGAGGATCTGGTGGTAGCGGGTGGCTGAGAGTTCGAACCGCTCTCGGATTTGGACGTCCTTGGGTGAAGTGGCTGTCCACCAAGACCGTTCGAAGTCCAGGATGTCCCGATCTCGCTGTGTCAGTGCCACGCCTTGATGATCGTCCACTCCGACGTCTTGTTCAAGTACCCCCGGCTGCCGGGGCGGGCAGTCCCCGCTCCTGTCAGCTTCCTAGCAGCGCGGTAGATGTGGGCCTGGTCCATGTCCTGGGCGTTGGAACTGCAAGCGACGAGCGGCCGGTAGCGCTAGTAGTAGCCCAAGTGGCTGGATGCCCAATCCACGATGCTGGACCCTGGCCACTGGCTCTATGGCCGATCAGCGGGTTACCCGACCTCTGCTGGAGCGACATCAGTAACCTCAGTCGAAACAGCGGGTTCGGTTCCGGACCGACCCGCCATCCCGCCCGGGTAGCTCAGTTGGTCAGAGCAGGCGCCTTGTAAGCGTCAGGTCGTCGGTTCGAATCCGACTCCGGGCTCGAAGACCCCTTTGGCTCCGGCCCGCCGAGTGGTTCCCACCCACGATGATCGGGTGGTGCGAGACTTCCGCACGTGCGGGGCATCGGATCCTGCCATTGACGGGAGGAGTCCCCAGTGCACCGTGCCATCGTCCGATTCGGACCCCTGTACGGGATCGCAGCCCTCCTCGTCGGAGGCGTCGGCTGGGTGGTCCTCATCGGAGCCGACCTCCCGCAGGCCCAGAAGTCGACCGTCGACGAGATCGTCGCCTTCTGGGTCGAGTCCGGAACCGAGGCGAAGACCGCGGCGTGGCTCTCTGCCATCGCCGCCATCCTGATGGTGGCCTTCGGCGCCTGGGTGAGCATGACGGTCCGGGAACGGGGAGCGACCCTCGTCTCCATCACCGCCGGGCTGGGAACCGTCGTGTTCGCCGCCGGTCAGACCATCGACGGCAGCGTGAACCTGGTGCTGGGCTCGGCGGCCGGCGACCTGCCCGCCGAGTCGGTAGTGACCCTCAGCGCACTCACCGAGTTCATGCACCTCCCCTACCTGGCCGCCCTGGTCCTGATCGTGGTCAGCCTCAGCGCCGCGGCGAGCATGACGGGAATCATCCCCTCCTGGCTGGCCAAGGCCGGCTTTCTCACCGCGACGATCGCCATGATCCCCCATGAGATCAGCTTCATCGGCATGCTGCTGGGCGTTCTCTGGATGCTGGCCGCCGGGATCATCATGTACCGGGACGCCGTGAGGATCCGACGGGCTGCCGCGTAGCTCTCCGGCACCGCCACCCGGTGACCCCCCGACCGCGGATACTGCGCGATGCTGGGAGTCCAGGCGGGGAGCGGATCTCTGCCGCCGGCGGGAGGAGTCCCCTTGCAACGCTTCATCGAACGCTTCGGCGCCCTATTCGGGGCCGTTTCGATCATCGGCATGGTCGTCATGATGGCCATCGAGGGCGATCCACCGGATGTATCCGAGAAGACCACCGAGCAGATCGTCGCCCACTGGGTGGACATGGGCGACGGGGCCTGGTTCGCCATGTGGGTGGGGATCCTCGTGGGGATCCTCATGCTGCTCTGGGGGCTCTGGACCAGCAACGCCCTCCGGGAACGAGGGGTGACCCTCCTGACTCCCGCCGTTGCCGTGGGCACCGTTTTGATCGCCGTCGGCATCTCAGTGGACGCCGCTTCCCGGTTGGCCCTCCTCGACGCTGCCGAGCACATGCCCACCGCTGCAGTGGTGGCGGTCAGCGCCATGCTCCAGTACCTGTGGGTGCCCTTCCTTTTGGGCATGGTCCTCATCACGGTCGGCGTGAGCGCCTCAGCAAAACAGACGGGCCTCATTCCCTCGTGGCTGGCCTGGATCGGCTATGCGACAGCTCTCATCCTCGTGATCCCCCACCCGATCTCCTTCATCGGCTTCCTGGTGTTCGCCATCTGGCTACTGCTATCCAGCAGCATCATGTTCCGCAGGACGGGCGCGACAGCCTGACCACGGTCATAGGTCGCGGGCCCGTGGGCACACACCCCGGGCCCGCTCGGACCTAAGCCACCCGGCCGTACGCCGGGCTCAGGTCCGACAGCGGGCCACCTCGAACAACGCCACGGCGGCGGCCGCCGAGACGTTCAGCGAGCCCAGCACCCCGGCCAGCGGGATATGGGCAATGGTGTCGCACCGCTCCCGTACCAGGCGGGACAGGCCAGTCCCCTCGGCGCCCATCACCAGAGCCACCGGCTGGTCGGCCACCGTTAGTCGGTGGATGGGTGCCTGGCCGCCAGCATCCAGGCCGACGGACCACACTCCCACTTCGGCCATGCGGGCTAGGGCCTTGGGTAAGCCTCCCACCCGGGTCATCCGCAGGTGCTCGATGGCCCCGGCGGCGGACTTGGTCACCGTGGCCGTCACGCCGGCGGCTCGGTGGCGTGGCAGGACCACGCCGGTCACCCCGGCGCACTCGGCCGACCGCAGTATGGCTCCCAGGTTGCCGGGGTCGGTCACCCCGTCCAGCAGGAGCAGGAACGGGTCGCGACCGGTGGCATCCGGCTGGAGTAGGTCCTCGAACTCGTACTCGTGCAACGGTTGGGCAAGGGCCAGCACCCCTTGGGGAGCCTCGGTGCGAGCCATGTTCTCAAACCGGTTGCGGTTCACCTCACGAATGGTGACCTTGGCCTCGTCGGCTAGATCGATGATGTCATCGAGGATGGGCGCCGAGTCGAGGTCCCCGGCCAGTACCACCTCGCGGGTCCGACGGGTTCCGGCCAGCAGCAACTCGCGGACGGCCTGACGACCCTCCACCTGGTCGCCGCCGAGGCCCTTGTTGCCGTCCCGGTCGTCGCGGTTGCCCAGCGGTGACGTGCCCCGCTGGCCGGACCCCCGGCCCCGGCCGGGGCCGGCCCCGGGCTTGTTGGGCCGACCGGTCGCCGAACGGCGGGGCGGCGGTTCAGCGCGAGCCGCCCCTCGGTTGCCCTTGCCGACGTTCTGGGAGCCACCCCGTCGGGAACCGGCCTTCTGGGAACCGGCCCTGCGTTGGCCACCCTTCCGAGCTCCGCCACTGGCCTGGGGTCCACTCACGACCCACCTCCCTCAGATCGCTCCGGCCGAGGCAACCCCTCGTACCGCAGCAACAGAGCCACGGCGAAGCAGGCCACGCCCTCCTGTCGGCCGAGGGCCCCGAGGCCTTCGGCTCGCTTTCCCTTGACGGTTACTGGTCCACCTGCCGCTGTGGTCAGGCCAGCCTCCATCTCGTTCCGGCGGGGAGCCAACTTTGGGGCCTCGAGGATCACCGTGCAGTCCACGTTGGCCACCGTCCAACCCTCGGCAGCCACAGCAGCCGCGGCATCGGCTAGCAGGGCCATGGAATCGGCACCGGCGAAGGCCTCATCGGTATCGGGATACCGCTGACCAATGTCGCTCAGGCCGGCGGCCCCCAGCAGGGCATCGGTCACCGCATGGGCCACCGCATCGGCGTCGCTATGACCGACCAGTCCGGGACCGTCGAACACGACGCCGCCCAGCACCATGGGTCGGTTCGGGTCATCGCTGAACGGATGGACGTCGAAGCCCTGTCCGACCCGCATGTCCGGAACCACCGGTGACTCACCCATCTGAAGCACTTTCCCGGTCGACTGATCCGAGGGCCGCTGCGGCCAGGGCCAGGTCGACCGGACGGGTGATCTTGAGGTTCGCCGGGTCACCGTCCACGACCACCACTGTGCCACCGTCAGCCTCCACCAGCGTGGCGTCATCACTGGCATCAGCTCCGGAGGCATGGGCCGCCCGGAGTCGGTCGGCGGGGAATCCCTGGGGCGTCTGAACGGCTAGCACAGCGTCACGATCTACCACGCCGCCCTCCACGTCACGTAGAGAGTCGGCTACCGGCACCCCTGGCACCACGGCATGGGCTCCGTTCCGCACGGCGGCCACCACCCGGGCAAACAGGTCGCTGCCGGCCAGCGGCCGGGCCCCGTCGTGGACCAGCACCACCTCGGCATCGTCGGGTACCGCAGTCAACCCGGCCCGCACCGATGCGGAACGAGTGGCGCCGCCGGTCACCACGGACACCACTCCCTGGACGCCTCCCACCAGTTCCTCGGCAGCATCCAGTCGCTCGGGAGCAACCACCACGACAACGCCGTCTGAGGCCCCAGCCGCCGTGGCCACGCTGTGGGCTACCACCGGTCGCCCACCCAGGTCGGCAGCCTGTTTGTCGCCACCGAAACGTTCACCATGGCCAGCAGCCACCACGATCGTCCAGACGCTCATCAGGCCGACCCCCGATGGCGGACCTGGACCGAAACAGCTACTGGCGCTCTTGTCGATGCCGGTGGGGTCCGTTGCATCTCACTAGCATGGCCAATCGGCATGCCAGACACCACGCTCTTCAGTGAAACCACCCTGTTCGCCAGGCTAGATGACGATGCCCTCGGAGCGATCGTGGCCGCCGGCCAGGACCTTGAGTTGCGGCGTGGTGACGTGCTGTTCCGCGAGGGCGAGGCCCCCGATGAACTGTTCGTGGTGGTGTCAGGACGGATCGCTATCGCCAACAAGTCCATCGACGGCCGCGAGTCAATGGTGGCCCTCATGGAGGAGGGGGATCTGTTCGGCGAGATGGGCCTGTTCGATGGCCGAGGCCGCTCGGCCGAGGCCCGGGCTCTGGAGGCCTCGGTGGTCACCGCTGTCCCCTACGGGCCGGTCCGGAGCGTCTACGAGGACGATCCGACCCTGCTGTGGCGCGTGGTGGACATGCTGACCGGACGCCTACGGACCATGGATGCTGCCCTTGCCGACTCGGTGTTCCTGGACGTCACGGGCCGTACTGCCAAGCGCCTCCTGGAACTGGCTGGCGAGGACGACGAGTTCTCGCTGCCCATCACTCAGGAGGAACTGGCTGGGATGGTCGGAGCGTCACGAGAGCGCGTCAACAAGGCCATCGCCTCGTTCATCCGGTTGGGGTGGATCGAACAGATCGACCGCACCTACCGAATCACCAACCGCGAACAACTCACCATCCGTTCGCGATAGACCGCTCGCATCAGGCCGGTCCCGGGAGAACTGATCAGCCGGCCAGCCAATCGAGGACCCGTCGCCAGGCATCTGCCGCGTCGTCGGCCCGATGGGCCGGACGCGAAGCATCGTGCACGAAGCCATGGTCAGCGCCCTCGTAACGAAGCACCGTGGCACCGGTGGCCTCTAGGTCATCAACGTGATCGGGCGGTGTCCATGCGTCTGCTGTGCCGATCACGGCCAGCACCGACGCTGGATCTCCGGTGGCCAGGGCGTCCAACGGCTCACCCTGCCCAGGTCCCCGCCATGCCTCGGGCACGTGGACCATCCCGTAGAACGGACACGACCGCTCAAAGCGGCCACTACCCACCGCCTTGAGGGCGTACATCCCACCCATGCAGAATCCCAGGATCGACACGACGTTGGCCCCAATGGCGTCGGCGGCAGCGGAGGCATCGCCGAGCACCCGGTCGTCGTCAAGTGTGGACGCGGCGGCCAGACGGTCAGCAACCTCGAGGTGCTCACGGTCCGGATAGAGCTCGAAGGCCGCCACCGACCAGCCCGTCTCGACAGCAAGACGGGCCACCAGGTCGTCGAAGAGGGGGCGCATCCCCATGACGTCGGGGGTGACCACAAGGCCCCGCCCCGCAGGACCCGACGACGGATGGACTACTTCGGCGGCTGTGCCCGAGGGCAGTTCGATGCGCATAGAGCCTTACTAGCAGGCGCCCCCTACCGACAACAGGCCCACGGAGGCCACCGCCTCGGCGAGGGTCGACGCACGGACCAGTTCGATGCCCTCGGGTGGATCCTGCGTGGACGCCGGGACGACAGCCCGATGAAAGCCAAGGCGGACCGCCTCTGACAAGCGTCGACCGGTGCTGGTGACCTGACGCAGCTCCCCACCAAGTCCCACCTCGGCGAGAGCCACGGTGTCGGACCCAAGAGGTCGACCCACCACGGCTGACACGACGGCCAGGGCTAGAGGGAGGTCGGCGGCCGGCTCGGTGGCCTGGGCTCCGCCCACCACCGTGGCGTACACATCCAAGGCGCTGAGATCGATACCGACCCGACGCTCCAGCACAGCCAGCAACAGGGCCAGACGACGCCCGTCCAGGCCCTGGGGTGACCGACGGGGATGAGGAGTGGACGACCGGACCACCAGGGCCTGGACCTCCAACAGGAGGGGCCTATGCCCCTCAAGCGCTGGCACAACTACCGAACCGGGCACATCGGTGGCCCGATCGGCCAGAAACAGGCGACTGGGGTCGGCAACGGACTGCAGTCCATCGGCGTCCATGGAGAACAGGCCGATCTCGTCAGTCGGGCCGAACCGATGTTTGACGATCCGCAACATCCGTAGGGCTTGGTGCCGGTCTCCGGCCAACTCGGCCACCGTGTCGACCACGTGCTCGAGGGTCTTGGGTCCGGCCAGAGAACCGTCCTTGGTGAGGTGGCCGATCAGGACGGTGGCCAACGATCGGGTCTTCGCCTCGGACACCAAGCGCTGAGCCGACGCTCGGACCTGGCTTATCGATCCCGGCGCACCACCCTCGGCAACCAGATGCACGGTCTGGACGGAGTCCACGATGAGCAGGTCGGGTCGAAGCTCATCGAGGTGCGAGACAATGGCCTCGATCGAGGTGTCGTCGGCCAGCCATAGACCGTCGTAGACGGCACCCAAGCGCTCGGCCCGGAGACGTACCTGAGCAGCCGACTCCTCGGCGCTGACCAGCAGCACCCGACCACCGGCCCGTACCCGGGCGGCGGCCAACTGCAGGGTCAGGGTGGACTTGCCCACCCCCGGCTCACCCCCCAGCAGAGTCACCGACCCCGGCACCAGCCCGCCACCGAAGGCCCGGTCGACCTCGGCAATGCCCGTAGGCACCACGCTGGATTCGTCGGGGGACAGTGCCGACATGGGTTGCGCCTTACCCACTTCCAAGACGGCACCCGAGCCGGACGCCGACCCGGACCTAGCCACCGGCACCTCCACGAGGGCGTTCCAGTCGCCACAAGTACCACACCGCCCCACCCAGCTGGGATGGGGGGCGCCACAGGAGGAGCACTCGAACGAGGTGCGTACGCGATGTCCGGCGCTGAGGCTCGTCATGGGCCGGAACCTACGGACCGCCTGTGACAGTGCTCCCTCGGGCGGCCCCCCAGGAGCAATCCCGCCAGCGAGTAAACTTGGGCTCAGGCCTGATCGGCAGGGCGGGCCCGGAACAGGCCGGCAAATCCATCGATCACCGGATGGGAGAACCCCTCCGGCACCAAAGCGCTACCCCGAAGCAGCACCGTGGACATCCCAAGGTTGCGCGCCGCATCCAGGGTGATCGGCTCCGAGTCGATCAGCAGCATGTCGTTGTAGTCCACTCCCGACATCCGGCGCAGGGCCTCGAACATGGCCGGGCTGGGCTTACGAGCCCCAATCCCGCCAGACACCACCCAGGGATCGACCCGGTCGTCTAGGCCGAAGTGCTGTCGCAGTTGCATAGACCACGGCAGCACAGCATTGCTCAGACAGGCCACGGGCAGGCCACGCTGTTCCATCCGATCCAGAAACGGTAGGACGTCGGCCCGCATCCGAACCCTCGACAGGTAAGCCGAATCCAGCACATCGGCATCGCCCGGAACCCCGACGGCAGTCCAGAACTCACCACTGGACAGATGCCCCAGGCTGGCCGCCCGATACCGGTCGGCCACCTCACTGGGATCGACCACGCCACCCTGGTCGCGTACGAAGGGCACTAGGAGACCCTCGGGGTCGTTGCCCGGATCCCACACCACACCAATGCCGCCCAGCACGACAAGGCGCAGCGTGCGGCCGGCACTTGAAGTAACCGGCCGAGACGCCTCAGCACCTACTTTCCCGCCGGTGACAGGTGCCGAGCGGTGCCCACCAGCGGCTAACCCGTCCACGGCAACCCGTCGTCGACGGCGAACTATCACAAGGCGCGCCATCTGGAAGCCGGTCACGAGGATGAACAGCGTCCCGGCGATAATCGACACGGTGCGCCAGATTCTTGGGGTGTCGTCGACGAGTACTCCAATGGCGTGGAAGAGGGTGGGCGCCGGATCGCCGAACACCACCGTCCACGACTCGGCAGGAGGTACACCTCCCAGCAATGGGTCATCGTCGAATGAGTCGGACATTTCCGCGGGTACGTCATCAGGGTCGGTTGGCATGACGGCCACCAGCGTGAGTGAGAACGCCGCTGCCGGATCACAGAACCCGTCACCGCAGCCAGCCAGCTCGGCCAGCTCAGCGTCGGACCGGGCAAACGGCAGTCCGTCGAGGACGGCTGCTAGCTCGGCGTCGGCCAGAAGGTCCAGCCCCGCCGAGAGGTCGATCCGACCGTCGAGGCTCCAGGTCGTCTCGGCGAACTCCCGTTGGCGCACCAGCAAGACGTCGGAGATGGCGGCCGGCCCCACCACCTCGGCCAGCACGGCACCCAGATGATCCGGGTGGTCGAAAGCCTTGCGGACGGCCACCTGCGCGCCCGTCCCTCCAGTGGTCTCACCAGCCAGCCCACCAGTAGTGCCATGGGGACCGTCGACGGTCCAACCGGCATCAGTCAGGTCGGCGACCCGGACCCGTTCGTCCAGCCCTCCGATAGCATCGACGGCCTCCGCGTCCAACTGGATGACGACGTCGACGTGACCCGTCCCGTCGTCGGCAACGTCCACGGTGACCGTGGCATCGACGCGGCACGCTGAACCCCCTAGGAGGACCAGCAGCAGGCCGACGACGGCCAGTGCGCGACGCATCCGACCGGACTACGAGGTTGCTGGAGCTACTCGGCGCCCTCGACCGCCATCTCGACGGTCGGCGGCTCGAAGCCCGCCGTGGCCCGGAAGACCACCTGCCTGCCCCCTTGGTTATCGGTGTCGTCGGGAGCATCCTCCACGTCGACCACCACGATGTCACCGGCAGAGAACTCCTTGTGAAGCAGACGCTCGGACAACGGGTCCTCGACTAGGCGCTGGAGCGCCCGACGCAACGGACGGGCACCCATCGTCGGGTCGTAGCCCTGCTCGGCCAGGTGGTGCTTGACCGCCTCTGTCAGTTCCAGGCCCATGCCCTGGCCCGACAGCTGGGTGGCCACCCTCACGACCATCAGGTCGACGATTCGTGTCACCTCGGCGAGGGACAACTCGTGGAAGACGATGGTGTCGTCGATGCGGTTCAGGAACTCAGGCCGGAAGTGCGCCTTGAGGGCGTCGTTGACCTTGGCCTTCATCCGCTCGTAACTGACGGCCTCGTCGGCCTTGGCGAATCCCCGGTTGGCCTTGCGCAGGTCGGCCGTACCGAGGTTGGACGTCATGATGAGGACGGTGTTGCGGAAGTCGACGCTACGGCCCTGGGAGTCGGTCAATCGACCCTCCTCGAGGATCTGGAGCAGCGTGTTGAAGACGTCCGGGTGGGCCTTCTCGACTTCGTCGAACAACACCACGGAGAATGGGCGACGACGCACCGCCTCGGTGAGCTGCCCGCCCTCCTCGTAGCCCACGTAGCCGGGAGGGGAGCCGACGAGGCGACTCACCGTGTGCTTTTCCATGTACTCCGACATGTCCAGCGCAACGAGGGCCTGCTCGTCACCGAACAGGAACTCGGCCAGCGTCTTGGCTAGCTCGGTCTTGCCGACGCCCGACGGGCCCAGGAAGACGAATGACCCCGACGGACGCTTCGGGTCCTTGAGTCCGGCCCGGGTACGGCGAATGGCCTGTGAGACCGCCTTGATGGCGTCCTCCTGACCGATAACCCGCTTATGGAGCTCGTCCTCCATCTTGAGGAGCTTCTGGGTCTCCTCCTCGGTGAGCTTGTATACGGGAATGCCCGTCCAGACCGAGAGCACCTCGGCTATGGCCTCCTCGTCGACCTCGTCGAACAAGTCCTGGCCCGACGACTTCAGTTCGGACTCCTTGGTCTCCTTGCGGTTCAGGAGCTCCTTTTCTGAGTCGCGCAGGCGGCCAGCCTCCTCGAAGTCCTGAGATTCAACGGCGGCCTTCTTTCGCTGCACCACCTCGGCCAAGTCGGTCTCGATCTCGCGCATGTCATCGGGGGTGTCCATGCGCTTGATCCGCATGCGGGACCCAGCCTCGTCGATCAGGTCGATGGCCTTATCGGGCAGATGACGGTCCGAGATGTAGCGGTCGGCCAGATTCGCAGCGGCAACCAGCGCCTGGTCTGTAATGGTGACCCGGTGGTGGCTCTCGTAGCGCTCGCGTAGGCCCTTGAGGATCTCGATGGTGTGGGGCACCGTGGGTTCGTCGACCTTCACGGGCTGAAACCGACGCTCGAGAGCGGCGTCCTTTTCGAGGTGCTTGCGATACTCATCGAGCGTGGTCGCACCGATGGTCTGGAGTTCTCCGCGGGCCAGCATCGGCTTGAGAATCGACGCCGCGTCGATGGCGCCCTCGGCGGCGCCGGCGCCGACGAGAGTGTGGATCTCATCGATGAACAGGATGATGTCGCCCCTGGTCTTGATCTCCTTGAGGACCTTCTTGAGGCGCTCCTCGAAGTCACCGCGGTAGCGGCTCCCAGCCACCAGGGCTCCCAGGTCGAGGGTATAGAGCTGTTTGTCGCGGATGGTCTCCGGTACAGCGTCACCAGCGATCATCTGTGCGAGACCCTCGACGATGGCCGTCTTGCCCACGCCCGGCTCCCCGACCAGGACCGGGTTGTTCTTGGTGCGGCGCGACAGCACCTGCATGACCCGTTCCGACTCGCGCTGGCGGCCAATGACCGGGTCGAGCTTCTTGTCGCGGGCGGCCTGGGTCAGGTTCCGTCCGAACTGGTCCAGCACGAGCGAACCCGATGCCGAGTCGCCACCACTTCCACCAGTGGTGGCACCGGCCTTCTCCTGGGACTCGCCCGGACCCTGACCAGAACCGGCATAGCCCGAGAGCAACTGGATGACCTGCTGGCGGACCCGGGATAAATCGGCGCCCAGCTTCACGAGGACCTGGGCGGCCACGCCCTCGCCCTCACGGATCAGACCCAACAAGATGTGCTCGGTGCCGATGTAGTTGTGGCCCAGTTGCAGGGCCTCGCGCAGCGAGAGCTCCAGGACCTTCTTAGCCCGCGGGGTGAACGGGATATGCCCACTGGGTGAACTGGCACCGTGGCCGATCAGCTCCTCGACCTGGCTGCGGACTGCCTCCAGCGAAATACCGAGCGACTCGAGACCCTTGGCGGCCACCCCTTCGCCCTCGTGGATCAGGCCCAGCAGGATGTGCTCAGTACCGATGTAGTTGTGGTTGAGCAGCCGCGCCTCTTCCTGGGCGAGAACCACGACCCTTCGGGCCCTGTCGGTGAACCGCTCGAACAACTCCGGTGCCTCCTGCGATGTGTGGTGCTGCGCCTTCGCTGCGCCGCCTCATGACGTCTCCCCCGTCCATTCGAGTGTACCGGTCACCTACGACAGCTCATTGGTGCGTTCGGGCGGCCATTTCCCAGAAAGAGGCTGGTATCCCCGGAGAGGGGCTTGTTTCGCCGGGAACCGGCGGCACCGTATCCTCACCGGGTGGCTTCCCTATCCCCATCGGCGACCGGCGCATCTCCGAACAGCCTTCTGGACCTACCAGGGATGGCCGACGCTCTGGCCCGCACCGAAGCCGAACTACGAGCCGTGGTCGAATCCGATGAGCCCTTCCTCACCGAGGTTGCCCGTCACCTGATCGACGCCGGCGGCAAGCGGGTACGGCCGGCCTTGACCATAACTGCCGCCCAGGTACTGGACTCCGAGCCGGGCACCGCTACGACCGACGTCATCCGGGGCGGTGTGGCCGTCGAGTTGGTCCACCAGGGGTCCCTGTACCACGACGATGTCATGGACGCCGCCGAAACCCGACGGACAGTCCAGAGCGTGAACGCCCGCTGGGGCAACCTCGAAGCCATCCTGGCCGGTGACTACCTGTTGGCCCGGGCCTCGGAGATCGCGGCAGATCTGGGCCCTGAGGTGGCCGGACTGCTGGCCTCGACCATCGCCTCGCTGTGCGAGGGCCAGGTCCGCGAACTGCGGCATGCCTTCGATGTGGACCGTGCCGAGGAGGCCTACCTGGCCTCCATCACCGGCAAGACCGCCTCTCTGCTGGCCACAGCGGCCCGGGTTGGAGCCATCGTGGCCGACCACCCCCGCGACGTCGTCGACGCACTCACCAGCTTCGGCCACCACTACGGCATGGCCTTCCAGGTGGTCGACGACCTTCTGGACATAGTGGCCACCGACGAGTGGTTGGGCAAGCCAGCAGGCAACGACCTGGTGGAGGGCACCTACACGCTGCCCGTAATCCGGGCGCTGGCCGGACCCTCTGGCGACGAGCTCAGGGCCCTGCTGGGGGGACCGATCGACACCGCCACCCGAAACCGGGCCCACGACATGGTGCGGTCTGACGAGGCCATCGGCACCACCCGTACCACGGCCGTCGGCTTCCTAGATCGAGCTCAGGGATCGCTGGACGCCCTACCGGCCAATCCGGCCGTGGGCACGATGCAGGCCACCTGCGACCTTTTGCTGGAGCGCCTCGACGGAGCGTTCTGACCGGGAATACTGCCTCGGACAGCTAGGGCCCCGGTTCTATTGCTCAGGACGCAGTGTCGGGAAGAGAATCACGTCACGGATCGTCGTCGTACCAGTCAGGATCATGACCAGACGGTCCATTCCGATCCCCAGTCCACCGGTGGGCGGAAGGCCATACTCCAACGCCCTTAGATAGTCCTCGTCGACAGCCATGGCCTCGGCGTCGCCAGCCACCTTCTCGGCCTCCTGGGCCTCGAAGCGGGCCCGCTGTTCGTCAGCGTCGACCAACTCAGTGAAGGCGTTGCACAGCTCGCGACCGGCCACGATCCCCTCAAAGCGCTCCACCCAGCCCGGCTGATCCCGGTGATCACGTGACAACGGCGAGACCTCCTTGGGATAGTCGGTGACGAACACCGGACCCCAGAGCTCAGGCTCGGTGGTCTTCTCGTAGAGCTCCAGGATGAGTTTTCCGGGGCCGTAGTGGTCCTTGACTGGGATGTCGTGCTCTTCACACAGGCGCACCAGCTCATCACGGGGCGTGTCGAGGTCAACAGTCAAGCCACCATGCTCAGCCAGCAGCTCCAGCAGGGTGGCGCGACGCCACGGCACCGACAAGTCCAACTCTCGACCGTCGTAGGTCAGCGTCGTAGTGCCGCACACCTCCATAGCCAAGTGGGCCACCAGTTGTTCGACCAGTTCCATGATGTCGGTGTAGTCGGCGTATGCCTGATAGAGCTCGAGCATGGTGAACTCGGGGTTGTGCCGAGTCGACAGGCCCTCGTTGCGGAACACCCGAGCGATCTCAAACACCCGCTCAAATCCACCCACGGTGAGGCGCTTGAGGTACAGCTCCGGGGCGATGCGAAGGTAGAGGTCGAGATCGAGGGCATTGTGATGGGTGATGAACGGTCGGGCCAGGGCCCCACCGGGAATGGGGTGGAATACAGGGGTCTCGACCTCGATAAAGGCGCGGTCCTCCAGCCACCGCCGAGTGGCCGACATGATCTGGCTACGGGCCACGAAGGCAGCCCGGGACTCGTCGGTCACCCACAGGTCGACGTAGCGCTGACGGAACCGGGTGTCCACGTCGGTCATACCGTGCCACTTGTCGGGAAACCCCCGTCGGGCCTCAGCCAGGCGCACCCACGAGTCGACCCGGATGCTCAGTTCGCCGCGGCGGGTCTTGAGCACCTCGCCGGTCACGCCGATCCAGTCCCCTAGGTGCAGGCCGGTGAAGCCCTCGAAGTCCGCTGTGGACCGCTGAAGAGCGAATAACTGCACCCGGCCGGTGGCGTCCTGGAGGTCGCCGAAGGCCAGCTTCCCCTGGTCGCGGCGCAGCATGAGGCGCCCGGCCACGCTGACCACCACACCGGTCTCCTCGCCGTCAGTCAGGCAGCCGTACTCGGCCTCAACGGCCGCCGCGGTAGTAGTCGGATCGAACCGGTAGGGAATACCCGCGCCAGAGGTGGGATCGCTCATCGGTTTCGCTGGTGGACGAGGCGCAGACCGTGGAGGGTCAGGAACGGCTCGACGTGCTCGATGGTGGAGGTGGACGGTGCGATCAGATGGGCCAGACCACCGGTGGCCACCACGGTGCAACCACCCAGTTCCTCGCGGAACCGCTCGACCATGCCGTCGATCTGGGCGGCGAAGCCGTAGACGGCGCCCGACTGCAGTGACTCCACGGTGCTCTTACCGATCACGCTCCGGGGCTCGGCCAACTCCACGGCCCGCAGGGCGGAGGCCCGGCCGAACAGTGCGTCGAGGCTGACCTCCACGCCGGGGGCGATGGCCCCACCCAGGAACTCGCCGTCGGCGGAGATCACGTCGAAGTTGTTACCGGTGCCGAAGTCCACAACCACCGTCGGACCGCCGTAGAGGTCGTGGGCCCCCACGGCGTTGGCGATGCGATCGGCACCTACCTCCTTGGGGTTGTCGTAGAGGATGGGCATGCCGGTCTTCACGCCCGGCTCGATGACCACCGGATCGAAGTCCACGTAGCGGTCGACCATGGTCCGCAGACTGGCCAGCACTCTCGGCACTCCGGCGCACAAGGCCACCCCGCTGATCGTGCCCTCGAGGTCACGGCCCGACTGGCGCAGCAGGTTCCGGATGAGCACTGCATGCTCGTCGGACGTGCGGTCGTGGTCGGTGCGGATGCGCCAGTGGTCGACTAGGCCGGTATCGGCCGCGGTGGCCCGAGAGTCGGCCTCGTAGAGGCCGAGCACCGTCTGGGTGTTGCCTACGTCAATGGCCAGCAGCATCAGACTCGTGCCCCCGGCTCCAAATTCAGGTCAAGGCCGAGGTCCAGCGAAGGGGACCCGTTGGTCAGGGCACTGGTCGAAATGCAGTCCACGCCAGTGGCCGCCACCTCGGCCACTAGGTCAAGCGTGATGCCACCGGATGCCTCGATGAGCGGGCGGGTGCCATGACGTTCGCCGTGGGCGTGCACCACGGCGACGCACTTGTTGATGGATGCGGGGGTCATGTTGTCGAGCAGCAGCGCATCAGCGCCAGCCTCCAGCGATTCGCGAACCTGGTCGAGAGTCTCGCACTCAACATGCACGGTACGCCCCGGCCACAGCGAACGCGACGACGCTACGGCGCTGGCGATGTCGGTGCTGGTCAGGTGGTTGTCCTTCAGCATGACCCAGTGGCTGAGGTTGGTGCGGTGATTCCAGCCTCCACCGGCCCTCACGGCAGCCCGCTCCAGGGCCCGGAGGCCCGGTGTGGTCTTCCGGGTGTCCCAGATGCGAACCAAGCCGTCGACGGCACCCACCGCCTCCACCCAGCGGGCGGTGGTACTGGCCACCCCGGAGAGTCGGCCGAGGAAGTTCAGGGCCGTGCGTTCAGCGGTCAGCACGGCAGCCAGCGGTCCACGAACGGTGGCGACTACGTCGCCGGGAGCTATGCGATCCCCGTCTGTACGCTGCCAGACCACCTCGATGTCGGATGACATCTGGGCGAAGGCCTCGGTTGCACACGAACTGCCGGCCAGCACCCCGGTGGCCCGGCTGGTGATCACCCCGTCGGCCACCGCATCGTCGGGTACCAGGGCGGCGCTCACGTCGCCATCGGGCGTGAGGTCCTCATGGAGGGCCAGGACCACGGCGTCGGCCACCGCATCGGCTGGCGGCTCCACGGAAACCCGG
>Ga0206683_10001345_pt1 | contig 17119 bp, 12 predicted proteins | sample M280m12015metaG_FD_155483 | JGI IMG/M metagenome (GOLD analysis project Ga0206683, IMG submission 155483) | Ammonia-oxidizing marine archaeal communities from Monterey Bay, California, United States - M2 80m 12015 | ecosystem: Environmental > Aquatic > Marine > Intertidal zone | place: USA...
TCGGAGCTCTCTAAAATTAACGATGAGGTTGAGTAAGGCCAGGTATTAGTTAGAACTTTTTCTAATGAAAAATCCTGGACTATCCTGAATAAACATAGAGGTCATATATGCCAAGACGCAGAGTAGTGGCGAAGCGTGAAGTTTTGCCAGATCCCAAATTCGGAAGTAAAGTCCTAGCTAAATTCATGAACCATGTCATGGTCGATGGCAAGAAATCTGTTGCTGAAAAGATCGTGTATGGTGCTCTGGACGTGGTCGCTGAAAAGACCAGCGCCGACCCCCTAGAAGCTTTCGAAAAAGCATTGGACAGTATTGCTCCGATGGTAGAAGTAAAATCTCGCCGCGTGGGTGGTGCCACATACCAAGTGCCTGTCGAAGTTCGTGCTGAGCGCCGTAACGCATTAGCTATGCGCTGGCTTGTAGAGCATTCCCGTTCTCGAGGTGAAAAATCTATGGCATTGCGTTTAGCTGGCGAAATTGCTGATGCTGCAGAAGGGCGGGGAAGTGCCGTTAAGAAGCGCGAAGATGTGCACCGTATGGCTGAAGCTAATCGTGCTTTTTCACATTATCGTTTTTAATTAATTTTACCTATTTGAGCGTAAAGCCGTGGCTAGAAAACATCCCCTAAGCCGTTATAGAAACATTGGTATCGCCGCACATGTTGACGCGGGTAAAACAACAACCACTGAGCGTGTTTTGTTTTATACAGGTATTTCACACAAGATTGGTGAGGTACACGATGGTGCAGCGGTTATGGATTGGATGGAGCAAGAACAGGAGCGCGGTATTACCATTACTTCAGCGGCAACAACTTGCTTCTGGAATGGTATGGATAAACAGTACGATGAGCATAGAATTAATATCATCGACACACCGGGACACGTTGATTTCACGATTGAAGTAGAACGTTCTTTGCGTGTGCTAGATGGAGCTGTCGTTGTGCTTTGCGCTTCTTCTGGTGTGCAGCCTCAAACAGAAACTGTTTGGCGACAAGCTAATCGTTACGAAGTGCCGCGCATGGTGTTCGTAAATAAAATGGATCGAGCCGGCGCAGATTTTCTGAAAGTGGTCGAACAGATGGTGGAGCGTCTTGGTGCCAACGCAGTTCCACTGCAATTAGCTATCGGTGCAGAAGATGAATTCAAAGGTGTTATTGACCTGGTGAAAATGAAGTCTATTATCTGGAGTGAAGACGATCAGGGCACCTCATTCGAATACAAAGACATTCCTGAAGATCTTCAATCTCTGTCTGATCATTGGCGAGAACACATGCTTGAGGCAGCTGCTGAGGCTAATGAAGAAGTAATGGAGAAATATCTCGAGGGTGGAGAGCTTAGCGAAGAAGAAGTAATGTCAGCAATTCGTCAGCGCACATTAGCAAATGAGATTGTTCCCGTTCTTTGTGGCTCGGCTTTTAAGAATAAAGGAGTGCAAGCTGTACTTGATGCGGTAATTGATTACATGCCGGCACCAACGGAAGTTAAAGAAATAGAAGGCACTAAAGAAGACGGAACTGAAACCACCTGCCCAGCTAATGATAATGCACCATTCGCATCGCTAGCATTTAAGATTGCAACTGACCCCTATGTTGGTACTTTAACCTTTTTCCGTGTTTATTCAGGAACCCTTAATTCTGGGGACTCCGTTTATAATCCTCTTAAGCATAAGAAAGAGCGTGTAGGCCGAATGGTTCAAATGCACTCTAATTCTCGTGAAGAAATCAAAGAAGTAATGGCAGGTGATATTGCGGCTGCTATTGGTTTAAAGGATGTCACCACTGGTGAAACCCTGTGTGACCCGAATAATGTCGTAACATTAGAAAAAATGGATTTTCCAGAGCCGGTAATCTCCGTTGCAGTAGAGCCGAAAAGTCAAGCAGACCAGGAAAAGATGAGTATTGCTTTGGGTAAGCTTGCTCAAGAAGACCCATCCTTCCGTGTCGAATCCGATGAAGAGTCTGGCCAAACCATTATCTCAGGAATGGGTGAGCTGCATTTAGATGTGCTCGTCGATAGAATGCGACGCGAATTCTCAGTTGAGGCTAACATTGGTAAGCCACAAGTGGCCTATCGGGAAACAATCAAGAAATCTGTTGAGATTGAAGGTAAGCACGTAAAGCAATCGGGTGGTCGTGGACAGTACGGCCACGTTTGGTTGCGCCTTGAGCCGCTTGATCCAGATTCGGAATACGAATTCGTCAATGAAATTGTCGGCGGGATCGTACCAAGGGAATACATTCCAGCAGTAGATAAGGGCGTTAAGGAGCAAATGCAAAATGGATGTCTAGCCGGATACCCTTTGTTGGCGATGAAAGTAACTCTCTATGATGGTTCCTTTCATGACGTGGATTCTAGTGAAATGGCATTTAAAATTGCCGGATCTTTAGCGCTTAAAAAAGGCGCATTAGAAGCAGACCCAGCTTTACTCGAACCCATGATGGCTGTGGAAGTAGTAACTCCCGAAGAATATATGGGCGATGTAATGGGTGATTTGAACAGGCGACGCGGTATGGTTGGTGGTATGGAAGATAGTGCAATGGGTAAGGTAATTAATGCCGGAGTTCCGTTGTCTGAAATGTTTGGTTATGCGACAGATCTGCGCTCTGCAACTCAAGGTCGTGCAACTTATACTATGGAGTTCGATAAATATGCGGAAGTACCCGGTAACATTGCTGAGTCAATTATCAACAACACTGCAAGTTAGTATCAGATTAGAGAGAGGATAGAATTGTGGCGAAGGAAAAATTTGAAAGAACGAAGGTACACGTTAACGTAGGTACGATAGGTCACGTTGATCATGGAAAGACGACGTTAACGGCAGCGCTGACAAAGGTGTGTGCGGAAGCCTACGGTGGTGAGATGCGTGACTTTGATCAGATTGATAATGCGCCGGAAGAGAAAGAGCGTGGTATCACGATAGCGACTTCTCATGTTGAGTACGATTCACCGAATCGCCACTATGCGCACGTTGACTGTCCAGGTCACGCTGACTATGTGAAGAACATGATCACAGGTGCGGCGCAGATGGATGGTGCAATTCTGGTTTGTTCGGCAGCAGATGGCCCCATGCCACAGACCCGGGAGCATATCCTGCTTTCTCGTCAAGTAGGTGTGCCTTACATCGTTGTGTTCATGAACAAAGCGGACATGGTTGACGATGAAGAGTTGTTGGAACTGGTTGAGATGGAAATTCGTGAACTGTTAGACCAGTATGAATTCCCAGGTGATGACACGCCAATCATTATTGGTTCTGCTCTGAAAGCTTTGGAAGGTGATCAATCTGACATAGGTGCGCCAGCTGTACAGAAACTGGTTGAGACATTGGATGCTTACATACCTGAGCCAGAGCGTGATGTTGAAAAGCCATTCTTAATGCCAATTGAGGATGTGTTCTCAATTTCGGGTCGCGGCACGGTCGTGACTGGTCGTATTGAACGCGGCATAGTTAAGGTTGGTGAAGAGATAGAGATAGTTGGTGTCAAGGACACTGAGAAGACGACTTGTACTGGTGTCGAGATGTTTAGAAAGCTTCTTGATGAAGGCCGAGCGGGAGAGAACGTTGGAGTTCTTCTGCGCGGCACGAAGCGTGAAGAAGTAGAGCGCGGTCAGGTATTGTCAGCGCCGGGCTCGATTACTCCTCACACGAAGTTTGAAGCTGAGGTTTATATCTTGAGCAAAGATGAAGGTGGTCGACATACGCCATTCTTTTCTAACTACCGTCCACAGTTTTACTTCCGTACGACGGACGTAACTGGTGCGGTTGCATTGCCTGATGGTGTTGAGATGGTAATGCCAGGTGACAACATTAAAATGACAGTTGAAATGATTGCACCGATTGCGATGGATGAAGGGTTACGTTTCGCTATTCGTGAAGGTGGGCGCACAGTTGGTGCCGGCGTTGTCGCTAAGATAATCGAATAATTTCAGTTAATAAATTGTTAAGCCAGCACACCCAAAAAGGTGCGCTGGCTTTGTCGTCTCAACGGGATACGCGTATAACAGCAGATTTATTAAGATTGGATAGGATTGCGATCCTTGAGGAGTCGAGTTCTCGAGTCAATAAGAGCAATTGATGGGAGATTGTTTCTCGACACGCTAATCTTCGAGCAACTGAGTGTTGCTAAGATTAACGAAACGTTTAGAGAAAAGAATTGAATAGTATCGAGTTGATGTAGGCCAGTAGCTCAATTGGCAGAGCAGCGGTCTCCAAAACCGCAGGTTGGGGGTTCGATTCCCTCCTGGCCTGCCACTTAAAGGCAGGCAGAAAAATATGAGTACTGCTAACTATTAAGGCTTGAATAGACAAACTAATGTCAGAAAAATTTGATAGCGAAGGTAATAACCTGGATTTGGTTAAGTGGATAATCGTAGCCATTATTGTGGCCGTGGGAGTTTACGGAAATTCCTATTTTTCGGCTGAATCTTTGTTTTTTAGAACGATTGGGTTATTGATCGCTGCCGGCGCGGCAGGCTGGATTGCGGCACAAACAGACAGGGGACGTTCTTTTGTAAATCTTTGCTTAGAGGCGAGGGTGGAAATTCGCAAGGTCGTTTGGCCTACCAGGCAGGAAACCACGCAGACAACTATAGTAGTTTTAATTGTCATTTTTATTGTGGCAATAATTCTTTGGCTGCTCGATGCACTTCTGGGTGGTGTAATTTCATCCTTTATCACGTAGAGGGAATTAATGGCTAAGCGGTGGTATGTAGTCCACGCCTACTCGGGCTATGAAAAAAAGGTGATGCATGCACTGGGAGAACGTATCAGTCTTTCGGGTATGGATGATTACTTTGACGATGTGCTCGTGCCCACAGAAGAAGTGCTTGAGATACGGGCAGGTCAAAAACGTAAGAGTGAAAGAAAATTCTTTCCTGGTTACGTCCTAGTACATATGGAATTGAATGATGACACTTGGCATCTAGTTAAAGAGACCCCAAGGGTTATGGGTTTTATCGGTGGAACAGCAGAAAGACCTGCTCCAATTAGTGATAAAGAAGCAAACAAGATCCTTCAGAGAATGGAGGATAGTGAAGAGACTCCAACTCATAAGACAATTTATGAGCCAGGAGAAATGGTTCGTGTTACTGATGGCCCATTTAATGATTTCACTGGTACCGTTGAAGAGGTCAACTATGAAAAGAGCCGCCTTCGCGTTGCAGTATTAATTTTTGGAAGATCTACACCAGTTGAACTTGAGTTCGGCCAAGTGGAGAAAAGCTAGCTACATTGTGTTCTTGGAACTAGCCAGTTTCATGAGCATGTAAAAAGTCGAATCTCTTCTTTTAATAAGAAGAAAAACGCCGGGGAGCTGAAATCCCTGAGGTTAGATAATTAAACAGATAGCTCATTTAATTTAATTTGAGCGTCTGAATAGGCCTCAGAAGCTTTAAGCGCTCGTACCCAAATAGGAGATTTATCAATGGCTAAAAAAGTACTGGCTTATATCAAGCTGCAAGTTGCCGCTGGACAAGCCAATCCAAGTCCACCTGTTGGTCCAGCGCTTGGGCAACATGGTGTGAACATAATGGATTTCTGTAAGGCGTTTAACGCTCAGACTCAGGGGATTGAGCCTGGATTACCAATTCCGGTAGTGATAACAGTTTATGCGGATCGAAGTTTTACCTTTATTACCAAAACTCCACCAGCATCTGTATTGCTGCGCAAGGCTGCGGGTTTGAAAAAAGGTAGCGGACGACCAAATACTGAAAAAGTAGGCAAAGTAAATCGGGCCCAGCTAGAAGATATAGCGACGCAAAAGATGGCTGATCTCACTGCGGCAGATATGAATGCGGCAGTTAGAACAATCGCTGGAAGTGCGCGCAGTGCAGGAATTGAAGTCGAGGGGGTAGATTAAAATGGCAAAGCTATCCAAAAGACGAAAGCAAATGGCTGAAAAAATCGAAATAGGGAAAAACTACTCGATTGATGAAGCGGTATCTCTAATATCTGAATTTGCTTCCGGAAAATTTACCGAATCACTAGATGTCGCAATAAATCTTGGTGTTGATCCACGTAAATCTGATCAAGTTATTCGAGGTTCTACCATTTTGCCTGCCGGTACAGGCAAAGATGTAAAAGTCGCCGTTTTTGCCCAAGGCGCTAATGCCGACAAAGCTACGGCAGCGGGTGCTGATATTGTGGGCTTCGAAGACTTAGCGGAGTCTATCCAAGGTGGAAACCTAGATTTCGATGTGGTCATTGCAACTCCAGACGCAATGCGTGTTGTCGGCAAATTAGGAACGGTACTTGGCCCAAGAGGATTAATGCCAAATCCTAAAGTAGGTACAGTGACTCCTGATGTGGAAACTGCTGTTAAAAATGCTAAAGCGGGTCAGGTCCGTTATCGAACTGACAAGAATGGCATTGTCCACGGGGGTATTGGCAAAGTTGGATTCGATGGTGACGCGGTGAGATCAAACCTTGAAGCACTAATTGCTGACTTGCAGAAGTCAAAACCTTCTTCAGCAAAAGGTGTCTTTATAAAGAAGGTAGTGTTGTCATCGACTATGGGACCTGGCCTCTTAATTGATCAATCGTCTCTAACGATTTAATAAAAACTGAAATTCCGAGAACTAGAATGTTCTAGTTCTCCAATGACTTTGTGGTAATCGCCTAGTGGTGATTCCATCAAAGACCGTAGGCGAGACAGCAGATTGAAGTCGCTAGCTCTTAATTTCCTACGCAGATGGTGAAACCAGACCCAGACTGTCGTCTGGGAATCTTATCACCAAACAGAACGGGTACTTGTTATTTGAGTACTTTTAACTGAACTGGCAACGGTTCAACTAAGTGAGGTTAAAACAAGTGGCTATTGGACTTGAAGACAAGAAACTAATCGTTTCGGAGGTCAATCAGGCTGCTGCTAGTGCCATGTCTGCTGTGCTCGCTGATTATCGCGGGGTCAACGTAGACGAGCTTACTGCACTTCGAAAAACTGCACGAGAAAATAAGGTTTATCTTCGCGTCGTTCGCAACACATTGTTGAAGTTAGCGGTAGAAGATACTGAGTTCGCGTGTATTCAAGAAGTTTTAGTAGGCCCAACTCTGCTCGCATTATCTCAAGAAGATCCCGGAGCCGCTGCTCGTGTGCTTAAGGATTTTGCAAAAGAAAATAAAGAGTTTGAGATAAAGGCACTTTCTGTAGGAGGCAAGTTACTGGAAGCTAATCAGATCGACGTATTGGCGAAACTACCAACCCTTGATCAGGCTAGATCCATGTTAATGAGTGTCATGTTGGCACCAGTAACGAAACTTGCACGTACAGTGAATGAAGTTCCTTCCAAGGTTACTCGTGCCGTTGCGGCAGTGAGAGATCAGAAGCAGGAAGCAGCCTAATTTCATTAATAACCGTGTTTAATTAATTTTTAGTTTAGGAGATAAGAGTTATGGCTCTATCTAAAGAAGAAGTTTTAGATGCAATTGCTGATATGTCAGTAATGGATGTTGTTCAACTAGTTGAAGCAATGGAAGAAAAATTCGGCGTTTCAGCAGCTGCGGCTGTTGCTGCTGCACCTGTTGCCGCGGTTGGTGGCGATGCTGCCCCAGCTGAAGAAAAAGACGAGTTTGATATTGTTCTTGCAGCGACAGGCGAGAAGAAAGTAAACGTCATTAAAGCAGTTCGAGGGATTACGGGCCTTGGTTTGAAAGAAGCCAAGGAGCTTGTAGATGGAGCGCCTTCAACTATTAAAGAAGCTGCACCAAAAGCAGAAGCGGAAGAAGCCAAGAAAGCACTGGAAGAAGCTGGCGCCTCCGTTGAGCTTAAGTAAGAAGCGACAGTTATAACACGATTTACGCCAAGCATTTTTTATGCTTGGCGTTAGTCTGTGTGGATTTTTTTTGTCGGAGAAGAATTCCCGATAACGGATGTTTGATGCTGTAACCGTTGTCAAAATTGGCAGAGTAAATCTGTCAGCAGTAATTACTAATGCAAACCGCATTTGTTGAGAGTACATAACGCTAGGAACACAACATGGCCTATTCGTATACAGAGAAAAAACGTATTCGTAAGAATTTCGGAAAGCTGCCAAGCGCAATGGATATTCCTTATTTGTTGTCTATCCAAATCGATTCTTACAGACAATTTACTCAGGCTGGCACCTCAGTCGAGGAACGCTTAGATCAAGGCTTACACGCCGCGTTCAAATCTGTATTTCCTATTGTCAGCTATTCCGGTAAAGCAGTTCTGGAGTATGTGAGCTACGACTTAGGAAAACCCGCTTTTGATGTAAAAGAATGTCAGCTGAGAGGTTCGACTTATTCGGTTTCTCTGCGCGTAAAAGTCCGGTTGATTCTTTATGATAAAGAATCAACAACTCAAACTATTAAAGATATCAAAGAGCAAGAAGTTTATATGGGTGAAATCCCATTAATGACTGATTCTGGTACTTTTGTGATTAATGGTACCGAGCGTGTTGTTGTATCACAATTGCATAGATCGCCTGGTGTATTTTTTGATCATGACCGTGGAAAAACTCATAGCTCAGGCAAATTACTCTATTCCGCTCGAGTAATACCTTACCGTGGCTCTTGGTTAGACTTTGAGTTTGATCCTAAAGATATGGTTTATGTTCGAATCGATCGTCGCCGTAAATTACCTGCGACTATACTCTTGAGGTCTTTGGGATATAGCTCTGAGGAAATTTTAGGAATGTTCTACGAGAACAATACCTTCAAAATTTCTCAAAAGAAAGATCAAGAACCAGAAATTAAACTACAGTTGGTTCCTGCTCGTTTGCGCGGTGAAGTACTTACTTTCGCTGTTAAAGACAAGAAGGGTAAAGTGATTGTGGAAGAAGGACGCCGCATTACGTCACGGCATATTAGGCAGATGGAAACAGCTAAGCTAACTGAACTAATTGTAAGCAATGACTATTTAGTTGGTATTTCGCTCGCTAAAGATATTGTCAATGAAGAAACTGGCGAAGTAATATTTCCTTGTAATGTAGAACTCACCGACGAGTTGATCGCTGAATTTGTCGAGGCCGGTGTAAAAGGTTTTGAGACAATCTACACGAATGATCTAGATTGCGGGCCATTTGTATCTGATACATTGCGCATAGATTCAACTACTTCCAAATTGGAAGCCATGGTTGAAATCTATCGCATGATGCGCCCGGGTGAACCGCCTACCAAGGAGTCTGCTGAGAACCTATTTTCTAATTTGTTCTTCGCTCCAGAGCGTTATGATTTATCGGCCGTTGGTCGAATGAAATTTAACCGACGACTAGGTCGACCTGAATCTGAAGGCCAATCAGTACTAAGCAAAGAAGATATTGTTGATGTGCTTAAGACTTTGGTTGGTATCCGCAATGGGTTTGGTTCTGTCGACGATATTGATCATCTAGGTAATCGCCGGATCCGCTCTGTGGGTGAGATGGCAGAGAATCAGTTCAGAGTTGGATTGGTTCGAGTTGAGCGTGCGGTTAAAGAACGCCTAAGCATGGCAGATTCTGAAGGCTTAATGCCGCAAGATATGATTAATGCGAAACCAGTTGCTGCGGCAATCAAAGAATTTTTTGGCTCCAGTCAACTTTCTCAATTCATGGATCAAAACAATCCACTGTCAGAGGTTACGCATAAACGTCGAGTTTCAGCGCTTGGGCCAGGCGGTCTTACGCGAGAAAGAGCAGGTTTTGAAGTGCGCGATGTGCATCCGACTCACTATGGTCGAGTTTGCCCCATCGAGACGCCTGAAGGGCCAAACATTGGTCTGATCAATTCGCTGGCAACCTACGCCCGAACGAATCACTACGGCTTTCTAGAAAGCCCTTATCGTAAAGTTGTAAACAACAAAGTTACTGATGAGATTGATTACTTGTCGGCGATCGATGAGAGCGACTTTGTTATCGCTCAAGCCAGTGCCGAGCTAGATAAGAAGCGTGGATTTGTAGATAACCTGGTAACTGTGCGTTACAAGGGTGAAACTACCTTAAAGGCCCGGGAAGAAGTGGACTATATGGATGTTGCGCCACAGCAGATGGTATCTGTTGCCGCTGCTCTAATTCCATTTTTGGAGCATGATGATGCCAATCGTGCACTAATGGGGTCAAACATGCAGCGCCAAGCTGTTCCAACATTGAAGACTGAGAAGCCTTTAGTGGGAACTGGCATGGAGCGCAATGTCGCGAGCGACTCAGGGGTGTGTGTTGTTGCATTCCGCGGTGGGGTCATTGAATCTGTAGACGCTGCTAGAATTATCGTTCGTGTGAATGATGAAGAAACGGATGCTGGAGAAGCGGGCGTAGATATCTATAACCTGACTAAATACACCCGCTCGAATCAGAATACTTGTATTTCTCAAAAACCTCTGGTTAAAGACGGCGATGCCGTTGCGCGCGGTGATATTCTAGCTGATGGCCCATCCATCGATATGGGTGAGCTTGCCTTGGGTCAGAATATGCGCATCGCGTTTATGCCTTGGAATGGTTATAACTTCGAAGACTCAATTCTTATTTCGGAACGAGTAGTTAAAGAAGATCGATTTACTACCATTCACATACAAGAATTAACCTGTGTAGCACGAGATACCAAGCTTGGTTCAGAAGAAATTAGCGCTGATATTCCAAATGTTGGTGAAGGCGCGCTCAGCAAGCTCGATGAGGCCGGTATTGTTTATATTGGAGCCGAAGTAAACGCCGGAGATATTCTAGTTGGAAAGGTCACTCCAAAAGGAGAAACCCAATTAACGCCAGAAGAGAAACTCCTTCGGGCTATTTTTGGTGAGAAGGCGTCTGATGTTAAGGATACATCTTTAAGGGTTCCTACAAGTGTTAAGGGAACCGTAATAGATGTTCAAGTCTTTACGCGTGACGGTCTCGAAAAAGACCAACGAGCTATCGAAATTGAGCAATTTCAATTGTTGAAAGTTAGAAAAGACATCGATGATGAATATCGAATTGTTAAAGCAGCAACTTTCGAGCGGTTACAAAAATCGCTTGTCGGCAAAGTGGTGGCTGGCGCTCCCAAATTGAAGAAAGGACAGAAGGTTACTAATGATTACTTGAACGAACTTCCACAAGACGATTGGTTTAAGCTAAGAATGTCTAACGATTCTTTGAATAAGCAATTAGAGCGTGCAGAAGAGCAGTTGAAAGAGCGCAGCAAGGAACTTGATGAGCGCTTTGAAGACAAGAAGAAAAAGCTTACTCAAGGCGATGATTTGGCGCCAGGGGTTTTAAAGATTGTTAAGGTCTATCTTGCTATTAAGCGCCGCATTCAACCTGGCGATAAAATGGCGGGACGCCATGGTAACAAAGGTGTTATTTCTGTGATCATGCCAGTAGAAGATATGCCATACGATGAAAAAGGTGAGCCTGTGGATATTGTACTAAATCCATTGGGCGTGCCATCTCGGATGAATGTCGGACAGGTTCTTGAAACACACCTTGGTGCTGCTTCGAAAGGACTTGGATTAAAGATCGGTAAATTAATTGATGCGCAAAAGAAAGTAACCGAAGTTCGTAAACTCATCACTGAGGTATACAACAAAATCGGCCAGCGTACAGAAGACATCAAAGGCCTTGAAAACGAGGAAATCCTGGAACTGGCAGAAAATCTCCGAGAAGGCGTACCGATGGCTACACCTGTATTCGACGGAGCTGCAGAGGCGGAAATCAAGGAGATGTTAAAGCTAGCTGATATGGATGATAGTGGTCAGGTCACACTCTTTGATGGCCGAACTGGTGACGCTTTTGATCGACAGGTAACTGTTGGCATCATGTACATGCTTAAGCTGAATCACTTGGTTGATGATAAGATGCACGCTCGATCGACAGGCTCCTATAGCTTGGTAACTCAGCAACCACTTGGTGGTAAAGCGCAATTTGGAGGCCAACGCTTCGGAGAGATGGAAGTGTGGGCGCTAGAAGCTTATGGCGCTGCTTACACCCTGCAAGAAATGTTAACCGTAAAGTCGGATGACGTTGCTGGGCGCACCAAAATGTATAAAAACATCGTGGATGGCGATCACAGAATGGAGCCTGCAATGCCGGAATCATTTAACGTTTTAGTCAAAGAAATACGGTCTCTCGGGATTGATATGGAATTAGATGTTAGTAAGTAATTCGGTTTCGAAAATCGGACATGAGTGTTATCCGAATTGCACTATAAATTTTTGAGCCCGCATTCTTTGTAGAGTGCGGCTGGAGAGGAAATAGAATGAAAGACCTATTAGGGTTGCTTAAATCTCAATCACCATCTGATGAGTTTGATTCCATTCGAATTGGGTTAGCATCACCGGAAATGATCAGAGCCTGGTCATTTGGTGAGGTTAAGAAACCAGAAACAATTAACTATCGTACGTTTAAACCAGAACGAGACGGTTTGTTCTGTGCAAAGATTTTTGGTCCAGTGAAGGATTACGAATGCCTGTGTGGAAAGTACAAGCGTCTTAAGCATCGTGGTGTTATCTGTGAAAAGTGTGGTGTAGAAGTTGCTCTTTCTAAGGTTCGCCGTGACCGTATGGGTCACATCGAACTGGCTAGCCCGGTGGCTCATATCTGGTTTTTAAAGTCGCTACCTTCAAGAATTGGTTTGTTGCTTGATATGACTTTGAGGGATATTGAGCGAATTCTTTACTTTGAGTCTTTTGTGGTGACAGAGCCTGGTATGACTACCTTGGAAAAGGGACAGTTGCTTACCGATGAGCAATATTACGAAGCCATGGAAGAATTTAGTGATGAATTCGAAGCCAAAATGGGTGCCGAAGCCGTCCAAGCCCTCATGAAAGACATGGACGTAGAAGCTGAAGTGGCTCGACTTCGCGAAGAAATTCCTGCGACAAATTCTGAAACTAAACTTAAAAAATTATCGAAGCGGTTAAAGCTACTAGAAGCGTTCCTAGATTCTGGCAATAAGCCTGAATGGATGGTGATGACAGTTTTGCCTGTATTACCACCTGATCTGCGTCCTCTGGTGCCTCTCGACGGTGGCCGTTTCGCAACTTCTGATCTAAACGATCTTTATCGCCGTGTAATTAACAGGAATAACCGTTTGAAGCGTCTTCTCGATCTGAATGCTCCAGACATTATTGTTCGCAATGAAAAGCGAATGTTACAGGAAGCAGTAGACGCACTTCTTGATAACGGTCGTCGTGGCAGAGCTATTACCGGCTCTAATAAAAGGCCACTTAAATCGTTGGCTGACATGATCAAAGGAAAACAAGGTCGATTCCGTCAGAACCTACTCGGGAAGCGTGTGGACTATTCGGGTCGTTCCGTGATCGTAGTTGGCCCTACCTTGAGACTGCATCAATGTGGTCTGCCTAAGAAAATGGCGCTAGAATTATTTAAGCCATTTATTTTCGGTAAACTAGAACGTCGGGGCCTTGCTACTACTATTAAAGCCGCCAAGAAGATGGTGGAAAGAGAGACAGCAGAAGTCTGGGATATTCTTGCTGAGGTGATTCGGGAGCACCCAGTATTACTTAACCGTGCTCCTACGCTTCACCGTCTGGGTATTCAGGCTTTCGAACCAGTACTGATTGAAGGTAAGGCGATTCAATTACATCCATTGGTGTGTGCTGCTTACAACGCAGACTTCGATGGAGACCAAATGGCGGTGCATGTACCGTTGACTTTAGAAGCTCAGCTTGAAGCTCGGACTCTAATGATGTCAACCAACAACATTCTTGCGCCTGCGAATGGTGAGCCAATCATTGTGCCATCTCAGGATGTTGTTTTAGGTTTATATTACATGACGCGTGAGCGCGTAAATGCGAAAGGTGAAGGTATGATCTTCGCTGACGCGAGAGAAGTGCAACGTGCTTATGATACCAAGCAAGTGCATTTACAAGCACGGATTAAGGTGCGCATTCAAGAAGTCATTGTTGATGATGAAGGTAACAAGGAATCTAACAGCGAGATTGTGGGTACCACAGTAGGTCGTGTGTTGCTATACAATATTGTGCCTGAAGGCTTGCCATTCTCGATGGTCAATCAGAAGATGGCCAAGAAGCCTATTTCCCAGATTCTGAATGCCTGCTATCGAAATGTTGGTTTAAAAGAATCAGTTATCTTTGCTGACCAATTGATGTATACGGGTTATGCCTACTCAACGCGTTCGGGCTCTTCAATTGGTGTTAACGATTTTGTAATTCCGGATGAGAAGGCTGCCATTATCGGCCAGGCCAATTCAGAAGTAGAAGAAATTGAGTCACAGTTTGCTTCCGGTCTTGTAACTCAAGGCGAGAAGTACAACAAGGTTATCGATATTTGGTCGCGAGCCAATGACATTGTAGCGAAATCAATGATGGAGGGCTTATCTAGCGAACCTGTTATTAATAAAGAGGGCAAAGAAGAAGAACAAGAATCTTTTAATTCAGTTTATGTCTACGCCGATTCAGGTGCTAGAGGCTCTCCAGCGCAGATTCGACAATTAGCGGGAATGCGTGGCCTTATGGCGCGTCCAGACGGCTCAATTATTGAAACGCCTATTACGGCAAATTTCCGCGAAGGTCTTAGCGTATCGCAGTACTTTACTTCGACTCATGGTGCTCGAAAAGGATTGGCAGATACGGCATTGAAGACAGCGAACTCGGGTTATTTGACGCGCCGACTGGTAGATATTTCCCAAGACCTCGTAATTACTGAGAATGATTGTGGCACCGATCAAGGTCTAACCATGGCGCCGATTATTGAAGGGGGCGACATCATTGCGCCACTTGGCGATCGGGTGTTGGGTCGAGTTCTCGTCGAAGACGTTTTAAAAGAAGGCAGCAATGAAGTTATTGTTGAAGCTGGCACTGTTATTAATGAGCGCATGGTGGAAATTCTAGAAACTTGTGGCGTAGATCAGGTTCAAGTGCGCTCGCCAATTACTTGTGAAACGCGTTTCGGCATTTGCAGCCAGTGCTACGGAAGAGATTTGGCTCGCGGTCATGTTGCTAATGTCGGGGAGGCAGTAGGCGTTATTGCTGCTCAGTCAATCGGTGAGCCAGGTACGCAGTTAACGATGCGTACTTTTCACATCGGTGGTGCAGCATCTAGAGCAACTGCTAGTGATAATGTCCAGGTTAAAAACACCGGGTCTGTTCATCTCAACAATATGAAGACGGTTGAGAATATTAAAGGCGAACTAGTAGTAGTATCCCGCTCTGGAGAGCTAATTGTTAATGATACCAATGGCCGCGAAAGAGAGCGTTATAAACTCCCTTATGGGGCGCTAATTACGATCGGTAAAAAGGTGGAAGTGGAAGCGGGTCAAGTTGTTGCGACTTGGGATCCACATACCCATCCAATCGTTTCTGAAGTGGCAGGGAAGGTTTCTTTTGAGCACATGGAAGAAGGTATTACAGTCCGCGAACAAACAGATGAAATTACTGGTTTGTCGAGTATTTCTGTCATTGACCCGGCGGAACGAGCCTCTTCAGCCAAGGAATTACGTCCTGCGGTTAATGTCGTTGACAAGAAAGGCAAGGAAATTTGTTTGCCCGGAACTAACGTTCCTGCTCACTACTTCCTGCCAGCGAATGCAATTATTGGCTTGAATGACGGGGCAGATTTGAATATTGGTGACGTCATTGCACGTATTCCACAAGAGGGCTCAAAGACTCGTGATATTACTGGTGGTCTTCCAAGGGTTGCCGATTTATTTGAAGCGCGCAAGCCCAAAGAGCCAGCTATTCTTGCTGAGATCTCAGGAACTGTAAGCTTCGGTAAGGAAACGAAAGGAAAGCGTCGACTGGTAATCACTCCAAAGGATGGCGTTAATCCTATCGATGGATCAGATCATTACGAAGTTTTGATTCCGAAATGGCGTACCATGACTGTGTTCGAAGGTGAACATATTGAAAAAGGCGAGGTAGTTTCTGAAGGTCCGCCAGCACCACATGATATTTTGCGCTTGAAAGGTGTGGAAGCACTGGCCCAGTACATAGTAAATGAGGTGCAGGATGTTTATCGCTTGCAGGGTGTGCGTATTAACGATAAACATATCGAAGTTATTGTGCGCCAAATGCTGCGAAAAATTGAGATCACTCAGCCAGGCGACTCCAACCTGATTAAAGGGGAGCAGCTTACCTTTACCCAGGTTTTGGAAATTAATGACAATCTGCAGGCTGAAGATAAGCAGCCAGCGAAGTTTGATCGCATGCTCTTGGGTATTACCAAGGCATCATTAGCTACGGAATCTTTCATTTCCGCAGCGTCATTCCAGGAAACCACCAGGGTCCTCACGGAAGCAGCAGTTACCGGCAAGCGTGATTTTCTGCGCGGCTTGAAAGAAAACGTTGTGGTTGGGCGTTTGATTCCTGCTGGTACGGGCTTGGCTTATCACGATGCTCGCAAGAAGGCGAATCAGGATAAAACTGATCTGGAAGTTTCAGCTAGTGACGTAGAAGCAGCGTTAACTGAAGCTCTTAGCGAGGAGCTCAAGGAAAAGGCTGAAGGCTAGAAAAACAGGGGGATTCAGCCGCAAAAACTGTTGACTCAATGATGTGAGATCATTAAACTCTCGCATCCTTCGATTCAGGACTCCAAATTAAAGAAAATCTCGTAGGGGATTATTTAAAATTTGGGATAACGATTAGAACGAGTATATTAAGAGAGATAGATGGCCACAATTAACCAATTAGTACGAAAGCCTCGAAAGAGCAAGATCTCTAAAAGCGACGTGCCTGCTCTGCAGCGTTCACCGCAAAAGCGCGGCGTATGCACGCGTGTGTACACGACAACTCCCAAGAAACCAAATTCAGCGCTTCGGAAGGTATGCCGTGTTCGGCTAGTAAATGGTTATGAAGTCACATCCTACATTGGTGGGGAAGGCCACAATCTGCAAGAACACTCGGTGGTTCTAATTCGCGGTGGCCGTGTCAAAGACTTACCTGGTGTACGGTATCACACTGTTCGCGGCAGTTTGGATACATCTGGTGTGTCTGATCGTAAACAAGGCCGCTCCAAATATGGGGCTAAGCGCCCTAAGTAATTCCTTTTCAAGAGCTCACAACAAGCGCATGGAATGCGTGACTCATCGGAGCTCTCTAAAATTAACGATGAGATTGAGTAAGGCCAGGTATTAGTTAGAACTTTTTCTAATGAAAAATCCTGGACTATCCTGAATAAACATAGAGGTCATATATGCCAAGACGCAGAGTAGTGGCGAAGCGTGAAGTTTTGCCAGATCC
>Ga0206683_10001349_pt1 | contig 17039 bp, 16 predicted proteins | sample M280m12015metaG_FD_155483 | JGI IMG/M metagenome (GOLD analysis project Ga0206683, IMG submission 155483) | Ammonia-oxidizing marine archaeal communities from Monterey Bay, California, United States - M2 80m 12015 | ecosystem: Environmental > Aquatic > Marine > Intertidal zone | place: USA...
CCAGTCCAGGTGCCATCCCGCCAAAAAAAAAAATAAAAAAAGGGGGATCCTCTACAAAAAAAAATTCCTCTTCGAATTCCTCTTCGAAATCCTCTTCGAATACCTCTTCAAATAGTAGAAGCAGTCGAACTGCCTTGAAACGTGGTTCAGAGAGTGTTGACGCAGATTCGAATGTGGATTCTGCCCAACCAGTTCCAGGTGCCATCCCGTCCAAAAAAAAAAGAAAAAAAGGGAGATTGTCGTCGGATGCTTCTTCGGCATATCCATCTCATAACAATACTATTACCAATGGCTTGCCAGACACCTCTACTGACACCTCTACTGGTAACAAATCGTTGTCTACTACGAATTCGGATGCTGCCTCCAAATTAGCATCTCCAACATCTAAACAAACAAAAATAAATACTACACAAAATGTTCCAGAAAATGCAAGTGACAGTGGTTCTAGCAGTGGTTCTAGTAGTGGTTCTAGTAGTGGTTCTAGTAGTGGTTCTAGTAGTGGTTCTAGTAGTGGTTCTAGCAGTGGTGATAGCAGTGGTTCTAGCAGTGATTCTGATACTAATGTTGCCAAAGATAAAATGTTTAATATTGTTGAATACGAAACATGTCGTTTTGATTCCAACGGTGTAAATGATTCCAACGGTGTAAATGATTGCAACGGTGCAAATGGTTCCAACAGTACAAATGGTTCCAACGCTGCAAATGGTTCCAATGCTGCAAGTGGTTCCAATGCTTCCAATGATGAAATTGGTCCAATTGCCAAGCAATATGAAATAATAATTCAAGAAAAAGTACAAAAAATCATTCATTTGAATATTGTTAATGAACACCTTACACGTGATGCAAGAGAAGCAAATCAATGTATTCAAAGACTTGAAGTTTCACGTTCAGAATTGGAACAACGTTTAGTGGAACAAAATGATGTACGTTCAGAATTGGAACAACGTTTAGTGGACCAAAATGATGAATCGAAAATTCAATTAATGGAAAATGTTATTAAGCAACATACTGCCACCATCAGCGAACGTGATGCAGAAATTACTCAATTAAAAGCGAGAGTTCACAAATGGAAACAAGTGATTACACGAGAGAGACAAAATGTGTATACATTAAAAAGTAAAATTTTGGGATTGGTGAGTCAAAATCTAGAAAATGTGAAAGCAGAACTTGATTCGTATGTCAGTTCTAATGCCTCCACATCTACATCTTCTTCTGGATCATCGAATTCCGAAACTTCTAAAAGTGATAATAAACAAGACCCTAACAACAAACAAAACATTTAAAGTAACTAAAATAATAATAACAAAAAAAAAATATTTTCATATATTTCAAATTTTCTAAGAGTTGCAATAGTTTTCAGATATTCCAATTTGTACAAACATGTACGAATCGCAAATAATGGAACCCATTGACTTTAGTGGCACTGATCCATTTGAGATACCAGGAAACCTGCTGAACCATATATGCGAAGAATTTTCACCAGGCGTTTACGAAGACGATTTCAATATCACAAACGACAAACGTGCAATTGTACAAACTGCAATTAAACCTGACGCAAGTGTTGCGGATGCAATTAAACCTGACGTAAGTGTTGCGGATGCAACTGGAGGAGACGCAGGCAATCGATCACTAAGTGAGGATAGTATTTCACAAATAGCTGCACCAGATTCAACATTCGATAGCTATATTTCTGAAAAATACAATTGCACACATTTGTCGTTTCCTATTATTGGTTTCTCCAGAACTTTGCACAGTGGAGGAAGCAGTTCCAGTCGAATTAGTAAGAGTGAATCGAATCGTGATATGCACATCAATGATGCACAACTGGCTTATGGAGTGCAAAACTCCTACGAACAACCCAATTCAAGTCCAAACAATATATTGCAACACCGTTTACATAAAAATCCGCCAACCAAACGCAAACAACGTAAACCACGTAAAACACGTAAACAATGTAGACAACGTATACTGCTACCAACCCAACCTGCGCACGAACGTAAACACGAACGTAAAAATGTGAGTTTGCGCTGCCATGTTCGTAAATGTTTATCTGCGTTAGAAGATGCTAAAATTTTGTCGAGAACAATACAAAATGAGGCTATGTTAAATTTTGTTAGTCAAGCAATGAAACAAACAAGATACGATTTCATCCAACAATTTGGTTACGAAATTGATAATTATTGTTTGCCTACTCTTCGCAGTCAATGTACAGTATACAAAGATACGATTGGAGAGACGTGTACCGTTGTATACCGTAGTACATCGGTTATTAAAGTTGAAACACAAGACGGTGCCATAGTAGAATTCCGACAAAAGGAAAATGAATGGTGCAATCAAAGTAGTGGTAAAGTACTTAGCTATTAAGCAAATAAGTCAAAAAGTAGTGTTATTTTATTTCGAACGGATGTACTGTTGTTCTATTTGAGTAATGTGTAACAAACATATTGCAGTAGTTACTGGATTTTTGGAGACGACAATTATATCCTTTAATTTTTTTATTTTTTGTTGCAAGCGTTCAGCATAATTACCCAATAAGATGACCAATGATAATAAAGAGTGTTGGTACTTGGTATAGTGGACCAATGAAAACTCCGGAGACAAATACAATATATGCTGCAACATATATTTGATAGATTCGTTTAGCGTCAACGTGTACTTCTTTATACAATTGCCTTGGAAGTCTTTGAGATATAATTTTGTTATATCGTTAATTGCTTCTCTATCCAATTGTGTAATATTTGTAAATGGAGCCATTCCTGGGACTCTGCAGCCATCTGCACAACACAGCTGAGCGAAACATCCTCGTATATTGTCTTGTTTTACGCATCCTCCAAAAATTAACAAACATGTACAATCTCCTCTTGATTTATTTATACCGTTCGTACCGTTTGTTTCGTTTGTACTGTCCATACTGTCCGTACTGTCCACACTCTCCGTACTGTTCGTACTGTTCATACTGTTCGTATTGTTAGTACTAATCATACTTTTGCTGTTTGATATTTCGAGTGTACAAATGTTTGAGTGCACAAATTTACAATCGTACAATTTCCCAGTTCTGTTTCAAGTTCTGTTAATTTTTCTACTGGTTTTTCTTATTTAATTCCAGTACATTAATACCAATTGCATATTATGAACTGCTACTGTAACCCAGCTTGGAAGCACATGTGTAGACCGAATGAGAATTGTATATACTGGCAGTATCTACAACCGTATTCATCAATGAAATCTGTTTCACTAGAATCGCTTGTCACTTTACACAATCGTATATCAACAACACAGTTGTCGTCAGATACTTCCAAAGAAGAAATCGTTCGTATATTACACACTTCTTTCAAAGTTGCTGCACATCGACCATTGTCTATTCTCTTGGAAGAAGCAGCTGCAATGGATGCCAACGATTTCAATGTAAGTATTGATCACATTGTCGATTTTTTTCAAGACTTACACAATGGCAAGCACAATGTCGGGAACAAGGGTGCGGCAGAAAATATTAAAACGGAGTTCGCGACAAGCATGCAGTACATAAGGGAGCAATTTAATCAAGCTAATTTGGAGATAGAACTAGATGTCAAAGGTGTGGAAGATCTACAATCCCAAGTTCTTGCACGAATTATAAGAGAGTAAAATATTATTAATTTTTAAAGTGTAATTCTATTGTATATACAGGGGCGTAGGCAGGATGCCTAGGAGAATATTTTTTTTTTTTTTTGTTGTAATATTGTCTATGGCTTGCCACAATGTCAACTTGCTTGTGCTTGTTCAGCACTTGGTACTTGTGTCGAAGTACGAACGGGAAAGGACTTAATTCTGGACGAAAATTGCAAAGTACTCGGCTGTGTCGGTGGTATTTGACCGGCGGGTAGTATCCAATGCGTCGTAGTTCAATGATGTCTGCTTCGTGCTTGCTGACTTGGTTAAAACGTTTTGTATACTCACTACACATGGCTAATCCCAAGCGTATTGTAAAAGCATGATTTTTGGAGGTCTGTCGCACCCACAAACTAATTGGATCTAGTTTGTCGTGGTGGGGAGTTGGGATAAAGCTTGTCACTTGGGTTACTTCTTGTTTGCTATGGAGCAATGTTGACCATAGCATTTTACAGATATCTTCAATGGTTTGAATTAGTCTCCAATCTTCTTGACGGTGGGCAATGCCGCAGGTAGAGGTGGACAGCAGTAACATTATTGCTGCATGCTACATTCGCAATATAGTTTGCCATAGTACGGAGCAATAGTGCGGACTATTAACTGACCTGCCTCTACATAAATGCAAAAACATCAGATCAAGACTTTTGACGAGTATGAGACGCCCCTCTACGCCATCCGGGACCTGCTTGACCATTGGCAGCTGGAGAACTTGTACATCTACGAACCGTTTATTGGTTCAGGGCATTCCACCAAGTGCATGCGTAAGCTGGGACATACGGTCTATGCACCGGGAGGTGATTTTTTTACGCACGGTGTGCCGGACCGCAGCTTGTACTTAATTACCAACCCGCCCTTCAGTATCAAGAAGGAGATCCTGCGTAAAATATTTGTAGAGTGGAATCACCCCAGAGTAGCGCTGCTGCTGCCCGCCAATGTGGTGCAGACCGACTACTTCCGAGAAATTACGGCGCACGTCGAACTCTTGAAAATCATGATGCCGACGGCTCGAGTCAAATTTATTCGCGACGGTAAAATGATGAACAAGACGGCGGGGTTCAGCTGTGTCTGGGTCTGTCGGGGATTTGGCAGCAACATTCACATGGAATACTTGGGACACCGGGGCAAAAAAGATCCGTAGATTTACTGAAACAACAATAGCTGGGCAAACAGATTGTCGGTCTCAGAGGTCATCTTGGATGTCACGCCAATGACACCCAGTCGGAAGGGAGGCGGTGGACGTGCTCGAGTGTACATCTGTGGACTTAGGTGCTTGTACAGCTCCGGACTCATGCGTATCTCCGCCCCGTAGACAATGTTTCTATGGTGCTTGCCGTTGACCGGATAGAGCCACCAGTCTATCCCGTGTTCCGCAGTGTAGTCAAACTTTTTAATTGCTTTTTCCACAACCGATCCCCATTCAGATGGACGTCCCGGTACGGCAGGACAGGACCCGTAGCTGCCGATGAATTTAGCAAATCCCACCGGAGTTTGTTGCCAGTCGTCCACCCACAGCTCGCCTACAACGTCTGTCATGTCAAACATTTTGGATTGTTGATGTTTTGGAGGCGATTTGTTTGCCATATCTAGTGCGGGGTACCGACCAGTTCCTGGAGTCTGGACGCCGCCTGTGAAAGACTGGTGCTGGATACTTGCTTGTAGACCCAGCCTTCAAAGGTGTCGAGTGTTTTCAATTCGTCTACGCTGTAGTCTACGCCCTGCAGCGCTCTCCGAGCATGCACTTTGTAGAAGGCGAGGCGGCACTGGAGCTCGAGCCCAATGTATACCGCCGGGTTGGGGGTTGGAACGATGGAGGCGACCATGATTTTGAACTCTTTCCACAGTGTAAAAATAATAATGTTGGTCAGCACGGAAATGCTCGCTCGGATCGGAAAAAAGGAAGTGAGAATCAACTTGCCGATGGTCGGGTCCATCTGCATGAAAAAATCCACAATCAGTTCCTTTTTCTGATGCGGGTTGTTTTGGATCATTCGTATTAGTCGGTTGCTAGCCTCGCTGTACTGGATCCTGGCTTGTTCCATTGACATACAAGTGAACCCAAGTTATATGCTATGGCAAACGAATGCATGTTCACAATGGACCCCAAAAAAAATGGGATCTGGAGCCAGTCAATTGAACCAAGGATTAAAATGTCCCAGCGGCTATGACCCGGAAGACTTTCAGGCAATCTGCAAGCTCTTTGACAGCTTTGATACAAACGGTGATTTCGTAGTCTCGGGCAGCGAGCTGAGCAGCATTGCCTCTGTTCACGTGCAGAACAAAATCATGAAAAATCGGCGCAAGGTGGACACGCTGAAGACGAAGCAGGATGCAATCAAGCAACAGAGTCAGCTTCGCCTGGAAGTGGAAATTAATGCCATTACGCGAGAAATCGAAACGTCGGTGAATCGAGATTTGTCACTGATTGACAATCGCATAGAGACGCTCAAACAAGACATTGCTTGCTGGGAAATTGCAACGCCAGAGCAGAAGCACGACTGCTTTGTGGAGGTGATCTCGAAGGACGAGCGAGTTTCTTTCCCCGAATTTTTCAAGTATATGCGCTATAGAGTAACAGACATGAAAAAACACTATACTTAATTTTTGTTTAAAACTTTTTCTCTTTTGACTATGGTTTTGTACGTTGCACTGCTGGTCATGCTGCTGTTGATATCTAAGAACGGTTTGATAATGTGTTTGTAGACACAGCGGTAGGTACGGTTGATAGCAGCCATGCTTTTGGCACCGGTGATCACAATCTTGCCGCTACGGAACAGCAGAAAGACCACCTTCGGATTGGAAATTCGCAGCACCAGTCCCGGAAACATCTCGGGCTCGTAGCTCACATTGGCGCCATTGGCTTGGCTGAGTTCATACAAATTTATGGGGTGCAACACACCGACCGACGCTACAATGTTCTGCACCTGAAAGTTGTGAAAACACACGGGTACATCGGCTTGCTGCAGCAGTCGCACATACATCCGGCATGCCAGCAGGCTCTCCAATATGTTTTTGGAGCCGGTACACACCATGTTCCCAGACCCAAATACCAAGGCAGTAGTGCGGGGCTTGGTCAGGCGAATGGTCATGGCTGCAAAGCGCTGTGGGTTGTAGTCGCAGAACTTGAGACGCAGGGCAAGCGCTTTCAAATTCAGATTCATGACACCGAGACTGAAGGTGGCAACACAGTTTTGGACTTGTGGCATGGGAATAGAAGACATTTCTGGAGTAAGATGCCTGGCATCGTAGCGGCTCTTGCGAGGTTTTCTGGGAATCTTGGGCATTCTTGGACGTGGGAAACTCTTTGGACACCAACATAGTTTGCCATATATATACAGCGGACGCCAGATAAAAATGTGCGACAGCAGCTTGTTTGAGTTGAAACTGGCGGTGCCAAAAATAGGGCTCTGCGAAGCCACCGTGAGCAACACCGTATTTGTCTCGGTTGTAGCAACTCTGGTCAACTACTTTAACCGAATACTTGCAGCCCGTCGCTTCTACAAGCAGCAGCATGTCTACGAACAAAGTAACGAGGTACTGGGCTTGGTCTGGATTCAAATGCTGCAGTCACTTTTGGGCGTGACCAGCCTGCTTATCATTGTCAGTGCCAACTGGGTTGTGATTTCGTGCAGTGTCTTGGGCACGCTGGTGGGAGTTTGGCAGGGATGGAAAGTGCGTCAAAATAAGTTTGTTGCTTCGTGTGACTATAAGTAAGATAAGTCGACGGTAAAATGACCGACAAGTACAGCGCGGACGGCAGATGTTGTAGGTTTTTCTACACGGAGGAGGGCAATTGCTGCAAATGTTGCGGCAGACATGCGGTGTACGTGGTACTGAATGTAGTAGCAGCGTGCTTGCACTTGGTTAACGCGGTTGTCACGCTGATTATAGGGGACGACAAATTGTATCCAATCTACGAGACATACGGGTCTTGGAATCCGTACAACGGTACTTGTACATCCGGTACGTACATTGTAGGCAATGGCACGAATAAGTTTGTAGTGAACCCGAGAGACAAAAAACACACCTACACCCTCTCTCTGCTGTGGCTTATCTTCTTTTTTCACCTGCTGTCCTTTCTGTTTCAGTTCGGAGTGTCGTTGAAGTGTTTTGGCTACGACTACGTCAACAAAGTAAAGAGAGGTGTCAATCCAATGCGCTTCGTGGAATACTCCATCTCTGCAACACTCATGTTGGTTTGCATTGCCTTAGTGTCGGGCATCGACGAGCACTATGCAATCATTGGCATAGTGGTGTTAACTTTGATCACGATGCTACTGGGTCTGGTGTCTGAGTCGCTGTTTGACGACAATTTGATGGGTGTCTCCGACAAGAGTGACGAAGGGGCGGAATCCAATGCGGATTCGGACACAGATTCCAAGTACAACAAGAAGCAAAAGTCGGTGTTCACCCGCAGTTTGAGAAATGCATTGGAGTTCGACTCGGAGGGTGCCAATGTAGACACAATCAAGAAAGCCGCCACGATTGCCACATACGTTGCCAAGCGCAGTTCTGCATCGTTTAGTCGTAAAATTGGCTGGATCGTCCACATGATGGGCTGGGTCACGCTAATGGCGGTGTACGGTGGCATTATTCTGCGCAACTTTTATTTCAGCGTAGGACTCTCGGACGCCAAGCCACCCGAGTGGGTGTCGTTTGCACTGCTGTCGGTATTTGCTCTCTACAATGTGTTTGGGGTCACACAGTTCATGCAGCTGTGCTGCAAGTTTCCACCGCACATGTGTCGATCGGACGAAAACTGCGAGCCACAGCAGGGATACGACGGCTCGAACGGCTTGAACGTGGCAGTGGAGTACGTCTATGTGGTTAACAGCTTGGTCACCAAAACATTGCTCGGCTACTTAATTATTTTCAACCTGGTGATCGAGGACCGGCGCGAGATGTGTAGTATATAGACCTCGTCCGGGGTCCATAAAAATGACAGACAGCTGCTATGTTTGTTTGGAAGAGTGCGAACATCGATCTCCGTGCAATTGTGCGCATCATGTGCACGCCAAATGTCTGGAAGAAGTGAAAACGGATGTATCCAGCACGAGGTGTACAATTTGTCGCTGCAACTTTGAGGGGGTGTCCGACCCTGTGGGAAAGGAACCCAATGAACCCAAGGTGCCGAGCAAATGCTGCATGTTTGTACAGGGGTTGGCGGTGTTCTGGTTTGTGTACCTGGTGAGTGGGGTAGGTGGTCAGCTGGTGTTGGCAATGATGGGCAGCCCCGGGGTCTTGTTTCAACACGTTTCCTTTGTGCATACCATTTTTTCCATCAATTTTGTTGGTTCGTGTTGGATTATCCTTTTTCCGAGTATTTGTGTCGCGCTCCTCTGTCGTATAACCCCGTCCCCCAGGTTCTGAAAAAAATGTGGTTCGTAGTTGGGTTTGTAACTGGCTGGACCATGGCAAGAGCACCTCCCACGCGAGAAGACCTAGACAAAGTAGTAGACAAACTTGCTCAGATCGTAGAGTATGTAAAAAAATAGAGGTATAAAAATAGTTCAAATACTTTTCAAATGTTAGAACCAATTCTACTTGTATACGGATTAGTCTTTGCGGTCGTAGTATGGCGCTACATTGTACTCTATCGGCAGCATATTCGTCTGTGTCTTCGAGAGCTGCAGCTACACGTCCAAAAGACCCACGATCGCAAGCTCCAACAAATTTTAAAACGCCTCCTCCAATAAATGTCCAATAAATGTATATGGCTTGTCAATTTCACTGGACAAAAACATTCACACGATGAACTTCCAGCACCTCTCCACCCACATGCACAAGGGACAAATCACCTTGTTTGGCAGAAATGCACAGGGTCAGAGCGTAGCGGCGCACACCCAGGCTCAACCCATACTGGTAGTCTCACCCCTGCCACCCAACATGGCAGAATTTCTGCTGCGGTACTCTGCCTCCAAGCGCAAAAACATCAACGTGGAATGGTACATACAGAACACGCCTCTGCCTTACACGGTGACTCGTCTCGAGGGTCAAAACATCGTGAACTACGACGAAGACCACTCGCATCCATTTTGGGAAATAAAATGCCACGACATCTACACCTTTTACAACCTAAAGCGATTGATTCGAGAAAAGTGCAAATGCATCGTGTCTCAAAGATCGTACGACGGTTCCTCCAACACCTTGAAACAGTGGGTGGACAGGGACTGTATTACATGTTGGGGCATATGTCAGCTCCAAACCACCCTCTACAACGACCAGCTGCACCCGTGCGCGCAGTACCTGGTGGAGAACGACATTCATTCGTGCGACACGATCGCCATCACTGGGAGTCCGGCTTCCACTACACACTGCGACTTGGAATACAGCATTACGGCTATCTGCAAGGCGGAAGAGCAGTACCAAGCCCCGTTCAAACTTTTCTCCTACGACATTGAATGCTATCTGCGCACGGTCAGCGGCAAGCTGGTTTTCCCGGCGGCGGACAAAGACCCGATCATTACCATTGGAGTCGTCATCGGCGATACCGTCTCCCCGAAGACCTCCAAGCATGTCTTCTGCCTGCACGAGACTCCGGACATCGAAGGCATCGACGTCCACTGGTTTCCTACCGAAACGCAGCTGCTAAGAGAGTTCTGCAGCTTTGTGCAACAACAAGATCCCGACTTTATCCTGGGTCACAACATTAATCGCTTCGACAATGTCTACTTTCGAGATCGCTGCAAACTGCTCGACGTGAGCTTCGACTGGAGCCGTCGGAGAGACTACAAGTGTACCATACGCGAAATTGTCACCCAGAGCAACCAGAAGGGCACGCAGGAAGTCTACCGCCTGGATGTACCGGGTCGAGTGGTCTTGGACACGTACGAAGTCTTTCGTGCCCAGCACAAGCTGCGCAGCTACAAGCTGGACGCTATCGGAGAGCACTTTTTAAACCAGCGCAAGGTAGACCTGCCGTACGCCGAAATTCCCAAGAAGTTTCAAACGGGGGAAGGCAGGCAGCTCCTGGCTACCTACTGTGTGCAGGACAGCAACCTGGTGCTGAACCTGGTACAAACACAGTACAAGGTGATCAACACCATGCAGATGGCAAACGTCTGTGGGGTCGACCCCGACGACATCCTGCAGAGAGGGCAGGGAATTCGCACGATCTCTCTCATGCTGCGCTATGCCAAGACCATGCCACAGCGTTTGTTCATTCCAAGAGGCGAAGACAACGAGGACGGGTTCAAGGGAGCCGTTGTTCTGCCGCCGCAGAGAGGCATCTACACCGACGCGGTGATCTGCGTGGACTTTGCCTCGCTATACCCGAGCATCATGCTGGCAATGAACATGTCGTACGAGACACTCATTAACAACGAGACGGTCGAACGAATGGGATGGCAGGAAGACCAGCAGGTGCGCAGCGTTCCCGACTACGACTACAAGAACAACCGACTGGTCATTACCCACGCCAAGGAGAACTGCACCTTTGTCACCACCGACGTCCGCGAGGGTCTCCTGCCTAAGATTTTGCGCAGTGTCCTGACCGAGAGAAAAGCCGTCAAAAAACAGATGAAGCAGCACTACGGCACCAGCATGCATGCAGTACTGGACGGAAAGCAGCAGGCGCTCAAAGTAGTTGCCAACAGCATCTACGGGTTCACCGGAGCCAAAAAGGGGTACCTGTCCGAGCCGAAAATAGCCTCGAGCGTGACGAAATACGGCAGAGGACTGACTCTGCGGACCATGGACTTTGTAGACAACCATCCCGACTGGAAGGGCTCCAACGTCATCTACGGAGACACGGATTCGTGCTTCATTCGACTCTCGCGAGAGATCTGCGACGGAAAAGACAACAAGGAGCTGATCGCCAATGCCCATCGGGTCGGGACAATGATGGGAGAAGAGATCACTCAGATGTTTCTGTCTCCGGTGCTGATGGAGTACGAAAGCGCGTTCGAACCTCCGTTCGTCCTACTGAAAAAAAAGAGGTACTTTGGCAAACTCTGCTTACCGGGCAGAGCTCCCAAGCCGTACCTCAAGGGTGTGGAGTGCATACGACGCGACTTTGCTCCCATCGTGGTGAGTACACAGCGCCGAATGATCGAACTCATCTTAGAGAACAAGCTGTCGGAAGCCGAGACCATGGTACGCGAAACGTTTCGTCGACTCTACGCGGGTGAAATTCCACTGCAGGAACTCACCATGTGCAAAAAATTGAGCCAATTGCCCGAGAACTACAAGACCAAGAGCCCGCACGTTGAACTAGCCAAGAGACAGCAAGCCAGCGGAAGAGGTCCCAAAGCCGGAGACCGGGTGGAGTACCTCATTCGTGCCGGGTTTGAGGATTTAAACCAGAGGTCGATCGCGCCGGAGGAAGTCGACAAGTACGTCATCGACTACAACTACTACGCCGAAAAACAACTGCGCAAGCCGCTGGAAAGAATTTTAGAGCTGGCTACCGATACGGACGATATATTTCAACAGAGACACGTTTCCGCGGCGACGAACAACTCGGGCATCGTACAGTATCTCAGTGTAGGCAAGAGAAGGGGGTCGGGGTCGGGGGAGAAGGTGTATACCAAAACAAAGAAGCGTAAAATAACAGACACAGATATAAGAAATTTTTTTGACTAAATTGTACTTAAATGCGCACAGAGACACCCGTCACAAGAGGCGCAGCAATTGTTTGCCTGGTAGTCCAGATGCACGGAGGACTTCGGACGACAGTTGTCGGTGGTACGATCGCCATCGTGGTCGAAGAAGTACTCGTCGCTTTCGCATTCGGTCAATGTAGATTCTATTCGGGTAGTGCAAGGGTGGGCTGTTTGACAATCCTTGTCAGTGTATCCACTGTCACATTCACAGGAGAAATCATAGACTTTGTCGGTACAAATGCCGCCGTTCTTGCATGGGTCTGAAGCACAGTCGTCGATATTCGTCTCACAGTCCTGACCCGACCATCCATCACTACAGCTTTCACAAAATTTGGCACCGTGTTGAGTACATGCATCACCGGTCGCCTTTACTCCGTTCTCACATGTGCACACATTTTGTGTGCATACACGATCAGTGGTTACCGTACAAGCTGTTGTTTCATGATATCCAGTGCCACAAGACGCAGTACACGCATTACATTGGTCTTGACCAGCTTCCGTTTGATATTGGGAATCGCCACAAGGATCACAAGGACCGCGGCTTAGACCAGCGGAAAACGTACCTTGTCCACACGTAACACACACTGATTGCTCGGTAGAACGATCATAGAGTTGATCGTAGTTGCTCCCCTTACCCGCGTCACACTCTACATGATCAACACAGGCGGAAGGATCAAATCCAGTACTGTATTTATAATCAGTATCGGAACATGCCTCACATTGATACGTAGTATTCCGTCCAAATCCACTATCACATTTTCCACAATGGTCGTCTTGTGTTCGTGAACTTTGTGCTATCAGTTCACCGTTGTCACAGGTACCACCCCAATCAGTACACGATTCGCCACTACCATGGTAGCCATCCATACAGGTACACGTATATGAACCAACATTATTTGCACAATCAGCGTTGGCATCACAAGGACTAGTGGTACACTCATCGATATCTTCACACGATTTGCCATTACCATGGAAGCCAGTGATACAGGTACACGTATATGAACCTTCAGTATTTGCACAATCAGCGTTGTCATCGCACTGATCTGTATGAGTGGTACATTCGTCGATATCCACGCAAGCATTGTTATCATCCAGATCAAAACCATCGTTGCACGTTTTGCAATGCTCCGCTCCGTCTTGAGTACATGCCTCAGTTTCTGGTGTACCATTAGCACAGTTGCAGACAGGTTTCAGGCAAATGCAACTTTTTTCTGCGGTACAGACTCCGGTGGAGTCTGGATTTGTATTGAAGTGCAGAGACAGACCCCAGTTATAATGTGCCAATGAACTATCGTAGGTACACCCTGGTGCATCCGCGGCAGATTTGTGTCCATCTCGTGCCTTCGCGGCAGTTGGCATATCAGGCAATGAAGTAACATTCGCTGCCTCCAAGCATATGTATGCTGTTGTTATTGGGATTGTGCATGTGCTAGAATTTATTTGTATGGGTGGATTACAATGCGATTGTCCAGCACTACTGAATTTGCCTGACTCACAACCAGTGCACGATTGTCCAGTTTGACTATAATATCCGCTGGGACATTGCTCGCAAGCTGCTGTTGAAGTAGCATATGTGCCCGCGGGACACGTAGTCACAGTATATTCACAATCTGATGCTCCCAATGGAGAGTATGTACCAACATTGCAATCTGTACAGGAATCTGCTGCTTGTCCAGAGAATCGACCTGCAGAACAATCTTTACATGATGCATCACTGTATTTCCCGGCAGCGCACGCTTCGCAATCATCGTTGTTAACGGAGGAGGTCTTCCCGCTTCCACAATTTTTACAAGCAGACTGCGCATTTTGTCCAGTTTCGCTATTATATGTTCCGACGGCGCATGCTGTACAATGTGAATCCGACATTCTACCTTGTTGTTCACTGTATTTTCCCACAGGGCAATTCACACACGCTCGTGTACTCGTATTTGCGTATGTACCTGCAGGACAAGTCATTACTGTGTATACACAACTGGATTGTCCGACAGTGCTATGTTTCGCAGTCATTATGTTTCCGGAGACATAATAACAGTCTTCACAAGCTTGTCCAGGTTTATCGTTGTATTTTCCGGCAGTGCAAGGTGTGCAATGTAAATCTGTACCATCTGTACCTTTAGGACACGTGCTTTGAGAACAATCTCCTTTGCCCGGTGCAGAATATTGACCATCAGCGCAGCTTTTACAATCGGCTTCGGAAGTTTTTCCAGTTTGATCGTTGTATTTACCTGCTGCGCAAGAAGTACAAGATGCAGTTCCACTTGCGTATGTACCCACTGGACAAGTATTCACAGTGTAATCACAAGTGGTTTCACCAGCGGGGCTAAATGCGTCTACTTCACATACAATGCAATCTGCTTGGTCTTGGTAAGTACCGGGTCGACATGCATAGCACGATTGTTTGTATAAATAATGCCCAGTGTTGCACGATTCGCAAAAGTGCGCACCATCGGAAGTGCATGTACCAGTGTTTAATATACCATTTGGACACTCACAATTGTTTGCAACACACGTGTCGCCATCACTGTGGAAGCCAGTCTCACACCCGGCGACGCAAATGCAGTAGTCGGAGTTGGCGTCGCATTCTGCGGTGGAGGTGGTGTGTTCGTTGTATTTCAATCTGTCGAAACGCCAGTAACATCCTCTTGGTTCGTCTTCATAACCGCCATAAAAATTTGATGTGCTCGCCACCACAACACTCAACCCTAATCTGGTTGCTGCTTCCTCGCAAGCTGCTTTATCTGATATTATTTTTCTACCAGCCACATCAGTACAAAGACCACTGTATGCAAATGGATACCCAAATGCACCCACATCATTCTTACGACAAGAACCGCCACCAGTTTCAGAATAGCAGATCAGACCTGTCTCCTCTGTACATTCTTCATTTCCACATCTACATGAATCTGTATTAGCAACTGACCCATCGGTGACTGAGCACGGTGGATTAACAGAACATACATTATCAGAGGCGTGGCAATATAACCCCGATGAGTGTGTACACGATGCACTGCCGCAAAAACACGTTCCCTCATTCATTTGATCATCAAAACAATCAGGTGCTGCCAAGCAAACACATCGCTCGGCACTATTGCATGTTGTTGTGCTATCGTATGTGTTGTAGGACAACCCGTTGTCCATCAAAAAACATCCTGGTGGTTTTCCGTTCGCCCAGCTTTCTCCTAGCCAATCATAGTTTAAACGATTTGCGGCGGCTTCACAATCTGCAATTGATAGTGATCGTCCCACATTGTTACAAGAACCACTTGATATTAATGGATATCCATACGTACCCAGATCAGTCTTACGGCACGAACCACCCCCAGTTTCAGAATAGCAGATGCTACGAAGATCTAGTGGACATTCTTCATTGCCACAAGTACACGTCTCTGTATTCGCATTGGTGCCGTCGGTATTTGTGCACAACGGACTAGTATAACAACTATTTTCAGATTCATCACAAAATAAACCTGTCTCAACTGAACATGCAGTATTGCCGCAAGTACACGTTCCGCTGTTTGCTTGTGTACGATCTTTGTTCTGACAATCAGGTACTACCAAGCAAATGCATTCTTCGTAATAATTGCAGGATTCTTCGGAGGCGTAGTAGTTGTAGTACAATCTACGCCCACCATAATTACTTATGTAGCAGCCTGGTGAGTAAGAAGAGGATGTCTCAGACACTGCGCTTCGATCCGATAGATCTAGTCTAGAATACCCTAGTCTCCTAGCGGCGTCAGTACATTCACTTTCACTACTTATTATTACATCACAATGTCCACTTTTCAGTATTTGGTACCCAAATGGACCCACATCAGACGTACGGCACGAACCATCCCCAGCAGAAAAGCAGATGAGACCTGTCTCCTGTGTACATTCTGTGTTGCCGCAAAAACACGAATCTACATTTGCTGCGGAGCCGTCGCGTACGCTGCATTCTGGATACGTAGAACAAGTAGTACCATGGCAATGATCATCGCAGTCTGTAGTGCCACAAGTACACGTCTCTGTCAAAGGGGAGCCATCGGTGTTTGTGCACTGTGCTAGACTAGAACAATGATTCTCAAGTTCGTTACAATATAAACCTGTCTCAACTGAACATCCAGTATCGCCACAAGTACACGTTCCGCTGTTTTCTTGTGTACCATTTGTTACCGTACAAGTAGGTGCTGCAAAGCAAATGCATTCCAGGAAGTTGCTGCAGGCTATTGTGGAGGCATCATTATGGTTGTAAAACAAATTATTAAAATTACCAATGCAGCCTGGTGGGATATTAGTGAAGGACCCCACATTCAGCTCCGTTACAGACAACCCAACACTGAGAGCGGCGTTTAAACAAGCTTCTTCACCTACTACTGTATCACATTGTCCAACTGTTTGTAGTGGGTAGACAAATTCATTCGTATCAGAATTACGGCACGAACCACCCCCAATTTCAGAATAGCAGAATTCACCAGCTTGACATACTATGTTGTTACATGCACACTCATTGTTAGTCGCAATGCTGCCGTCGTTGTTTATGCAGTCTTCAAGAGTAGAATCACGGCACAAACCACCCCCAATTTCAGAATAGCAGAATTCACCAGCTTGACATAATGCGTTGCAACATCCACACTCATCGTCAACGAAGCCGTCGGTGCAGACTTTTGTTGCTCCACCACCACAAGCACAACACATTTCCATGCTCTTAAAAGAATCTGTATCATAACCACCACACCAACTTGAATGACCTACATATTCTGCACATCCATCTACACCATCTGTTATTATGTTTCCACCAGCGTCATAGTTAGT
>Ga0206683_10001353_pt1 | contig 16999 bp, 17 predicted proteins | sample M280m12015metaG_FD_155483 | JGI IMG/M metagenome (GOLD analysis project Ga0206683, IMG submission 155483) | Ammonia-oxidizing marine archaeal communities from Monterey Bay, California, United States - M2 80m 12015 | ecosystem: Environmental > Aquatic > Marine > Intertidal zone | place: USA...
CTTCAAATTAATATATGGATAAAAAAAGATGGCTACAAACAAATGAAAGAAATAGAAAATCTTATTGATTTACAAACCATTGAAAATGAAAGCTTGACCAAGCGAAATAATAGATTAAAAGAAGAGATTAAAGACATGAAAAATGGTCAAGATGCTATTGAAGAAAAAGCAAGAACAGATATTGGTATGATTAAAGAGGGTGAAGAATTTTTTTTAATTAACGAAGGAAATGAAAACAAGGTATCGCAATGAAGGACCTAGTTAACATCAATTACAGCAAGTCTATTGTTGAAATACAGATGGATAGAAGGCCTGTAAATGCATTAAATCAAGACCTTGTTGTTAGTATTCATAATGCAATTGATGCCTCAATAGAAGAAGGTGCGAAAGGGCTTATACTCAGTGGACATGAGGGTATCTTCTCTGCAGGCTTGGACGTAAAGACCTTAATCACATTATCCAAACCAGAGATCTCAGAATTTTTTCATTTATTTTGGGGTTTGATGGGAAAAATATCAAAATCTCCTATTCCAATTGTGGCTGCAATAACTGGGCATAGTCCAGCTGGAGGAGCAGTATTGACTACATTTTGTGATTACCGAGTTGCAGCTAAGGGAGACTATAAGATTGGCATGAATGAAGTTTTTGTAGGCCTAACTGTTCCTAAAATGATTTTCAAAGCATTTGCAAGGCTAGTTGGAGAAAATCATGCTAATATTTTAATGATGCAAGGCAAGTTGATGAAGTTTGAATTTGCCTATGAAATTGGTTTTATCAATGAACTTGTAGATATGGATCAAGTAGTGCCAAGATCGATTGAATGGTTGGAGCATTTGGTATCCCTTCCTGCAATTGCAATGAATTCTACACGAATGAATGCTAAATCAGATCTCAATGATTTAATAGATAAAGAATTAATTATGATGGGCAATAAATTTTCAGATAACTGGTTTTCTGATGAAGTTCAAATCAGAATGAAAGAAATCGTAAAATCACTGTAGTTTTGAATATTTTATTGAGTAATGATGATGGATATTATGCTAAAGGTATCGAGATGCTTTTTGATGCTCTATCACAGTTTGCCAATGTAACAATGGTGGCACCTGAGAATAATTGCAGCGGTGCTAGCAGTTCATTGACATTAAAAAACCCCTTAAGAATTAGAAAATTTAAAGACGAAGGTTATTATATTAACGGAACACCTAGTGATTGTGTTTTTATGGCCCTGACACGGATTTTACAAGATCCTCCTGACTTATTGGTTAGTGGAATTAATCATGGAGCTAATTTGGGAGACGATGTATTGTATTCTGGAACAGTAGGGGCTGCTTTAGGAGGCCGGTTTTTAAATATACCATGCCTTGCTATTTCCATTACCAGTTTGAAACCAAACCATCTTGAAACAGCAGTTCGTGTTTCAAGTGAGCTGATAAAAAACAACATTGAGTATCTTGCATCCAATCCAGTTTTGAATATTAATATTCCAGATGTTTCATACACCGAATTGAAAGGGTTTAAAGTCACTCGATTAGGCCGTAGAGCTATGCCTGAAAGCAACAGTCAAAATCAAGATGCTTATGGTGATGATATTCATTGGGTTGGCCCGCCTCCACCACCAAAGGACCTAGATGAGGGCACAGATTTTCATGCAATTCACAATAAGATAGTGTCTATAACGCCATTGATTTCTGATTTAACCAACTATGAGCAATTAAAATCCATAGAAGAATGGAGTGAATTGATTAGTCAATGAAGAGATTTTTTTCATCATTCTTTGAATACTGTCTCAGATTAGCTTCAAAACCAGGAGCCATTTATATTTTATTTTTATATAGTTTTATAGAATCGTGGTTCATTATTCCTATCCCACCAGATGTGATACTTGCACCCATGACATTATCAAAACCTGATAAAGCTTTTTTATATGCAAATATAACCACATTGGGTTCATTATTAGGAGGTGTTCTAGGGTTTTTAATTGGTTTTTATGCAATCGATTTTGCCATGGAATTTATAAATACATTAGGTTTGATTGAATATTACCAACAAGCGGTTGATTGGTTTGAGGCTTGGGGTCCTGCTGTTATTTTAATAGCAGGGTTTACAATTATTCCATTTAAAGTTTTCACCATTATGGCTGGTGCTATGAAAATGAATTTTATATTTTTTATATTCGCAACTATTATTTCAAGAGGTTTGCGATTTTACCTAGTTGCTTATGCAGCTAAAATTGGTGGAGAAAAAGGATTGCCTACTATCAGAAAGAACATCGATAAGTTAGGATATTTTATTATATTCATGTTCTTAATATTTATTGCTATAAAAAGTTGGGGTTAATGTGTTTTTAAAAGTGATTTCATTTATAGGTTTACTACTTCTAGTTTATTTCTTAATTTCTAGATTACCGAAATAACTCAAAACTAGTTCATCATTAACATTGCAATTACAGATCGATACTCAGATTTAATAACATTGTAAGTTCGACAAGCACTCACAGTATCCATGACTTCAATGCCTTTACCTTGTTTGTAAATTTCAGTCGTTAAATAGCGATTCGGAAATACTTGATTTAATCCTGTACCTAATAGTATGAGCTCGCATTCAGTATCAAGTGCAAATTTAAAATCCTCAATTTGCAGTTTTTCTACATGTGGATGTAACCAGGGTGTCAAAATCTCTTCATTAAACAAAATTAGGCTTTCGTTATACCATTGTCCTTTGAATTTTATTTTTCCTTGTCCCAATTCTTCAATGTCTAATTTATTTTCTTTTTTCATTTGAAAAATCATTTATCATTACCAAACAACAATTATAATTCATCATTAATAGAATCAACAAACTATGACTTTCAAACATGAATTAGTCCAATTAAAAGAGCTCAATGCAAAAAGTTCTAATGGCGGTCGTTTTTATGAAACACCTGATGGTGAATCTTACCCTTCAGTCACAACAATCACAGGACTATTATCCAAGGACTCTATTTTAGCTTGGAGAAAAAGAGTGGGGGATAGTAAAGCAGATGCAATCACAAAAGCAGCTACTACAAGGGGAAATAAAGTTCATAAAATGGCAGAAATGTATTTAAGAAATGAAATGGCTTCACAGATTAACTTATTTGAAGATCCAGCTCCTCATATCGAAGATATGTTTATGCAACTGACTGAATTATTGGATAATAGTATTGGCACTATCAAGGCTATTGAAGCACCCCTATACAGCCATACTTTGAAAGTGGGTGGTCGAGTAGATGTCGTAGCTGAATGGGACGGAGAATTAGCTGTAATTGATTTCAAGACTAGTTCCAAAACAAAAAAAGAAAGCTGGATAGATGGATATTTCATGCAATCTTCAGCCTATGCTTTGATGTTTGAAGAGCTAACAGGTATTAAAATTAGTAAAATAGTAATAGCAATTGCTGTGGAGAATAATCGTTCACAAGTTTTTATCAAGAACAGTACTGAATATCTTCAGCAGTTCATAGATTTAAGAAAAACATATGACATAATGAATTAATTCTTTAGGAGTTAAAATGATGGATGAAGCTCAATTAAAAATAGTTCTTAATGATTTAATAAAGCGATTTGATTCACTCAGGGGGTACCTTTGACTTCGATAAGAAATCAAAAAGACTTAATGAAGTATTAAGCTCTCTCAATGATCCAGGTATATGGGATGACCGTGAGTTAAGCCAAAGTCTCAATCAAGAAAGGTCACGTTTAGAGAAAATACTAAACAGAATTGAGTCGATTGGCAGTAGCCTTGAGGATGCAGAGATATTGCTTGAATTGGCAACGAGTGAAAATGATGCCTCAAGTCTCAATGAGTTATCAGTAGATTTAGTCTCATTTGAGAAGATCATTAATCAGCTAGAAATCCAAAGAATGTTTAGTGGAGAAATGGATGCTTCCAATTGTTTTTTAGACATACAAGCAGGTTCTGGAGGAACTGAAGCTCAAGATTGGGCCAATATGCTATTGAGAATGTATTTACGTTGGTGTGAAGCCAATGATTTTACAGCCAAGCTTATTGAGGTCTCACCAGGTGAAGTTGCGGGTATTAAGAGTGCAACCATTCATATTGCAGGTGATTTTGCATACGGCTGGATGAGAACAGAAACAGGTGTTCATCGATTGGTAAGAAAGTCACCTTTTGATTCAGGAAATAGAAGACATACATCTTTTGCCGCGGTCTTTACTTCACCAGAAATTGAAGATAATTTTGAAATTGAAATGGATCCCAGTGATCTAAGAATTGATGTATATAGAGCTAGTGGTGCTGGCGGTCAACATGTAAATACTACTGAATCAGCAGTTCGAATTACTCATGAGCCATCAGGTACAGTAGTTCAGTGCCAGGATGATCGATCACAGCATAAGAATAAAGCCACCGCAATGAAGCAAATGAGGGCAAAATTATTCGAATTAGAGCATCAAAAGCGAGTTGATAAGGCACAAGCTGTGGAGGAAACAAAAGCAGATATTGGGTGGGGCAGTCAGATTAGATCTTACGTTTTAGATCAATCTAGAGTTAAAGATCTGAGAACTCAAATTGAATCCAGTAATCCAGAAGCTATACTGAATGGTGATATCAATAAATTCCTTGAAGCAAGCCTTAAAAAAGGTGTTTAAAAATAAATGGATAATCAATGACTGAAATAAAAGATGATCATAATAAGCTCGTAGATGAACGAAGGAAAAAACTTCTCTCATTGAGAGAAGAAGGCTTTAATTATCCAATCTCAATCGAAATCGATACAACTATTAAAAATCTATTTGAGGCCTATGGAGAGTCATCTAGAGAAGAAGTTAGTGATGCCAATAAGACGGTGAAGATAGCTGGAAGGATGATGGCGAAAAGAATCATGGGTAAATCTAGCTTTTCAAAAGTGGTCGACAGTTCAGGCTCAATTCAACTTTTTTTGAATTCTAAGAATCTTGATGAAAAAATGTATAACAACTTTAAGACATATGATGTTGGCGATATTATTTGGGTTGAAGGCGTCTTATTTAGAACTAAAACAGATGAGTTGACAGTTAATGTTGAAAAAATAGAAGTCTTATCGAAATCCTTAAGGCCTTTACCTGAGAAATATCACGGACTTACAGACACTGAAACGCGTTATCGAAAGCGTTATCTTGATTTAATTATGTCTGATGATAGTAAAGCTGTTTTTCAAAAGCGTTCTAAAATCGTCACAACGATACGTGCTTTTTTAGACCAAAAGGAAATATTGGAAGTAGAAACCCCTATGATGCATCCAATTGCTGGGGGTGCAATTGCTAAACCTTTTATTACACATCACAATACTTTGGATAGAGACTTTTTTTTAAGAATTGCTCCTGAACTTTATTTAAAACGATTAGTGGTTGGTGGTCTACATCGTGTTTATGAGATCAATCGATCTTTCAGGAATGAAGGCATATCAACAAAGCATAATCCAGAATTTACGATGCTTGAACTCTATCTAGCTTATGCATCCTATGAAGAGATCATGACACTTGTTGAGGATATGATTATTGATATAGCAATGGCGCTGAACGGCTCGACAACCATTCAATATCAAGATAGTGAATATGATCTATCCGGTCCATATAAGCGTATGACCTTGGAAGAATCTGTGATTCAATATAATCCTAAGATGGATCCAAAAAAACTAAGGGATAGAGAAACTCTATTAAATACTTGCAAGGAACTTGGTATTAAAACCAATGATGATGTAACTACTGGAAAGCTCCTCTTTGAGATTTTTGAGAAAACAGTGGAAGATAATTTAATTGAACCTACTTTTATTACCGGATATCCCAGAGATGTTTCCCCTTTATCTAGAGCTAATGATAATGATCCATGGTTGGTAGACCGTTTTGAATTTTTTATAGCAGGTAGTGAATTAGCCAATGGGTTTCAAGAACTCAATGATCCTGATGATCAATCGGATCGTTTTAAAGCCCAAGTCAAAGAAAGAAATGATGGCGATGATGAAGCTATGGTTTTTGATCAAGATTATATTGAGGCCCTTGAATATGGAATGCCGCCAACCTCTGGATTAGGAGTTGGGATTGATAGGCTTGTCATGTTGTTCACAGAAAGTCCTTCTATCAGGGATGTTTTGTTATTTCCTCACATGAGAAACAAGTAAATCAGTTATCGAGGAGTAGTTTGCAACAGCAAATAAAAAAGAAGTCTATTAAAATTAAATACATAGATCTTTTTGCAGGCATTGGCGGATTCAGGCTGGGTTTTGAAAACGCATGCACTAATTTAAAAGTTATACCAAGCTGTGTTTTTACCTCCGAGATAAAAAAAACAGCAGTTGACACTTATATAAACAACTTTCCTGGCTGCAGAATTTCTGGAGACATAACTAAGATTGATGCAAGCGACATTCCTAAATTTGATGTTTTATTAGCAGGATTTCCATGCCAAGCATTCAGTTCCGCTGGAACAAGAAAGGGTTTTAGGGACACAAGAGGCACACTTTTTTTTGATATAGAAAGGATAATTAAGCACCACATGCCAAGTGCTTTTATTTTGGAGAATGTTGAGGGGTTAATAAAGCACGATCTTCAAAATAAAGCAGATAGCATTGGAAAAACACTGAATATTATTCTCAACAACCTAAGAAAATATGGTTATAAAGTTAACTGGGAACTATTAAATAGTGCAGATTTTGGGTTAGCACAAAATAGAAAAAGGATATTTATTGTTGGCACAAAAAAAACGCTAATCCCTTTAGATAACTTCAAAAAAAAACATGCCAAGATAAAATCAATAATAGAGAAACGTGGGCACGATAGTGATGAGATAACTAATTTTTCTAAAATTTTATTCAAAAAATATAAAGCACATGATTTATATGGAAAAGCGATTAAGGACAGAAGGGGTGGAGAAGATAATATTCATAGCTGGGATCTTGAGCTCAAAGGAAAAACTAACAAACATCAAAGACAATTATTAGGCGAGCTTCTTAAAGCAAGAAGACAAAAGAAATGGGCAGAAATTAAAGGCATTCAATGGAGTGACGGGATGCCGTTGACTGAAAATGAGATTCGAACTTTTTGTGATATTCCAGACATGAAAAAAAATTTGGAAGATCTAGTCGATAAAGGTTATTTAGTATTAAGACACCCGAAAGATGTCATTGAGATTTCTAGAGGCGTCATTACAAAGTCACCAAGAAAAGATTTAGAAAAAGGATATGATATGGTAACAGGGAAGCTTAGTTTCGAGGTTTCAAATATACTTGATCCCGAAGGACTTACCCCAACTTTAGTCGCAACTGATGCGTCAAGACTTGCAGTCATCGAAAATAATAAGCTCAGAAGACTTTCGTCAAAGGAAATGGCAAGGTTATTTGGATTTCCAGAGAGCTTTAAACTAAATGTTATTAAAAATAACTTCTTTGATTTATTTGGAAATAGTATTGCGGTTAGTGTTGTAGAGAAAGTAGCAGAAAACTTAATCAAACATCATTTTTTAAAAGAAAAGTATGTCAAAAAGATCTCAGTCAGAGCAGAAACATTTCAACAGTTTTTGCTTTAGCCTATAACTCTTTTTTTGTTTGTTCTTTGTATTTTTTAGACACCATAGCAAACCAGTCATCTCCATCCTTAAATTTTGTATCAGGAGTGATCAGCTGGCTCGAAAATGCATCTATAGTTTTTTTTAATTGATGAATAAAGGATAGACGGTTTGGAAGGCAGTCATCAGGTTTTGTTGAGAAATTAAATGGACGTAAGTTGTAGATCGTACTCCTTTTTACTTGAGCACTTATTAGGTTATAAGTATGAGATTTTCTACGGGATGTTGGGATTTTAGTTATTTCCCAAATTTTTTTGCACCAATAATTATCAATTGTTATTCCTTTAGTAGTATCAAAACCATAACTAAAGATAAGGTAATCAGAATCAAGGCGTTTTGGGTTAATAATTAAATCAGTAATTAATGATTTAAAATTTGCAATATCAAAAGCAGGTGAGGCGTCTTTGAAATAACACTTAAGTTCCAAGTATTCATCATTGTCTAAAACAAAGTCTGGGTATTCTTGTGAACCTTTTGGCTTCCAATTAATTTTATTTTCAGTTAAAAAAACCTCAAGCCAGCTTTGCATTAAGTTGCCCATAATGTCTTTATTTTTAACCTCAAACTCAATATTTTTAATTTTGCATAAAATTTCAATTTTGGCTTGCTTGAGATTAGATTTATCTAATGCATTAATGATTTTTCGGCTGCCTGAGTTCATTTATTTAAATTATCATTAATCTTAATACTAAACCAGTGTAAGAATGTTGAAAAACATAGAGATAATATTATTTATTATTAATTAAAAGTAGTATGTTAAATGTAAAGGAAAAAAAATTATGAGTATTAAATTTGATGGAAGAGATATAAAAGATGGCAGTAGGGTTATTGCTAACTTTAAAGATGGAAAAAATCTTCGTGATGGTTCATCATCAGGCGGAAAAGTTTTAGGCAACGTTCGTGACGGAAAAAATGTAAGAGACGGTTCTTCATCCGGTGGTAGAACTATGTGTAACATTGCAGATGGAAAGAATATAAGAGATGGCTCCTCATCCGGTGGCAAAGTATTAATTAAGATCCAGGATGCTGCTAAAGCAATAGGCAGTTCATCATATGGTGCTTCTACAGCATTAATTTGGTGGTATTTAGCTAGATAAATACTAAAGAAGACAGTTTAGATTTTTTTAATTAATTTTTCCAAGATTCTAACCATAGCTAAAGTGTCTACTTTACAGTAGGCAAATAAATCATTTCTATATGTTTCTATTTCCTCATCATTTAATTCATGAAACTTCTTATAAGCTAGAGAGGCTTCGCCACCATTTTTTATGTTTAGAGAATCATAATTTAATGAAGAATCATTAGGGTATAGGGCAGGCAACACCTTTTTAATAGAAAAACTTCCATTAAATGCCGGATGATAATAATAACCTTTGCTAAATGGGTCCTTCAGATCAGTAAATCGCTCATTAAGAGCTAAGAGTTGATCAGATAATTCTACATTGTACCTAGCCAGCTTCTTGATACAGCCCATTTCAAAAGATTTGTGGTAAGCAATGATTGTCCCTTTAGGCGGAATCCATTTTAGCATTTTCTCCGCTATTTCCTTTCTTGGATCATCCTTATGATCGACAATCCATTCACGGTGATCTGTCTTCCCAAGAGGTTCGTTTTGGATATGGAGAGAAAATTGAAATGGCATTTGCATATAAGGTCTCTGATTATCAAATCGAGGTACCGCGTCTTGAAAAGTTTCAAAATCAAAATAACTAATAGGGTATTTTATTGTATCGATAAATTCCTTTACTCTATTTTTATCAATAAAAGTTTCATTGTTTAGATTAGAAGTAATTTGTTTTTGTTGTATATCAGACAGTTTTGTACCCTCAGGAATCTCATTAAATGTTTTGTATTCGTTATCGAATAAATTGAATTTATCTTTTGCATCCATTCTGTACAAGTTAAGCACGGAGTTATCCTTTACGTCTTCCCAACATAATTTTTTATACTCGCAGCTGTGGGGTTTTGAGCAATGAGGTCCTATGGGTGTATTGGGCTCTACATCACATTCGATGATACCTTGCATTTTATTAATCTCATTTGGAACGATGGCTAAATGATCATTTACCTCTTTGGTAATATTATGTCTAGTAAAGAGCTTCTCCAGATCAATACGACCGTCTTTTAAATAATCCCCATTAATAGTTATTACATAGGCATTATTCATCTTGAGTTCTTCAACTTGAGATAGCACATACCATTGAAAACTGGCATCTTCTTTGTGGTAGGGTTTGAGTTTTTTCTGTGAGGTTGATTTAACTTCATACATGTCCCAACCATCGTTAGTTTGATTCATTAAATCAACTCTGATCAGATTATTATCAATAACAAAGGTGGCTTCGTAGATCGGTGCCCCTTTTTCTATGGCCAGATTAGTGTCCTCTACCATCTTTTCCGGGTTATCAGGAAGATATTCAATATCAACTCCTCCAGGGAACAGTTCTTTAGCCAGATTGCCTATCTCATTACCAGTCTTTAATCGGTCTTCGGTTCCCTTATCCTTCTTTTCTGGTAGGGGTTTATTAATAGACTTAAACCACAAAAGTTTATCGCATTGCTGACCAGAGATGTATCTTGATTTTGATAACATAGTGTTTATTTGCCTGTAATGATTAAAGGAAATGATTTCAGTAAATTATGTTCATCAACTTACTTCTGATGAAATTAGATGATTGACTAAATAAGACCAGGCAGTCAGTAGCTCATATTGCTTCAGGCGAGCCATATTATTTTCCTATTTAATTCCAATATACTCCAACCCTCATGGAACCTATCGTTATTCCACTGGTGGTCTTTGTGACCCTAAAAGATTGGGTTACATTCATATTAGATCTGAGTTTATATTTGATTCTCCATCCCGATCCTAATACTCCTTTTTTTTCTACCCCTACAATAACCATTTCTGGCGGAGGAACTATAGTTGGCGGCTGATGATTTTTATAGATCTTATATCCAACTGCTGCGCCTAGTGCTTTTTTAAAAAATGGCATTCTTGTTTATTGTCCAGTTATTAATTTATACTAAATTTATGATAACAAACTTACATGAATAGATTTCATTAAAGGAAGAAGAATAATATGACTGATAATTTAAATGATTATATAGAAACAGGAGCTACAGAAAACATTGGTATTGTTGATGAACCGTTGAAAAAAGAAGGTCAGGATCTGTTAAAGATAAGAAAATATTCAAATGCTCTAATTAAATATATAAAAAGTGCTCAAACACCAACAACTATAGGTATACAAGGGGAATGGGGTAGTGGTAAAACATCCTTACTGAATACAATATATACAGAATTAGATAAAGCTAATGAGCATCAAGATAGTAAGGACTTTAAAGTAGTGTGGATTAATTCATGGGAAAACTCTTTAATGGCGACACCTGAAGAGGCTTTAATAAAGATTATCAATGAAATAATTAACACTTTAGTTGAAGTTGACCCAAAGGTTAACAACATAACAAAAGTCAAAGAGGCTGCTACAGTTGCTGCTAAAGGTATTTTGAGAGTAGGCGCTGGTATTCTTGGTGGTCAAGCTGGCGGAACTGTCATGGAGGAAGTTCTACATTCATCTAATTCTATAAGAGATTTACGTGTCCAATTGACTACTCTTATCAATGAAATTAGGGAGAGCGAGAATCAAAGAGTAGATAAGATAGTTATATTTGTTGATGATTTGGATAGGATCGATCCTCCTGAGGCAGTCAAAATACTTGAGCTTCTGAAAAATATTTTTAGTATACCTGGCTGTGTTTTTGTTCTAGCAATCGATTATCAGGTCGTAATTAAGGGGCTCAAAGAGAAATTTGGCCAGAGAACACCTGAAAATGAGTGGGAGTTCAGAGCTTTTTTTGACAAGATCATCCAGTTACCATTTTTAATGCCAGTTGGTTCTTATGATATGGGTAATTATGTTAATGATTTACTTCGACAGATTGGATTTCAAGATGAGAATGAGATTGATAGCGAGTTTGTATCTGAAACAGTGAAATACACAATTGGCGGTAACCCACGATCAATTAAGAGACTGATTAACTCTTTAGCATTAATTAATATTTTCAATGAAGAAGCTGAAGAAGATGATGATCAATCTTCGGATGGTGCTGATGTTACCACAGAGCGTCAATTGCTATTTGCATTGGTTTGTTTACAAAATTCTTCATCTGAAGTTTACGGTCTTTTATCACATCAACCTGATTTTAAGCAATGGAATAAAGATCTGGCTTTTACATATACACAAGGAAAAGAAGAAGAAAATCCAAAGTTTCAGCAAAACTTTGAAAGATTAAGTAAGGAAGCGGTCCTCGATGAAGAATGGGAACAAGCCCTGTATAGAATCTGTTATGCAAACCCTAGAGAGAGAGCCAAGGCAACAGACTACTCTGAATTTTTTAACTATATTGATAGCAGTTTAGGTGAGAAATGCGATCTACCTAAGGCTATAGCTCATGCATTAGGGCAAACATCTGTAACAAGTGTTGTATCAACTGATGATGTTGAACGTGCCCCTAAAGGCTCGAATAAACGTAATTATGCAACTGGATTTGATGGATGGATAGAGGAAGTAGCATTTAGACACGAGGGTAAAAGACCTGATCAAAAGTTTATTGATGCAGCACAATCCATTGTTGATGTATGGAAGGGCCCTGAGTTCAATGCAGAAGACTGGAAACAAGGAGATAAACCGGAAGGCTTTAATATTCGTTATTCAGGGGGTACTAATTTGTATTTTGCTGGAAAAAAAATAGGCGGAGTATGGTGCGCTAATGTTGGGACAAAAAAACCCCCATATTTAGATATATCTATGCTAAAAAACCCTGAGAGAAACAATCAAATTGTTCAAATAGGTAATTTAATTTTTAACCATAAAAGACCATATATGATTGATCGAGAGGAGAAGAAAATTATTAGAGGAGCTCCTGGTTTTATAGAATTTATGTGGACTAAATGCGAAGAGCCTAAACACATAAAACCAGAGTATATCGCCTTGCTCTTTAAAGAAGCTACAAAGGCAAAGATTGAATTAAGTGATCAAATGCTCCATCGAAAAATAATCGCTAAATATGCGGATACCTTCAAGAAGGGCAGGAGAGATTCAAAAGCTTGGGCAGAAGCAGCCGACTTTTTAGAGAGTTATTTTAATGAAGAGAATAGAGTTGTGATTGAAATCTGATTTGTATGTATAGCAATAAATGAAGTTCAAAAATTATGATTAAAAGATTCCCGGCAAATATCCACAAAGAGATCTTAAACTATATTTATGCAATATATGACCCAAGAGAAGCTCTTCCTTTTTATGTTGGAAGAGGAGTGGGGGATAGAGTATTTTCCCATTTAAAGGATTCTCATAATAAAGAGGTGAATAGCAAAATATTAATGCTTAGGAATCAAGGTTTGGAACCAGTTATTAAGATTCTCATCCATGGCCTGAACTCAAAGCAAGCAAAAGCAGCTGAAACAGTAGCGATAGCCATGTTAGGAAAAGATAATATGGCAAATAAAGTCTCAGGCGGCGGCTCATCTTTAACTAATGTTAGTCCTCAAGAACTAATCCATCATTATAATGCTAAAAAAGTTTTGATTAAGCACAGAGTAGTTTTAATAGTAAGGAATCCATGGAATCCTAATCAAACTGAAAGATATCATTATGATCTCACTAGAGCTTCCTGGAGTGTTGGCAAAAAGAAAGATTTTGCTGAATATGCTTTTTTGGTCCATCAAGGCGTTGTAAAAAAGGTATATACAATTGCTAATTGGTATCCAGATGGTACTACATTTCATAATAGGAATAACCCCGATCCAAATAATGAATATTATCGTGAGGATTATAGAATTAGAAATCGATATGAGTTTGTTGGGAGATTGCTTCACCCAGAAGATGAACTATCAAAATTATATGTAGGAAAGTCTATAAAAAGGTATTTAAGAGCCTCTGGGTCTGCAATTCATTATAGCTATAATGCAAATGGTGAACTTTATAAATTTAATATAAATGATAAAGTTACTAACCCATAGTTAATAAAGAGGAAATCAGTATAAAACAATCAGACAAGATAATTGAGCGAGCCGAGATATATAAAGTAAAGTTTAACGTAGGCGATAGAGATTATATTTATATTGGTTTGGATACAAAATGTGACCCCAATTATTTTGGTTCATCACTGGTTATCTACCACTATGAGAGAGTGTTCGGCAACAGTCTTTTTCAAAAGGAAATATTGGAAGAATTATTAAATATTTCTTACACAGATTTATGTTCTGTTGAGCAAAAACACATAAGAGAAAGCAAGGAATATTGTAGAAAGAATAATTGCCACTCAATCAATTATACAGGTGAGAATCGAAGAGAATCTGGACCTAGAATTGACATACCTGTTTTTGGTGAGCAAATAATAAATGAAGCTAAATTGATAGGTCTTGACCTCAGAATGGCAAGTGTAGGAATGGGGGTTATAAAGCCAACCTTTCCTCCACCACCGTTTGGTGAAGCAGGCATGCATATTGAAACCAATTATGGCTTAAAAAAAATAGGCTTTAGTTTTTTTAGAGAACGTGGTTCTGATCATAATATAGGTTTGGCTACTGCTATTCTAAGGGATTTAGAGTTTGATGATGATTCTATTAGCACTCTAGGTCCTGCTGATTTATCAGATTACCAGTCCGTTATGGCTATTCACAACAGTCGTGACCCTAAACATTTTGCTGATTTATATAAAAGATTGGTAGATATTGTCTTACTTCAAACCACACCGTTTTTGAACGAGTCTCCAGATGATAATGAAGAACACGATCAGTAACTAAAAAATAAAGATGCGATAACAATTAGGTGGAGATCTAATTTACATTAACTTCAGAAACATCTATTAATAAGTCTTTATCAGAATCAGTAGCATTTATAACCGCTAATGCATGAAAATAATTATCAGATTTTTTTGATATAACTATTGATCCAACCTTTTTATCATCACACATCACTTCAGATTGAGCATCTATTTCATTACTATTAGATTCAATAGTTATATAAAATATTCTCTGTTTAATTTTGCCTCTATGTTGAACTCTAGCAACTACTTCTTGCCCGGTGTAACACCCCTTAGAAAAACTAATACCTTCCAGTAAATCTAGGTTTATCATCTGTGGTATGTATTTCTCACTATTATTTTTATCTATTATCGCTAATCCTCTTTTGATATCAGCCAATATCCAATCATTTTCATTGATTGATTCAATTGAATTATCTTCTCTAACGACCTCATTATTGATAATTAAGATATACCTATCCTTATCGACATCAATGGGAGAAATGTTAAGTTGCTGGCTATCATCTTGATGATTAATGAGTTTTTTATGATTCACATTATTCAATCCAATAATATTAAAATCTTCTATTGTAATGATTACATCGGATCTTAAGATGTAACGTGATAACCAATTCAGAATATCTTCACTGAGATCCTTACTAATTATTAAAAAGAAAATATCCTCAGATTTTTTTATTAATCCAGAAACAATCATTCGACCTTTAGGGTTGAGTATAGAGGTCATTTTATAACTCTGATTTGAAATGGAATTTATATCTTGAGTCATTTGACCTTGCAGGAAATCACTCACATCACTTCCTGAGAAAGACAATATTGATAGATGAGATAAATGATTCATAATCTAATTATAAAAAATAATATAAAACCAGTAAAAATAAATGTTCGAAACTATTAAAGTCAGTATAATTGACCCATTAAAGCTTACCAAGATATGAGTAAAGAAAAACAACCTTTGTCCCCACATTTATCAGTGTATAAGTGGCAGGTAACCAATACACTGTCTATACTGCACAGGCTTTCTGGGTTTGCACTCTTTATTGTAGGTTTCAGTCTATCAATATGGATCTTATCTATTTCAATTGGCCAGGAAATGTTTGATGCGATATCCAGCATATTTATCAGTCCGATCGCGATAGGTCTATGGGTATTAGTAACGCAAGCATTTTTTTATCATTTCTTAAATGGCATAAGGCATTTATTTTGGGATATAGGAAAAGGTTTTGAAACAAGAGAATTAAAAATATCAGGTGCCATTGTTGTTATTCTTTCTCTTATTTTGACAGCTCTTTTTTGGCTGTGTATATTTTCTGAGTCCAACTGACCTATGATTTACTTAAAAAGAATATTAAACCTTTTATGCCTATCTGGTTTTGAACACGCAAAAGATCATTGGAAAAGTCAAAGAGAAACAGCCGTTATTCTGGTTCTATTGTCAGGATGGTTCATCTACCAAATTTTATTTAACTTGCAATATTTAGATTACGATGGAGTTCTATTTTGGGCAAGCGAACCATTGAATGCTCTCATTCTATGTTTGTTGTCTTTGTATTTAATTTATCATGCTGAACTAGGTCTGCAGGTCATTTTAGAAGATTATGTTTCAACACTGAGTCTAAGGATTTTGAGTTTTTATGTTATAAGGGCTTTTAGAATTGCAGTTGTACTAATCACATTCTATTCAATATTTTCGATTACTGTTGGCACTAATTAAACGGAATTGATTAAAAGGAAAAATCTATGAGTGAGGGTTATGAATTAATTGAACATGATTTTGATGTGGTTGTTGTTGGAGCAGGTGGTGCAGGACTAAGAGCTACATTAGGTCTTGTGGAAGCAGGATTCAATACTGCTTGCATTACCAAGGTTTTTCCAACGAGAAGTCATACGGTTGCAGCTCAAGGTGGTATCAGTGCAGCTTTGGGAAATATGGGCGAAGATGATTGGCGTTGGCATATGTACGATACAGTCAAAGGATCGGATTGGCTGGGCGATCAAAATGCAATTGCATACATGTGTAAGCAAGCACCTAAAGCCGTTTTAGAGCTTGAAAAATACGGCATTCCTTTTTCGAGAACCAATGATGGGAAAATTTATCAAAGACCATTTGGTGGGATGACTACACATTATGGTGAAGGCATAGCTCAGAGAACTTGTGCTGCTGCTGATCGAACGGGTCATGCCATGCTTCATACTCTGTATCAGCAATCCATCAAGAATAAAGCCCAGTTTTTCATTGAATACTTTGCATTGGAATTACTTATGGATGAAGGCGAGTGTAAGGGAGTTATCTCTTTAGAAATGGCCACAGGAAAATTACATGTTTTTAAAGCCAATAAGGTTATCTTAGCAACCGGTGGGCATGGTAGAGCTTACTTTTCATGTACCGCTGCTCATACGTGCACAGGAGATGGGTCTGGAATGGCATTAAGATCAGGTCTTCCTCTTCAAGATATGGAGTTCGTACAATTTCACCCAACGGGTATTTATGGTGTGGGTTGTTTAATTACTGAGGGCGCAAGAGGAGAGGGGGGTTACTTAACGAATTCAGAAGGCGAACGCTTCATGGAAAGATACGCACCCAATGCAAAAGATTTAGCCT
>Ga0206683_10001359_pt1 | contig 16952 bp, 15 predicted proteins | sample M280m12015metaG_FD_155483 | JGI IMG/M metagenome (GOLD analysis project Ga0206683, IMG submission 155483) | Ammonia-oxidizing marine archaeal communities from Monterey Bay, California, United States - M2 80m 12015 | ecosystem: Environmental > Aquatic > Marine > Intertidal zone | place: USA...
TAAAAAAAATATTATCAATACAGTTATTAGTAATATTTGGTTTAATTTTTTTACTTCCTTTTTCAGTTATAGGAGTTAATCATAATTCAGAAGGAGAGTTCAGAATGAGGAATGATGCTGATAATTTACGAGAACATGCGAAGGAAGAAATGGAATATTTAGGTAACTTGCTTCCAACTATTTATCAACAATCTTGAAAAAATATTAACTTCTAAATCCTATGTAATTTTTTTAATTTATATTAGAATATCATTTGAAAAATTATATGAAATTACTTAGTAAAAAATATTTTATTCTTTTAGCAGGATTGCTTTTTGTAACTTCTGTAACTTTAGATCCATTACAGCATGAATATTTTGAAAGTGAAGACTCTAAAATAGAATGTCAAATCTGCAAGAACGAAGTATCCAATCCGATCCAATCAAAGATCGGTATAGCAAAAATCTCTTTGTCAGCTATTTTAAAAGTTGTAACACATGAAGATTTTATTTCATATAGATTTAATAACTTCTACTCAAGGGCACCTCCTAAAATTTAGATTCTTTTAGATCTTTAAATTTTAATTCTTAACAGGAGGTTTTATGAAAAACTATCATGTTGCACTTATGATTATGAGTGCTTTAGTAATAAATAATATAATCGCAGACGAAATAGAAGAAGTAATAGTAACTTCATCTTATATAGATCAAGCATTGACTGAAATAGAAAACCCACTTCATGTTTTAAGTGGAGATGATGTCTCTAGTATACCAACTCAAAGTTTAGGAGAGTTGATAGATAACTTAGTAGGAGTTTCATCCACAGACTATGGTTCAGGTGTTGGACAACCTATTATTAGAGGGATGTCTGGTAATCGTGTAAAAATTCTTAATAATGGAATGGTTGTTCGAGATGTTTCAGGTCTTGGAGCAGATCACATCAATGATATTGATTTGAACAATATTCAGCAAATTGAAGTGGTAAGAGGTCCATCTTCATTGCTTTATTCTAATGGATCTATTGGTGGAATAATCAATGTGGTTGACAACACAATAACTAGAAAAGATTTTACAGAACCTGAGTTAAGAATAGGTTTGGAAACTCAGTCAGTTAATGATGGAGATACCCATGATTTCTCTTATCAAAATAATATTGCTGGGTTCAATCTTAGTCTTGCTTATAAGGATTCTCAATTTGGTAACTTTGATATTCCTCATGGTGCTGCTCTTCATACAGAGGATGAGCATGGAGAAGATGATCATGACGAAGAAGAAGGACATGATGAAAACTTAGGATATTTGCCTAATTCTGATTATGAGTCAACTTCAAAGAGATTTGGATTGTCTAAAATAGGAGATTGGGGATATTTTGGTCTTTCTGTAAATAATATTGAAAGCCTTTATGGAATACCTTTTCATGGAGAGGGTCATGAAGAGCATGAAGGCGAGGAGCATGAGAAAGAGGAACATGAAAATAAAAGAATTTTTTCAACCACTGAATCAGATGCTTTTAATATAGAAGGCTCGTATGTTTTTAATAATTCATTGCTACAAAAAGTAGATTATTTTTTTAGGAATAGCGATTACTCATTGACTGAACAACATGAAGAAGAGGACCATACAGAGGAAGCTCATGATGAGCATGACGAAGAAGGTCCAACATTATTCAAAAATGATGCAAGAGAATATGGTGCAATTTTTGACCTAACAAACAACTCCTTTTCTCAAAAAATGGTTCTTAATTTTATTGAAGAAGATATTTCTATAATTGGTGCTGAAGCATATATGAACCCTTCAAACAATAAAGAAAGATCCATTGGCTATTATCTGAGTAAAGAACTGGATTTATTTCATATAGATTTTGGTATTAGGCATGATCAAATAAAAAGAAATGGATCACTCAGTCATGAAGAACATGAAGAGGAGGAGCATGAAGATGAAATCGAGTATTTCAATAGAAATATTAAACATACAAGTTTTGCATTGAGTTTAGGAAGAGATATTAATAAATATTGGGATGTAAACTTTGGTTTATCAAGAGTTGAAAGAGCTCCTTCAGCGGTAGAGCTATTTATGAATGGTCCACATCTTGCTACGAGCAGATTTGAAGTTGGTAATACTGATTTAAAGTCTGAGACCTCAAATAATATTGACTTAACTTTCAATTATGAAAATTATGGATTCTATGGTCATTTTACCTTTTTTAGAAATAATGTTGATAACTATATTTATTTATTAGATGAAACAGAAGAAGAACATGAAGAGGAAGAACACGAGGAAGAGTATGGTAATCATGAAGGTCTAATTCTTGCAAATTACTTACAAAATAATGTTCAACTTGATGGATATGAATTTGAATTTGGTAGAGTTATTGAATTGGAAAGAGGAAACCTAGCATTATCTTTTGCAATAGACTCTGTTTCAGGAGAGTTTAAAAATGGAGGCAATATTCCTAGAATGGTTCCATCAAGAAATATCTATTCAATGTCATATTCTGTAAATGATCTTGAATTTAGACTCAACTTAAAAGATGTAAAAGAACAAAGAGACATTGGAGTAGGTGAAACAAAGACTGATGGTTATCAAATGCTAGATGTTTTAGTTAAGCAAACATTTAATCTAAGTAATCAAAGCAATTTTAGCTTGTCATTATTTGCTAATAACCTCCTCGATGAGGTTGCCAGAAACCACACCTCTTTTGTAAAGAATGAAATTCCCTTGGCAGGAAGAAATTATGGAATTAGGTTCAATTATCAGTTTTAAGATCTAATGTCATGGCAATTGTTCTCATGGATCTTTTTTATAAGAGGTTCATGAGAAACGGTTCCTACTAATGAAAGCATAATGTTTTTCAATAAAACTTCTAGCTGCTGCTTTATAATCATTACTTTCATGAAAAAGTATTCCAATATCAATTATTCCTTTCTTCCTAGAATGAAGAAAATTTTCTACTTCGTTTAAATTAATATTATTAGATCTATTCATTTAGAGTTTTTTTTAAAAAAAGAAAATACAAACCACAATAAAATTCATATACAGGAGTAACTAAAATTTTGAAAATAAATGAGAACTAATTACAGTGTATTGATTGCAGTTGTAATCTCTGTATTTTGAGTTTAAGTTTAAATTAATTATTTAATAGAATACCGAATGATATGAAAAATGAAATTTCATAAATATTTTATAATCTCTGCTTTTTTACTAGCAGTTTATTCTGAAGTTAAGGCCGTAAATCTTAGGGATCTCAATATTCCTATACAAAAAGATTTTGTAGCTAAGATCTACAAAAAGGAATGTTCAGTTTGTCATGGTGAGACTTTACGTGGAGCGGCACAGGGCACTCCACTAGTTGGTATAGAGCTTCAGCATGGTAGTGAAATTATAGAGATTGCTAAGAATATCTCTCAAGGCTTTCCTGATAAAGGAATGCCTGCTTGGTCATCTGTTTTAAATGAAAATAAGATTTTTGCTATAGCAATGTATATCGCTGAGCAACGTCAAGGTACCAATCTGGAAGACTTTCGCTATGATGCATCAGTGGTTGTGCCACCAGGAATTATTAGAACCAAAGAACATGATTTTACTGTTGAAACAGTGATTAGTAATTTAGATGCCTTACCCTTTGGTATTGCTCCTTTGCCGGATGGGACAATACTTTTAACAGAAAAAAGACTTGGGTTAAGCATAGTCAGTCAAGATGGTGATCGCTCTGAACTCATTACTGGAACACCCAGAGCTTATGATGATTCTTTTCAATTCGTAGGACAGCCGATGGGTTTAGGGTGGATGATGGATGTTGCTCTTCATCCAGATTATTTAAATAATTCATGGATTTATCTTCATTTTGGTGACCGTTGCAGCGATTGTAACGAGATGAGTCTAAATGAAGATCAACCCGTATCAATGAATAAGCTTGTACGAGGAAGAATTAAAGGAGGAGCTTGGGTTGATGAGGAAGTGATTTGGGAAGCTGATAAGGAAACATACACTTCTATGCCAGAAATTGCAGCAGGTGGTAGGATAGCTTTTGATAATGACGGATTCGTCTATTTCAGTGTAGGCATGAAGGGACCAATGGAGCATATTGGAGTACAAGATTTAAGTCTACCTTATGGCAAGATCATGCGAGTGCATGACGATGGTCGCATACCTTTAGATAATCCATTTTTAAAGAACCCTAATGCTATTAAGGCTATTTGGTCATATGGCCATCGCAACCCACAAGGGCTTGAATTTAATAATGAAACAAATGAATTGTGGAGTTCTGAGATGGGGCCTCGTGGTGGCGATGAGATAAATCTCATTCAACCTGGACTTAATTATGGTTGGCCACTGATATCAAAGGGCGTGGATTACACTGGAAAACCTCTTAATTTTGCTAAGTTACTTGGCATTGAATTCGATGTTAAAGATATGGTCCAGCCATTGGTAGATTTAACTCCAGCACCTGCAATTTCAAGCTTTATTTTTTATCAAGGCAATCAGTTTCCAGAGTGGTCTGGCAATATCATTATTGGAAGCTTGAGAGCCTCTGATCTCATGCGTTTTGAATTCAAAGAAAATAATTTAGTGACTCGTGAATTTTTATTGGAAAATATTGCTCGCTTTCGTGATATAGAAGTGGGCTATGACGGTTCAATATACGTGCTATTAGAGAATGATAGTGGCGGTAGAATTCTTAAAATAAGTCGGCCATCAACCAAAGATTTATAACAGTTTAAGACATGACTAAAACTCAATTATTTACGTAAACCGTCTGAGATCCCCTTTAGGGTGGCATCTAATCTTTCGAATCGATTTTTTGTCTGAACATCAGCATTCAATCCTTCAGCTGACAAGCTAAATCTGTTAATTTGTCGGGAGAGTCTATTGTTACCACCCATCTCCATTTCGATTGTAACTTGGTCGAGTTTTTCGATAATCTGATCCGCAGTATCTGTATCTATGGCTTTGTCTCTCAGAAGCTGATCAATATAGGCACGAGCCACCTCTGGTGTCGCGGGCCAGTCCATTGGCACTTGTTGTTGTGGATTAAAAGCACGACGATGGCCAATCATTGGATAGGCAAGTGCAGCAGCTGCGATTTCGTTTTCACTCAGATACTCACTGGGTATTAGTTTTAATATGTCTAAGCCTCGAGTTATCTCAGTTCCATAAATAGTGCCTTCATAATAATACACAGACCAATAACCACCTGTTATCAACTCGTCCTCCATTATAGGTCCACGGTCGAAGTAGGCGATCTCTATGGGGTTTAATGAATCAGTAAAATCAATCACTGAGATTCCACCTTGATACCAGGCCTGGACAAAGATGTCTCGTCCTGGAACAGGGACAATTGAACCATTGTGAGCAACACAATTTTCAGTTTCCAATTGCGGCGCTGGCATCTTGTAGTGACTTCTGAATTCAAGTTTCTCATCGACAATATCGTAAATTGCATCTGCACCCCAGTTTACTGGATCCCAGGCCCGACAGCGTGCACGACCACCGCCACCCCATTCGTCTGTGAACAGCACTTTAGTGCCTTCATTATTAAAGGTAGCTGAGTGCCAGTAAGCAAAACCAGAATCTGTTACCACATCGATTCGATGAGGTTTACTTGGATCCGTGATGTCAAAGAGAATGCCATTACCAGAACAGGCACCAGCAGCTATATTGGCTGATGGGAATACCGTGATGTCATGACACTGATCTGTGATATAGGTCTCCTGAGAATCATCACCATGATCACCGCCACGCCAGAGTCCAGCCAGCACTCCTGTTTCAGGGTCAGCAAATACTGCAGGGCTGTCAATGATTCGTGATTGAGAGGGATCATCCACTGGAATTTCAATCACATCAATACGGAAAAGGGCAGTGCGGTCATCACCAGGAATGTCCTCAATACATTGTTCTAATTCTTCCTCTTCACGAACACTTCCTGTGCCTGAGTTATAGACCAGAATCTTTCCATCTGGACTCGGGCCTGACACCACTGAATGGGTATGAGAGCCACGGCAAGTCTGCACAGCACCCACCTGTTTTGGTCGACTCAAGTCAGAAATATCAAAGATGCGTAATCCACGGAAACGATCTAGACTCGCATCTACTATCACTCCTTCTAGCCCGCAGTCAAGTCGACCACGAGTCTCTTCAACTGAATAAATTAGTAGGTCCCCAACTAAGGAAACATCGCCTTGACCTCCTGGGCAAATAACAGAGGTTATAAGTTCTGGCAAACCTTCCTCACTGATACTATAGATGTTAAAGCCATGGTAGCTTCCAGTCACTAATATATCGTCTCGGAAGGCCATGTCCGTGTTGGAGAAACTGAGCATTGGATAACGCCGATTCTTTGCATCTTCTTCTATAGATGTAATCTCCTCTTCATCTCCCTCAATGCTTTCTTCTTCTCTCTCAGTATTTTCATCCGGCTCTTCAGCCCCTCGTTCTGCAGGATTCGCAGGGTCATAGAATCCCATAGGCTTGCGTTGAGATTCCAAAAGTTGCATATTCATGATTGCTTCTTCTGCATCATAAAGGCCCGAAGCCAACCCAGCCCGAGGGTCGCTTGAAAGACCTATTAATAATGAGTTCATACGCTCAATTTCCACTGCTTGATCATTGGTTATATCTGAGGCAAATTTATTGAGAATGGGGTCGTAGGTAGATCCAGGCTGATCTCTGAGCTCCTTAACCATTTTTATTGCTCCATCATGATGAGCAATCATAAGAGACAGAAAAAGTTGGTCATAATCTGTGCTTTTTGATTCAGCAAGTTGGGTCATTTGTTCTGTAGTTGCCATACCAATCATGGTGTGATGAGTATGTTCTGAGTGTTTCGAGGTAGGGTCAGGTACTTGTTCTTCACGTTCTTGCAGCCAGCCTTGCATAAAACTTATTTCATCCTCTTGCGAAACATCAATACGCCCAGCTAGGTCAAGAATTGCCTGGTTATTGGTACTTGCTATTGCCAGTCTAGACATCAATAGAGCTTGATGATGATGGATAATCATGTCCTTCATGAATTCAACATCAGCACCCGTATATGAAGAATTAGCTATATTTACTGCAGTTTCAGCATCAAGTTCACGCGTGGGATTGCCAGGAGCACCTGGCTGAAGGATGGGGACTTCTGACACGCTAACAGACGGAATTAAAAGACCACTCAAAAGGATGATGATAGTAATTTTGGAAAATGTTCTAAAAAGATAGATGTAAGTTGAATTGTTCAAAGATTCCCTCATTTTTAAAAAGTATACAATTTGATACTACGATAAAATGGATCAAATCAGTAATCTATATTAGAGTTTAGTTATGAAATATTATGTAAATATTTTCTTGGTATTGTTAATTATTATTTCAATCTTTGGTTTACAACCATTCCGTCAAACCATAGATGCTGAAAAAACTTTGGTTGAAGACACTGGAGTTTATGCTACCGAAGTTCGAAGATTGCCTGATGCAACTTATTTAGTTGCTGTGAGAACCTCAATGCCTGAGGTAAAGGCAGACATGGTTCGTTGGTGGTTCTCTGATTTTCTGCAAACAACTGAACAATATAAAACATGGCATCCCAAAGACCATGTATGGATGGATTGGGAAAATAAAGTACCAGGAGAAATTATCGGGGCAAGCCATTTAGTTCATGAGTATATTGGAGAAGACTTATCACAACTTAGAATACAATTTGTTAATTCTGCAGAATTCTTTGGCTTCGATGCTAATGATGAAGAAACATTTGTTATTTGTGCAAGAGTGGGTCTTCTTGATGAGAATATGAACATAGCAAAAATGTGTCATGTGATAAGAGACACTTTAAATGGAGCTGAGATGAGGTCTCGATTTTGGTTGGGACATGTTGTCAAACGAGAAGGAAATAAAACCACACCCTCATTGGAAGGCCTAATAGGCAATGCTTTTTTAACCCGTCTACTTGTGCTTGATAAACAGACTGCAAATGATCTAAAGCATCATGCTGAAGAAGAAATGAAATATTTGGCAGAGTTACTCCCACTCCTGTTTGGGTCAGAACATATGGAATAATAATGAATAAAGATCGCTGGATAAGCATTAATGCTTCTTCTGCTATCACTCTCACTAAATATAAGCGACGAATTCAAAGGCACCATTGAATGTATTTCTTGTTACAAATCCTTATTTAACTTATGTAGAATAGTTTTGCATGCAACCTTTTATACTTTTTGATCAAACACACATCATTACTCTAGTGGTTACTTATGGAGTAATCGTATTAGCCATACTCTGGATTAGATCGCAATCGGAACAGATTGTTACTCAAGCAAAAATTTCAGTAGGTGTATTGTTATTAACGCATGCTGTTATGCAAATTTTTAATGCTTTTAGTTATCAACTAGCATGGCAGGAAGCAATACCACTGCACATGTGTGATTTTTCTAAAATTGCTATTGGTTTATACCTCTTAGGCTATGGGGAACGATTTTTTCATTGCGCTTTTTTTTGGGGCACCATTCCTGCGTCAATGGCTCTAATTACACCAGGATTAGTTTTTACTTACCCGCACCCTGAGTATGTTAATTTTTATTATGGTCATGGATTAATATTGTTAGGGGTTGGAATCACTGTTTTTTGTCTCAATAAACGACCTTACTTTAAGGATTTTTTATACGTCGTAAGAATCACTCTCTTATTAACTCTGATTGTCTATATTTTAAATTTAATTTTAGGCCCAGATGCTAATTTCTGGTATCTCAAAGATAAACCTGAAGGCGATACAATTATGAATATATTTCCTGATGCACCATTGCATATTTTTGCTCTTATACCAGCTGCAATATTTGCATTTTTCTTAACTTACCTTCCATTTTTGATAAAAGACAAATCAACATGAAAAAGTGCAGACAATGACAGCAAGATTATTATCAGGGTTTGTTGGCTGCGTTATGTTATTTCAGGCTATAGGATGGCTGCTAGACCCTTCTTCAGCTGCCGCTTCTTTAGGGATGGTTGAATCACTGAGTAAAGAGACAGCGTTAGGAAGAAATAGTTTTATTGGTGATTTTACCTCATTTTTTTTCACAGTAGGTTTGTTGTCTTGTATAGGTGCTTATAAAGCTAAATATGAATGGTTATATGGACCTTTTTCTTTATTACTATTTGCTGCGCTGTTTAGAATATATGCTGGTTTATTCCATGGAACAGAATTTTTAATCAGTGCTATTATTGCTGAAATAATAATGGCTTCCATGTTGTTAATTAGTATTTATATGCTTAAGAAGCAATAAGGATAATTCCTATGAGACATTCCACTCCAGACCTATCCGATCAGTATCCAGAACTTCAATGTCTTCCCTATCAGTTCAAATCATATGGTGTTCGCACTAGTTTTTCAGGCCCTGTTGAAACGATTAAGGCTCCGAATGATAATTCCAAAGTCAAAGCAGTGTTGGCAACCCCAGGTGAGGACAGAGTTTTGATAGTCGATGGCGGTGGCAGCACTTCTGTTGCATTACTCGGTGATCAACTTGCTGCTAATGCACATCGTAATTGCTGGTCTGGAATCATCATCATTGGCTGTGTCAGGGATGTTGAAATTCTAGAAACTATAGAAATTGGTATTCTGGCATTGGGGTCAGTTCCTAAAAGAAGTGAAAAAATGGGTCGAGGGTCCATTGGAGAGGCATTGAACCTTAATGGTGTTTCTGTCAAATCTGGAGATTGGATATATTGCGATAGAAATGGTGCAATAATCTCTAAACAAGAAATTAAACTAAAAAAATAATGGAGTAAAAAATGAAACAATTAATATTAATGTTTGTCCTGATGACAACTTCTTTTGCAGCTAACAGTCTTGATATAAGAGGCGATGCAAATGTATTTTCAGGTAAGATTACCTCAGTAACCCTTACGGATGATGGCGGAGTTATTAATGTGGTTGGTAATACTGGAAAGTATGGAAAAGTATGGCTTACTTATAATTTAGCTTTGGATAATCCTAATCATCCAACTCAAGGATCATTCTCAGGAAGAGCAACAGCCATCAATGATGAAGGCGCCAGAGATGCTGCCAGTAGGCAAGGTGTTTGGGAAAGAAAAGGCAATATTATTTCTTTTTATTCTTTGGACGATGTGACCGATGGAAACTTTTATCTTTGTTTAACTGATATGAATTTAAGCACGGATACTGTGGACATGAAGTTTTATTCAGTTAAATAATTCTCAGTTATGGAAATAATAGGAATTAATGCATGAGGAGAATAGTAACCGGGCACAATAAAGAAGGTAAATCGGTGATCACTATAGATGGACCACCCGCCAAATCGATTGGTGAGGAAGTGGGTGGTTTATTTGAATTGTGGAATACGGATGGAGAAGTTATAGATTCGAAAGATTCAAATGATAGAGCCGATATAGAAATTACCCTTTCCCCATCAATCAACGGCACAAAATTTAGGTATTTTGCAATCAACCCTAACCCTGATGGAGTGGCAGCCGATATTATGGAACAAATTGCTCATGATGCATTTGAAAAAGTGGGTGCAGCTCATCATCTAGTTGATACCACCAGGCATCCGGCAATGCATCAAACAGAAACCATTGATTACATTATTCTATTGAAAGGTGAGGTCACCTTATTATTAGATCAAGATGAGGTTGAACTTCAACCCTTTGATGTTGTTGTGCAAAGAGGCACGAACCATGCTTGGGTGAATCATGGTTCTGAACCGGCACTTTTAATTGCTGTTTTGATAGATAGTGAGATTAATTGATGACAAAGTCTTACTGGTCTGTAGTGATTATTATTGTCTTAGTTGGTGGCTATTTAGTTGTTGATTATTTTCTCACATCGCCATTCATTACAGAGGAAGATATTCTAGAAATGAAAGCTGAGGTTAAGGATCAAAATGAATCTGCTTTTAAACAGCCAAAACCTCAGAAAGCAGTTTATCCCGATAAAAATCCATTGAAAAATGTTTATTTTGGAGACCTTCATGGCCATTCTGATTTATCCTTTGATGCCTACATTTTTGGTAATCGCCTGTCTCTTGATCAATCCTATCGGATTGCAAAAGGGGAAGCAGTTAAAAATAGCATTGGAGAGCTGATGCAATTGACAAGACCATTAGACTTTGCTGCCATGACCGATCATGCAGAAACATTTGGTATGCATGAAGGCTGTGTAGACCCTGAAATTACATCAGGAACAAAAGATTTATGCAGAAGACTGGAGAATCCTGATCTTAAATTCTTTTTTGAGTTAAGAGAACAAGCCGAAGTGCGACCTCCAATTTCTCGTATTGATGAGTCGATGCAAAATAAAACAAAAGCACATCATTTTGCTGATAACACCTGGAAAGAGATCGTCGAGATCGCAGAGCAACATAATGAGCCAGGAAGATTTACCACGTTTGCTGCTTATGAGTATTCACCGCCATTGCCTGATTCAGGGAAATTACATCGCAATGTAATATTCAAAAATAATCAAGTACCCAAACATGCGATTTCCATGTTTGATGCTCTTACTGAAATTGATCTTTGGGCAGAGCTAACATCACATTGTCAAGCGCCATGCAAATTCCTAACAATTCCACACAATCCTAATAGATCTTGGGGCCTTGCATTTGCTGGTCAAACAATAGATGGGGATTTGTATACCATCGACGACTGGAGTCAAAGGGATAAAGTGGAGCCTTTGGTTGAAATGTTTCAAATCAAAGGAAACTCTGAATGCAGTGTAGGTTTTGGCACAACTGATGAGGAGTGTAATTTTGAACAATTTTTACCACTCTGTGAAAAAGGAGAGACAACGGGATGTATCCATCCCACATCAATGGCTCGAGATGGTTTAAAAAAGGGCATTGAATTGGAAAATAATATTGGATTCAATCCATTGGACTTTGGAATGATCGGAAGTACAGATACTCATAATTCAAACCCAGGCGATACAGAAGAATGGGATTTTAGAGGTTCCTCAGGTGTAATGTCTGCACCAGCAAAAAAAAGATTGAAGGAAAATCGAAACATGCAGTATAACCCTGGAGGACTTGCTGCTATCTGGGCTATAGAAAATACTCGGGAGGCTCTTTTTGATGCAATGTTAAGAAAAGAGGTTTATGCCACTAGTGGCACTAGGATAAAATTACGATTCTTCGGAAGTTTCGAATTCGATCAAGATTTGTTGAAGACTGAAAAAGCCTTACAAATTGCATACTCAAAAGGAGTACCCATGGGGAGTAAACTCGAGTCCAGCAATAACATACCTAGTTTTTTTATATGGGCAAAGCGTGATCCTATAGATGCACCTTTGGAAAAAATTCAAATCATAAAGGGCTGGACGGAGAATGGTGATATACATGAAAAGGTAATGGATATCGCATGCAGCAATGGCCCAGTGAATGAAGAAACGGGTTTTTGTAAAAAAACAGAGGCGGTGGTGGATCTAAATAATTGTTCAATTTCTGAAAATATAGGCAGTGAAGAAATTAAGATTCAATGGTCTGATCTGAACTACAATCAGAATCAAAATGCATTCTATTATATTCGTGTTATTCAAAATCCAACCTGTCGATGGTCCACTTATGACAGTCTCAGAATAGGAAAAGAAGCACCAAAAAACTTTGCTTCAACAGTGAATGAAATGGCATGGTCCTCACCCATTTGGATTAGCAAAAATTTACAATGAAGTATTTGCATACCATGATCAGGATTAGCGATGTTGAAACCTCACTTAACTTTTATTGCAATCAATTAGGATTGAAAGAGATAAAGCGATACGAGAATGATCGCGGAAGATTTACTCTTATATTCTTAGCCGCCCCTGATGATGATTCTGCTCAGATTGAACTGACTTACAATTGGGATGGCGACAATTTGGATGATGAGGCAAGACATTTTGGACATTTGGCTTATTCGGTTGAGAATATTTATGAAACTTGTACTCAGTTGTTCAACTCTGGAGTGACAATAAATCGACCTCCTAGAGATGGCTACATGGCTTTCATCCGATCACCAGATAATATTTCAATTGAGCTGCTGCAACAAGGCAGTGCATTGCCACCCCAGGAACCATGGGTATCTATGGAAAATATAGGCCACTGGTAATTTAAAAATCCTATGACGAATATGAGAAATATTTCCCATGAGGAATACGATGTAATTGTTCTTGGAGCAGGTGCAGCAGGTCTGATGAGTGCAATCACAGCGGCTAAAAAAAGCAAACGTATTTTAGTGTTGGAAAAATCCAATAAAGTTGGTAAAAAAATATTAATGTCAGGAGGTGGTCGTTGCAATTTCACCAATCGGTATGTTGAATCACATCATTTCATTTCAAATAACCCTCACTTTTGCAAAAGTGCTTTAAAGAATTATACACCCCAAGATTTTATAGACCTTGTTGAGCAACATGAAATAGAGTATGAAGAAAGAAAACATCATCAGTTATTTTGTAAGCATTCAGCCAAAGAGATAGTTAATATGTTGCTTCAAGAATGCAATGATTTAGGTATTGAAATTAAGACTGAATGTGATGTCAAAGCAGTGGATCCCATCAGTAATCAAGAGCTTAGAAATAACTTAAATGCAAAAAATACACACTATCGTTATTCTATTAATGTCGCAATCAGCAATAAACAAGGAGTTGAACAATTAACCATTCCTTGTCAGTCATTGATAATAGCAACAGGTGCATTGTCTATCCCTACACTTGGTGGCAGTGATTATGGTTATCGATTAGCAGAACAATTTAACTTACCATTAATAGAAAGAAGAGCAGGATTGGTTCCTTTTAAGTTCAACGATCATTTAAAAAACTTATGTGAAAATTTATCTGGATTATCACTTCCTGTAATCATTCATTGCAATGGAACTAAATTTGAAGAGTCCTTACTTTTTACTCACAAAGGAATCAGTGGTCCTGTTGTTTTACAAACGTCCAATTACTGGAATCCTGGAGACACCATTGCAGTTAATTTACTTCCCAAGCTTGATGCGATGGAAAATATTCTTAAACAAAAAGAACAAAATAAGAATGTAACCATTAGAAAACATCTGAATGGACTGATGCCTAAAGCTTTAATAATTGAACTGCAAAAACTATGGTGGCCAGGATACGAAGATTATTCCATTTGTGAGATCAGCAATAAAGAATTAAGGATTATTGGTGCTCATTTGAATAAATGGGATCTAAAGCCTTCCTCAACCGAGGGGTATAAAACTGCAGAAGTGACACTTGGTGGTATTGATACAGATGCAATTGATTCAAAAACCATGGAAGTGAGAAACCAGAAAGGACTTTATTTTATTGGTGAAGTGGTTGATGTAACTGGTCATTTAGGGGGTTTTAATTTTCAGTGGGCCTGGGCTTCTGGTTATACTGCTGGTCTTTTTGCATGAGAAACATACTAATGTTTACTTCGGATTTTTAAATAGAGACTTGCTTAAAGAATGAACATAGAGTATTTATGACCTTATGAAAAAAACAAGCATACTTTTTTTGTTTACGGTATTTTGTTCCATTCAGAACATACAAACCTATGCAGAAATGAACCCATTTTTTAGTGAATTTAAAACTCCATATAAGATTCCTCCTTTTGAATTGATTCAGGATGAGCATTATAAGCCTGCCTTTTATCGTGCAATGGAGAGTCATTTAAATGAAGTCGATGCCATTACAAGCAATATTGATTCTCCATCTTTTACTAACACGATTATTGCTTTAGAAAAATCGGGCAAAGATTTGGATGTTGTATCGAGTACTTTTTTTAATTTACAGAGCTCAAATACCAATGACATCATGGATGAGATTGCAGCTGAAATCGGACCTAAATTATCAGGGCATTACGATGCAATTTATTTAAATAAAGAGTTATTTAATCGTGTTAAAAGTGTTTATAACACTAGCAGTGAGTTAGACCTAAATACTGAGCAACTGAGATTGATTAGTGAGATGTATAAAGATTTTATAAGATCTGGAGCTCAATTGAATGAAGAATCAATGAGTGTTTTGACAGAAATTAATCAAGAATTATCCTCATTGACCATAGAATTCGATCAGAATTTATTGAAAGAAACCAATGAGGGATATCAATTAATTATTTCTGATGTAGAACAACTTGATGGGCTGCCAAAAGACATCATTAATCAAGCCAAAAAATTGGCTCAATCAGAAGGCCATGATGGCCAATGGCTCTTCAAGCCGACTCGTGTAAGTATGTATCCTTTTTTAACGTATTCTACGCAACGAGATCTTAGGCAGAAACTTTATATTTCATATACCAAAAGAGGCAATAATGACAATGAGTATGACAACAAAGCGATTGCTATCAACATCGCAAACCTTCGATTAAAAAGAGCTAAGATTCTTGGTTATGCCAGCCATGCAGATTTTGTATTAGACAACACCATGGCTCAGACCACAGATCGAGTTAAAGACTTGCTGGATCGAGTTTGGTCACCCGGTTTAGAAACTGCAAAAAAAGAAGCAGCTGAGATGCAGAAAATGATTGAAGATGAGGGTGATACATTTGAGTTAGCTGCTTGGGATTGGTGGTATTATTCTGAGAAAATTAGGCAGCTCAAATATGATTTTTCAGAAGAAGAGGCCAAGCCTTACTTTAGCCAGGCTAAAGTCCTTCAAGGTGCATTTGATGTTGCTACAAAACTGTTTGACATCACTTTTGAAGAACGTTTTGATTTACCAAAATACAGAGAAAACATAAGAACATTTGAAGTAAAAGATCTTGTGGGCAATCCCATTGGTGTTTTTTATACGGATTATACTCTCAGATCTAATAAAGGCGGCGGTGCCTGGATGAATAGCTTTGTAGATCAAAGTAAATTCGATGGCATTGAATTGCCTGTGGTGATGAATACTTGTAATTTTCCTCCACCCAATGAAGATGGAATCTCACTGTTGTCATTCGAGCAAGTGGAAACACTTTTTCATGAATTTGGTCATGCGCTCCATGGACTTTTATCGGATGTGAACTACCCAAGTTTATCGGGAACAAGTGTGAAGAGGGATTATGTAGAATTTCCCTCTCAAATGATGGAAAACTGGGCCATACAACCAGAAGTGCTGGCATCTTATGCTAAGCATTATCAGACCAATGAAATCATTCCACAAGAATTGATTACGAAAATCACCAATGCAGCAAAATTCAACCAAGGATTTGCAACTACAGAATATGTAGCAGCTTCATATTTAGACATGGCTTGGCATATGGAAGAACAACAAATAGAGGATGCCAATCGTTTTGAGCAAGAGACATTGAATGAACTCGGTCTGATATCACAAATAGCAACTCGTTATAGAAGCACCTATTTTTCTCATATTTTTGCTGGAGGATATTCCATGGGCTATTACAGTTACTTATGGACAGAGGTTCTTGAAGCTGATGCATTCGTTCCGTTTAGTGAAAAAGGAATTTTTCATAAAGAAACAGCAGACAAGCTTAAAAAATATGTTTATTCATCAGGGAATTCTGATGACTTAATGACTCAGTATATTCGATACCGAGGTTCTGAGCCCAACATTGAAGCTTTATTAAAGAAAAGAGGTTTTGATGAATAAATTGCTAAAGAGGTTTGAGAACCTCTTTTTTGTAATTGGCAGATTCTTACTTGGCATTTATTTATTATTAAAAAGGCTATGGATATCGTCAGAGGTATCATTGGTAATAGCGCCGAATCATGAGCATGCAACCGGATAGGGATGAACATTTTTTATGTATAAATTTTGGACAGTTAAAATCATTCGCTTTATCCCCTTAATTTTTATTTTTGGTGTGATCATCGCTATGGTTTTTTATCCGGGTGGAAATATCCATAACCCTGAACAAATAGGCTATTCTTTCACCAATAACTTTCTCAGTGACTTGGGAGGGATCAAAGCTCGTTCGGGTGATACCAATATAATTTCTTTTTTATTTTTTAACGCATCAATGTTGGTTTTTGCTTTGGGTGGAGTTGGATTTTTATTTGTTCCAAGATTATTTAAAACAGATAAAGTTA
>Ga0206683_10001361_pt1 | contig 16947 bp, 15 predicted proteins | sample M280m12015metaG_FD_155483 | JGI IMG/M metagenome (GOLD analysis project Ga0206683, IMG submission 155483) | Ammonia-oxidizing marine archaeal communities from Monterey Bay, California, United States - M2 80m 12015 | ecosystem: Environmental > Aquatic > Marine > Intertidal zone | place: USA...
AGTTTCGCCGGAAAGCCAGGAATCTAATTTTGGATATGATATGATTAAAATGGAATTACCTACCTTTTTCGCATCACTAAAAACGATATGAGCTTCCTGTGACTTTTTCACACCTAAATTGTAGTCATCATCTAAGATGCGATCACTTTCTTCCAAAAGAACACCAAAACCATATTCTACTTTTGTTTTTAGAAGAAGTCTTTTCTGATCGGTCGACAAGCTTTTTTTTCTTTCCAAAGACTTAATCTTTTTTTCAAAATACAGGGAAACAATCTTCGGATGGTCTACAATTAATGTTCGCGGAACACAACTGGAACAAAATAAAATGACAGATAGAGGAATTAAAATTCGACCCATTGGCATTACGCTTTAGGTTAATGAACGTAAATAGGAAAATTTGAACAAAGTTCGCTCACATTTGATTTAATACGTGCTAATCCTACTTCATTTTCAGGATCAGATATAGCTTCATCTATCCAATGAACAATCTGCCGGATTTCGGAATTTTCCATTCCTCGAGTGGTAATCGCCGGTGTCCCCACACGAATTCCACTCGTGACAAATGGACTTCTTTCATCAAAAGGCACCATGTTTTTATTGACCGTAATACCTGCTTTACCTAAGGAATGCTCTGCCGCTTTACCAGTGATATTTTTATTGGATAGGTCAATTAGCAACACATGAGTATCCGTGCCCCCTGAAACCAACTGATAATCAAGCTTCAGGAATTCATCCGCCATAGCTTGCGCATTATGAATAATATTTTTTGTATAGATTTTGAATTCAGGTTGTAACGCTTCTTTAAAAGCAACTGCTTTTGCTGCTATAATATGCATCAGTGGACCGCCTTGGATTCCGGGCATAACTGTGGAATCAATTAATTCTGACACCCTTTTAACTCTGCCTGACTTTGGCGCAATTTTCCCCCATGGATTTTCAAAATCTTTCCCCATCATAATTATTCCACCACGAGGGCCTCGAAGTGTTTTGTGTGTCGTGCTCGTCACAACATCACAGTAAGGAATAGGTGTGGGATGTAAACCAGTTGCAACAAGACCACTTGGATGTGCAATATCAGCCATAAGAAATGCATTAATAGAATCAGCAATTTCCTTGAATTGTTCAAACTCAATAAACCTTGGATAAGCGCTTCCACCACAAATTATGAGTTTAGGCTGGTGCTCTTTTGCTAATCTTGCAACCTCTTCAAAATTAACCCGACCCGTTTCTTTTGAAACATGATAGGAAACAAAGTTATAAAGTTGTCCAGAAAAATTAACTGAGCTACCATGAGTCAAATGACCTCCATGTGACAAATCAAGTCCCATCACAGTATCGCCAGGCTTGATAAATGTCATCAAAGCTGCCATGTTAGCTTGCGAGCCTGAATGAGGTTGAACATTTGTATACTCTGCCCCAAATAATTCACCCAATCGATTTCGGGCAAGGTTTTCAGCTTCATCAACAAAATCACACCCGCCATAATATCGTTTCCCCGGATAACCTTCCGCATATTTATTGGTCATGACACTACCAGCCATTTCCATGACGGCCTGACTGGTGAAATTTTCTGATGCAATTAGCTCAAGTGTTGATTCTTCCCTGTTTATCTCTCTTTCAAGAGTTTTAAACAATTCCGGATCCTGATCAGAAAGATGAGACATGCTATTTCCAATCAGCTTCTGCTTTTAATGATTCTGTGACCCAATCATAATCTGATGACATTGTAGATATACTTTTTGTCCGTCTCATTTTTTCATCTGCCATGAACCATTGAGCCTTACCATATAAAATATCTTTCGAATTCTCTTCTAACCATGCTCTTTTAGAAAAACCACGGTATCCTTTCGATTCAGCTTTTACAAAATAATCATAAGACAATTTTGCTATAATGCGATCATCCGTGGTGTAAGGATTTTTATGAAAATTTTTCCAACCATAATAATATACTTTCCCTTTTTGGCCAAAGCCATCACCTATATCATTATTCAAACTCACAGCTTTATCTGCCCAGCGGAGTGCTTGACCAAAATCGTTGGAATCAAGATATAGATTAGAAATATCGATTGGAAGACGACTATCTTTAGGGTCAATTCTGAATAATTCCTTGTAAGCAGATACTGCGCCCTTAAGATCATCGATAGCTTTATTTGCATCTGCTAATTTCCGGTAAGCTAACTTGTTGTTAGGATCTTGACTAATTATACTTTTCAATACAGGTATAACATCTTCATAACGATCAGCTTGACCTAACCTATCCACATAATCTAAACCATAACTTATATTTTCTGGGTTAGCATCATATCGCTTACGGTAAACATCTATCGGATCACGGCCACTACTCTCAAATGCCAAAGCCAATTCACTTTGAGCAATTTCATTGTTTCCATCTATATCCAGTATTTTTTCTAGAATCACGATTTGGTCATCAAAACGTTCTCCATCCTTGTACAACTTAGAAAGGTCATTCATGATGGAAATATCATCCGGAGCCATATCTACCAACCTTTCATACTCGATAATCTCTTTATCTTGTTTACCCTGCTTTTTATAAGAATATGCTAACCTTTTTCTCAGATCAACACTTTCAGGCAATTTTTGCAATCCATCCAATAAGACGAATTCAGAACTATCAAATTTCCCTAGTTGTTCATATGCAATAGCATAATATTGATAAATCTCCTTCGGTGGAGCATAAACTGGGTTCCATTCGTCACAATCCAGTGATGTAATTTCTTTATAAATACGAACAGTTTGTTTCCAATCACGATTGCGATAATATTCTGCTGCACTACTCATTAATCGCGGACATTTAAATTGTCTTAATGAATCTAATTTTGCTTTATCTTTACCACGCCCTTTATCACTGCCTTCTGGTGGCACACACATGGTTAAGAATAATACTCCCATTGCCATGGAAATCATTTTAATTTTTTTCATTATTATTTTTGTCTCCTTTTTACAAACCATAAGTCACCTAGACTTACACCAACTTGCATTTGCTGAATAATTTCTGTTTTAAAAGTACTATCAGGATATTTTCTTTTCCCAAGATAATAATTAAGATCAACTTGATTTCCGACAGCCTTGAATTTAAATCCAAATCCCAATGAACCACCAACCTCGCTTACGATTGCGTTTGAAAGAGCGAGTGTGTGGCTTTTAACCATTAATCCAGTTCTAAATGATATTTTATCTACTAAGTCTAGAGAAATATCATTGGGAAATCTTACCAAAGATAATTTGAAATCATTTGAATGATTGATCCAATCATCTAATGGCAATGTCAAGTAATCTGATATCGTTCCTTTATCTTTGATGGAAGATAATTCAAATGAGATCGACGTCTGCTTATTTAATTTAGATTGAACTCCAAATGAAAATTGTTTAGGCTTGTGGATTCCGGTTAAACGAATTTCATTTTTAGCAGAAACGCTATCAGGCAACGGAAAGTCATTACCATAATCATGATATCCATTACCATTTGCATCGTCGAACAAATGTTTTTCTGTGTATATCCCGTCCAAGTCCCTTAAGGCTTGCTTGACACTGGCAAAAAGATTGATCCTTTCCTGGAGCGCCAAAGAAATAAATACTTCACCTAAAACGCCAGAATACCTTGTACGTGATGTTTGAATAATGGAACTCCCATCAAAAAAGATAGATTCATTTTGTCTGGATGAACCAAACAGCATATCTACGGATAATCCGATACTAAAATTTTCACGGATTAAATAGGATGTTCCTACCTTAAAAGCCATAATTCCACCCGACCGGTCAAAGGATTTCAACAAGCTTAGAGTATCATCAAAAGCAATGAAAGATGTTGTATCAGTATCAGTAAGGGAGATACGTTGGTCTGCATATGGAACTAAGGCCAACCCGAAGGATCCTTTTGATTTAATAGGTACGATCCAGCTCGCATAGGAAAGTCCGGAGTATCTGTTCAGAAGAGGTAAATCCGAAATCGTATTTTCATCTCCACTATAAGATAAAGACAAATGGGTGTATTTTAGATGATGCCAGGTTGAAGGGTTGGATAAAGATACATTGCTTTGGAATCCTGGAACAAGGCTATTCAAGCCATTTCCCGCATTTGTGATTCCCTGATTCTCATAAAAATGGCCTAAGCCGAAACCATTCATCTTCCCTTGACCCACCAAAAAAGATAAGCAAAGTATTAATGGAATATATTTTTTAATTGGCCACATAAATTATTTCCAGAATAGGTTTAGCAGACTCATTTTCGATATCAAAATTAATCGACTCAAACGGATCATTCTTTTCATTTGAAACTACTTTAAACCCCAAATTTGTTTCATTTCCCAAAGTAATATTTTGTAAAAATTTTTTTAATGAAACGATAAACATACCATTTTCAATATTTGATGAAGTTCGGAATTGGTAAGGGTACCCCATTCCGAGGTATGGATCGGTTTCAAAAACAACATCTGCAGTATCGACTAATTCATCAATAGGATCGACAATAATATTATAGCCATCGCTACTACTTGATGTATCAATTGGAAGGCTGAGTAATGCTTTACGAATCAAAGATCCTTTGGGTATGGAAGCAGAATCAAAAGAAATTGATACTAAAGATCGTAATCCAAGGCCATTGCTTAATCCAAGATTAATTGATTCCGTATCGATAGAACCGGGGTCAATAATTGAAATATCTCCGAAGGAGTAGATTGTAACATTACCTGTGTCGTGAACAGTAGAATCATCAACAACAAGATTTTGTCGATAATACATTTTCACTTTGGGATCCATTGGCCCATCACCCGACGTGGCTTCCCGACTAAATAATTCAATAAAGTTTGTATCACTGTTAGTCATTTGGATGGCGAAATTCCGAATAAGATTTGAATCAACTGTATCAGTTAACATTGAATCAATGCTCATAATATCCCAGACCAATTCTGTATATGTAAATATGCCGCTGGTATCTGTGTTAACAATTACGTTTGGCTGACCTATGCTTTCCCAATCGGCTATAGAATATCCTACAAAATCAAGATAGGTACTTTTAGATTCATTAAACTGAGAATCAGGGTTAAAAAAGAGATTTGGAGTGGACGATTGTGTCAACAAACTATCACTGGAGTATAAAATAAAATGAAGACTGTCAACGGTAACTGTTGAATCTAAAGAATTGCTCCAATAATAATGGTCTTTAATCCCAATAAAAGATAAAGGCACATCTAAGGAATTCTTTGTGCCTAAATACAATCTATCATTAGAGCCAAGATTTGGTGCAACCCTATAAGAACTGAAAGATATTGAATCAATCGAGACTGTATATATATTTAAGGGTACATGAGACAGATCTGCTTCAATTCGGTTATCCTCGCACTGCCAAGACAAAATGCCGAGAATAAAAACCCCTAGGAGGTTCATATTAAAAAATAGTGATTTCATTTAAGACTACTTATATGATAAATCAGTTGGAAAGTTTCTCTAAAACTTTATCCATTTTCTTTGCAATCACATTATAGTCAGGCATTTCATCATCAGACCACTTGATTACAGAGATTTTTTTCTTATTAGCTTTTAAACCTGGTTGTTTTAATAATTTTTTAGAGATTATTGAGGATGGTTTATCAAAAATAATGATTGCATCAGCTTCAAAGGATGCTACATCATATACACTAAGCATTTTACCCTTTAGAGATGAATCAATTGGCACTTCTGCTTTTTTAAAGTCACCACGAGATACCTTAGAATATTCATTAAGATCGTGGATCACCATGACTGTTTTAATATTTTTATAAAATTCATTGATCCCTTCAAAATGTTTCTTAAACATTCCCGGAACCATTGCACTTTGCCATCCATTACAAATGAATATATCCGGTGCCCAAAATAGATGGGGCAGAGTACTTAGGACAGCTTTTGCAAAAAAGCCATACCGTTCTCCATTATCTGCTAATACACGGCCATTTTTTGATTTATAAACCAAATTTGTAAGAGGCTTAAACCAAAAGTCATCTTCTAGAAAATAAACTTGAACCCTCGTTTTAGGAATGAAAGCACTTTTTGCACTAGCACTAATTTCTTCACCAGCAAATTGAAATGGAATGTCTCTTAGTCGAATCACTTCTCTTAAAATATATTTTCGTTCACTTACATAACCATATTTTGGAATAATGGTTCGAATATCATGCCCCTTCGCTTGAAGAGCAAGGGGCACTCTTGCTGAAAAATCTCCTAAACCAGAGACGTTAGCAAACGGAGTAATCTCCGTTGTCAAATAATAAAGCTTTTTTGGCATTAGGTATTAATTAAGATTTTAATTGATGGATAACTGTTTTAGTGCGTCTTTGGCTTTGGGGTAATATTCACTTCCAGGGAAATAATCTATCATACGCTGAAACTCTTCACGAGCTTTATTTACATTACCCATACTCTGGTAGGACAAACCAATCTTTAATTGTGCATCATCATCCTTATCTGTCCCAGAATAAGTAAAAACCTTTTCAAACTCAGCAATTGCTCTTTTGAATTCTTTTTGTGAATAATAGCATTCAGCCAACCAATATTGACTATTATCTGCTAAATCATTTGTTGCATCAGAAGACACTAATTCTTTAAATCCAACAATGGCATCATCAAATTCCTGGTTTTGAAAATGCCCCAGACTTGTCATATAGGTCTGTTTGTATTGTGCAGAATTGAATCTTGGCTCATCAGATGAAGGGGAACCTGATTTTAGTTGAGCCATTTCACTATAACTATTCGTTAATGTTACGATCTTGTTTTCTATAAGAACTAATTTATTAAATATTTCTAGTGCAGTACTATCCATATAACGTGATTGATTTTCGAGATTGGATATTTTATTGCTCAAGGTATTGATTCTCTTCAAGATTACCAATGTAATAGAATCTTGTTGTGCCTTACTTTTAACTGCCTGTTTAAAGGCAGACATCAGTTCAGGTAGCAGAATCTGATTGTCCAATTGCAAAGAATCTACTTGAACACGAACTCGGTCAATCTTCGCATTTAATCGTCGAAGTTCTCTGCCCGAATCGCTTTGCCCTAAGGCAAAGGATGTTAGTAATATGAATGAGAAAAGTATTATATGTTCGTATGTGGAACGATCTGTCATATTTTAGCCCTTTTTGTTCGCTAAACCGACGATGAATTTACCATTTGTTAACCATCCTTCAAATAAGTTTATCAGTCTGAATAGTTCACACTAAGTTTTAAAATCAAGCCAAACATTAGGTAGCATGCTATCAGAAAAGATCCCCCAGCAGAAATAAATGGAAAAGGCAACCCCTTCACTGGAATCAACCCAACCGTCATTGCTGTATTTACGAAAACATGTGATAAAAATATTGTTGCAAAACCAATCAACGCAAGGCTGGAAAATCGATCCTTTGATAAGTAAGATTGTTTCATAATCTGTACTATTAAATATCCAAATACTATAAGAATGATAGATATAGTTATAAACCCCAACTCTTCCCCTATAACAGACAATATGAAATCTGATTCCTGCACAGGTAAAAACTTTAAATGGGTCTGGGTGCCATCTCCCCAGCCTTTGCCAAATAATCCTCCAGAACCAATAGCTGTTTTACTTTGAATGATCTGATAAGCTGCACCAAGCGGGTCTTTTTCTGGATTAATAAAGGTCAAAATTCGATTTTGCTGATAACTTGTTAATGAATTCCATAAAAAAGGTGATAGAAGTCCTATAAAAATATTTCCAAAAAAGAGTCCAAATGACATAATCGTTTTGGGTCTTGCAATAAAAATGGTGACACCCAAAACAATAGCCCAAATTGTAAATGCCATATTTTGAAAAGCCATTAACATACTGAATAACGGAGCCAACAAGAGAAAAAGATAAAAAGGACGTGCGCCGGACCAATATAGCATAGGCAAAACAGGCGCCAATATTACAATGGCAGTTCCTAAATCAGGTTGATTCATTACAATAGATGTGGGAATTAAAACCAAAATAATAGGAATAATGATAGATATAAAATGTTTCATTTCGAGATTATGATCGGATAAATAACGTGCCAAGGCAATTGCTGTGAAAATTTTTGCAAATTCACTGGGTTGAATGGCAAATGGCAACCCAATATTCAACCATCGATATGTGCCAGCATGGGGACTGCCAAAAAATGGTAAGATCACAAAAATAATACTAATTCCGTAAAGCGCATAAGCATATTTATGAATAGTGTACCGGGGAACAAATAAAATAGTTATGGCACCTATGACCGATGGAACCATAAATAATAATTGTTTTGAGAATGGATTTTGAAAAACACCACCGATATGATGCTGCGAAATACTCTTTAAAACTATGAGACCAATCGTTGACAGGAATAAAACAGCCCAAATGATCTTGATGGGAAGATCTTTCAATTCAAATGATTGAGCCCCTATCATCTTGCGGCCATATCATTATAATTGATTATTTGTGAGAATACTTGGTGTGCTATAGGAGCAGCGATAGTTCCTCCAGACCCACCATTTTCCACGAGCACAACAATTGAATATTTTTTATCGTAATACTCAGCCCAACCTAAAAACCATGCATGACTTTCACCATGTGAATTTTCTGCGGTGCCCGTTTTTCCAAAAACTTTAAAACCAGGTACATTAGGTTGAGCGCTTTTACCGGTACCTTGTTCATCTACTATTACAGCCCTCATATCTGAAACAATTCTGTCCCATATGTTTGATTCTAAATTTGGATGAATATTTTCAGGTAATTGATCAACTCTCACAAAATGTGGAGTTTGTGCGATTCCTCTAGTTGCAAGCAAATTCACATAATTAAAAACTTGGATAGGTGTCACCAATAATTCACCTTGCCCAATGGAAATATTTAAAAGTGCACCCTTACTCCAACCGTATCTTCCATAACGTTTATTCATAAAACTAGTGGTGGGAACAAGTCCACTAGATTCACCGAAAATATCAATTTGACTTGGCTGCCCAAACCCAAATTTACGAAACGAATCGGAAAGTATATCTAGATCAAAATAATGGGTGGATTTATAAAAATATACATCACATGAATTTGAAATAGCAGATGTCAAATTCATTCCACCATGTCCCCGAACTAACCAACATCCAAAAATTCTATCTCCAAACTGATAAGATCCGTCGCATATTTGTTCGACTTCCGGATCAAATTCTTGATTGTTTAATAAAGTGACTGCTGTAATCATTTTTACAATGGATCCTGGAGGATACAATCCCTGGTTAAACCGGTTGATTAAAGGTTTATCAGGGTGGTTAAGGATATTTTGCCAATCTTGTTCTAGCATAAGCCCGGTAAACAGATCTGGTTTAAAATCCGGTGCACTCACCGCGCCCAATATTTCCCCAGTTTCAGGGATTCCCACCAGAATAACACCTCGGCTTCCATCCATGAGATTTTCAAGTTTTTTTTGGATATTAATATCAAGTGTCGTTATAATATTTTGTCCAGGTTCCGGTCTTTTGGGCGGTAAATCTTCAACATAACCCACTTCCCTACCCAATGCATCCACTTCATAAAAATACACACCTCGCTTCCCCTTTAAATAGGATTCATATTTTTTTTCCAATCCATTCCATCCAATCATGTCCCCTAATTCGTATTCACTTTTATCTTTAATGGATGCCCGGACAGACTTATCCACTTCCTTGACATACCCCAAAATATGAGAAGCTCGAACTGCTGATGGAAAATATCGTTCAGGAAACTGCTGATAATAGATCCCTTCAAGATTGAGTTTGTTTTCTTCTAATTTTGAAATCTGATGGAATGTCAGGTCTTTTGCTAATCGAGTCGAGATAAATCTCCCTCGGTAATATTTTTTATAATTTCTTGATACTATTATTGAATCCAATCCAATAGTTTTTGAAATTAGTCCAAATTTTTCTCCTTTTTGTGAGAGTTCGCCGGGGATTGCAGTTAAGACATAAGTTGGAAGATTATCTACCAGAATTTGCCCATTCCTATCAAGAATAAGACCACGTGGTGCGGTGGTCGTAATTTTCCTGATACGATTCGTATTTGCTTTTTTTCGATACCGATCATGACCAAAAATCTGTATCTGGAAAAATCGGGCCAAAAGAACAATTATTAGAAACCAAGTTATTCCAATAGCAATCAAATATTGACGGAAGGAGACAATATTTTCAGCCTTTAACATCAGTTGATTTTATGTAAAGGGTATATCACTTGGAGGATACCCGCAAAACTTAAAGTATAAATTGTTGTACCGAGCCATTTTGCCCAAAATAGTTGCGGATTGATCATCCAAATATCTTGGTATTGAACTACACAAAAGATCAGAAATTGAAATATAAGAATTGCAATCCAGGATATCGAAAAATAAATCGGATTTAATCGTGAATAAGTACCCATGAGATACCCACCAAGATATCCAGTAACAGAATAAATCAACGGTGATAATCCGAAATATGAAGCTGTCCCTGAGAGATCAATTAATAATCCAATCAAAAAACCTGCAATTGTTCCGGTAGTTCGACCGTATTTAATAGACCAATACAATACTAGAATAACAAGGAAATCCGGTCTAATTGTTCCTATAGATAAAAAATCTGCAAGCAATAATTGAGCAAACCAAATTAATAAACCCGAGAAAATAAAATCAGTCCATTTCATATGAATCCTCGATGATCACAAAAACAAATTGAAAGGCACTCAAATCATTGGGTGAATTGACATTGATAACTTTTTGAAAACTACCTCGTTCATCATTGACACCGACAACCTTACCAACAGGGAGACCTGACGGATATATGTCACTGAATCCTGATGTGATAACCTTATCGCCAATATTAATCTCTACATTTTTTTGTACTTCCCTAATCTGACCTCCAGATTTTCCAAGCCATCTTAAAATGCCTGTTGCTCCACTAGGTAAGATTCTAACACTTAACCGGTAATTCACGTCTGTTATTAATTGAACAATAGAAGCAGTTTCTCCTGACACAATTGTTTTTCCAACCACACCTTTTGGTGTAAGGACAGCCTGGTTTGGTTTAATACCATCCCTTTCACCAGCATCGATCACAATGGAAAGTAAATTAGATTGAACTCCCTTATTTATGACTCGCGCAGGTTTAAGAATCAATTTAGTCTGACGTTTAAAATCCAACATATCCAATAATTGGTCATTCTCTCTTTGAAGATTAAGCATTGATTCAACTTGAAGAGATAAGGCTAGATTTTTTTCCCTGAGAAGTTGGTTTTTTTCTTCTAGAAACATAAGGGATTTCACCCAGGTCATAGGTGAAGAGATGAATGCAACTGTCTCGATCGCTTTTCCTCGAATCACATGCATTCGGGGATCATCGTTATTTAGTAGGAGGAAGCTGGAAAAGACTAGAGCAAGGGCAAAAAGAAGATGATCTTTATTACGAACAATAGCAAGATAGAGTCCTCGCATACACCTTTACAAAAGTACAGCTTCGTATTTTTTCAGGTTTTCTAAAACCATACCTGTTCCCCTAACTACGGAGAGCAAGGGATCCTCAGAAACATTTACTGGAATATTTGTCCGTTCTCGTATAATTTGATCTATGCCTTTCAATAAACTGCCACCTCCTGCAAGAATAATTCCCCTTTCAAGAATATCTGCTGCCAGTTCGGGTGGTGTTTGTTCAAGGCACCGTTTTACCGCTTCAACTATTTGATTCACTGGATCTTTCAAGGCCTGGCGAATTTCATCCGATGATACTTCAATTGTTTTGGGAATACCAGACACCAGATCACGTCCTTTCACTGCTATATCGGAAGAATTCATCTTCATGGCTGACCCAACAGATTTTTTAATCTTTTCACTCATACCGAGACCAATTTCGAGTTTATGCTCACTCCGAAACCATTGTAAAACTGCTTCATCCATTTCGTCTCCAGCAATTCGAATTGTTTCTTTAGTAACAACGCCATTTAATGAAATAACAGCAATCTCAGTCGTTCCGCCACCAATATCAACAATAATGTTTCCCACAGGTTTGCTTATATCCAATCCAATTCCGATGGCGGCAGCTACTGGTTCTTCTATCAAATAAACTTCTCTTGCATTGGCGCGTTCACCAGAATCTTTTACAGCGCGGCGCTCTACTTCTGTTACGCCAGATGGAACGCAAATAACCATTCTCGGACGAGCAAGACGGTTCAAGTTGATCTTTCGAATAAACCCTTGGAGCATACCATCGGTCATTTTAAAATCAGCAATTACACCATCTTGCAGCGGGCGAATTGTTTCCAATTCACGGTGGGTTCTCCCTAGCATTGCCTTGGCTTCATCCCCTACTGCGACAATGGTATCAGTATGAACGTTACGTGTAACAATCGATGGCTCGTTCACTACAATACCGCGACCTTTTAGCCAGATTAAGGTATTTGCGGTACCCAGATCAATAGCAACATCACCGGAAATCCAGTTGATTAAATTTGGGAATCTAATGGTTGTCATGGCGTGCAATTTCTAATAGAAGAATCAAAACAGAATGTCTAATTTACAGTGAAAATCTCGCCGAGATAAATGGACAATTATACTATTTACTCTCCCGTGCCTTTTGCATTCCATTTTTACTAAGGGCATCAGCGCGAGTATTTTTTTCACGTCTCACATGGGTTACGGACCAATGATCTATTTGATTTAGTTCAAACATAACACTTGAATGCAGTTGCTTCATCCGGTCGTTTTTTACTTTATACTTACCATTTATTTGGTTGACAATTAATTCACTATCCGAATATATATCAAGATTTGTTATATTTAATTCCAGTGATACATTAACTCCTTTAATCATGGCCATATATTCGGCTTCATTGTTGGTTTTATCAATCAAAGGTTCTGAAAATGAAATAATTTCCTGACCATTCATGAAAATGACTCCACCAATACCAGCAGTTTTAGTATGTAGATCAGCTGCACCATCCACATAAAGATCCGCTACCCCATTATGTTCTTCTGGTGTCTTAATCAATTTGGACAATACTTGTTTGTGAGATTCATCCAAATCTCTGGACTGGATTGCTGCCTGAATTGCCAGGTATTCATCTTTCGTAAATGATGTCATTTTAGGATTAGATATAGGGATTTGAGCCATATTGGGTTGGACATTCTTCCCAGTAGTAGCACCAGTTACATAATATAGATTTTTTAGGAGGGAATTCCCCACCATTACTTAATTTCCCCCGTATTTCATCGATAGAATTTTTAGTTTCATTGATGACTTTTCTTATGTCTTCATTAGTTCTTTTTGATTCTACTTTTATCCCATGCTGAATAAAATGCCAAACCAATTTCACGGACTTTATATTTTCAACCTCTGCCATAAGGCCAATTTGGTATAATGCTAATTGATGGTCTTTGTCTGCAGCCTTTTGAGATAATGCACGTTTTCCTGTCTTATAATCATGAATCTCCCAATTGCCTTTACCATCATGATCAATCCGATCAACAATACCTTTTATTTTATAATTTTCATCATCACCCAACAAAAATATCATTTCGTGCTCATTTGCAATCACTGGTTCACTAAAAGGATGGTTAAGCCTGTAAAAGCGCGCAATGCACTCCTCTCCAAGATAAAAATAATCTCGGGCGGTTTTATTCTGATAAACGATGGCAATGCGTTTATGCCATTTTTCTTTCCAAAGTGATTTATGGACTTTTAGTATTTCGTCCACCACTGGAATCACACCTGATTTGACCAGTTCGTACAGGTATTCGATAGATTCATGGACACGTTTTCCTAGAAATGCTTCAATTCCTTCATCCTTTTTATATATTTGATCAATATACCGGAATTTGAACTGTGCCGGACATTTCTTAAATGACTGAATACCGCTATGGGAAAAGCGTTCAAGGATCATAGTCCTGCTCCTAAAAATGGTGTTTCCAACCGAAAATCCCCAAAACCATTCAGGTCCTTAAAAATGAATTGTTTACTGATTTTATAATAGCTCCACGTTTGATATAATGAAGACGTGGACGTTGATGAATGTGTTCGTTGAATTTCATCTGGTGGGCCAAAAAGGACATAGATCATTCCACGATCCGTTTCCCATCCCGGCTGCCAAGCATCAAAGTGTTCGTTTGCATACCAAACACGGCCATAATATTCTTCCATCAGTTCATTATATTCTGTTTCAGGTGTTGGATCTCTACTCTTCCAAAATGAATAAAATAGCTGTTCCTTATCCTTTTTTGTTTTCTTTTTTAATTGAAGCCGTTCATCATTAGTCATCACATACTTCATTTGCCTTATTGCCATATCAATATTATAAACATAATTAGATATGCCTGGTTTATAGGTTGAAAATGCGGTCTTTTTAATATCGGTTGAGCCATTTTGAGTGAGCACGATTTTAAAATCATTTTTCAAAGACTTTAACTGATTGGCTGGGATAAATATATTTTCGTTGAAATATCCTAAGTCCCCATATCCTGAAAATTGCATCATAAGTGAATCTATGGCAGTTCCATTTGATAAATAAATATTCACATCAAATTTACCAGAATCAACAAAACCGGATACCTTTAAGTCTATACCATCGCCTATTTCTCGGACTCTAAATCCGTTTGTGGGAATTTTTCCTGTTTCAAATCCCCAATCTCCTTTGAGATTCAATAAAAATATCGGCGGCATAAGAACAGGTAATTTAGAATATGCTTTAAAATCTAGTTTCTTTACTCGGATGCCCTTTTTCCGCGTGTCATTATCCTGCAACTCTCCAATGACTTCATACTTTCCGCCTACAGGAGTGGTAAAAGTCGAATAATGTTTTCGATTTTTTATACCAGATTTTGTGTGGGAATAATTACTGACCTTGATGGTATCTGTCCAAACTTGATGCCCTAAATCTTCACTTTTTTTCCCTTTTATTCCAATGGATGCCTGATATCCACTTTTGAATTCATCTCCTTCTTTAACAAACTGAAGTGCAAGAAAGGGAATTTCAATAAAAGTGACAATTTTTATTGAATCTGAATGGATCGCCTCCGCAAATGGGACCAAAACAAATTTTTCAACATTTGATTTGTTTTTTTTTGATCGCCCAATACTTTGTCCGTTCAAGTTGCTACTTAACACTACTAACATGAATATAATTATATTTTTAATCACAGATCTCTCTTCCATTTGAATTTTACCAAACCTTGAGATGAACCAAGCCAAAGCGTTTTTCCATCTAAATTCATTGCATTAACCTGTCCAATAAAAGGGAATGAATATTCACGTGTAAACCCTGTTTTTTTATTGATCCGAACCAATCCGTTTTCGGTGCCTAGAAAAATATGTTTTTGATTAACAGTAAGAGAATAGACAGTCTTTGCATGATATATACTGGACGGGAAAATAAGTTCCCAAACACGTTCTTTCAAGTCAAATTTAGCAATACCCATCTCACACACTACATAGACTACACGTTCAAATTCTTTTATTGCTGTAATTCGGTTCAATAATTCCGGGAAATCTTTTCTGCCAATATCCTTTGCCTGCCTAATCTGGGGATTCTGTTGGTTAAATACGAATACACCTGATCTGGAACCTATCCAAATATCATCATCAACACCTTCTATATCATAAATAGGGATATTAAAAAAAAGATTTTCAATCCCAATTGGTGATTCTCTCTGAGTAACTCGTTCAATTCGTCGAAGGCCAACAGATGAAGCTATCCAGATATGACTGGAATCACCATGAACATCCCAAATTACCCCAGATGGTACGCCACGCTCCTCTCCTAAAGTTCGCCAGTAATCATCTTTCATATCATAAACCAATATTATTTCCTTTCCACCAGCCCAAAGTTCACCATGGGAGACATGTATAGAATATACAGGAGTTGAGTTCATATTGATCGTCCCTTCAAATTCATAAAGAAAGGATTCATTAGATTGTGGGTTTATCCATGAAACGCCCTTGGACGAAACGAAATCAGAACTCCCAACCCATAAGGCATTTCCATCATCGAATAAACCAACGACATCCGTATTAGAAATATCCAGTTTCAAGGGGAAAAACGTTTCCATTGTTGTTGTACCATGGAAAAAGGTTCCATCTCCACCGCCAGCAAATACATTACCATGACTTGCTATCAAGCCGGTGGTGATTTCTATCCTACGACCTAAAGGGTCAATAAACTCATCTCCGTTAAGAATCCAACCATCCATAGCAGAATAATTCATGAAGATTTCATGAAGATTAGATTGCCCAACATATTGTCCACTGCTCCAATGAATATCTAATTCATCCGGCGTTGGATAAATCCCCACTAAAATGCCGGAAGAGTGATCCAGTTTTACATAAGACGATCTTGCCTGAAGCCAAATATAATTAGTGCTGGATCCAATGCGATTAATCCAATCATTTCGTGAAAGTCCTAAATTCTGAAGTTCTTTGGCATACCAATCACCTTCTCTAGAAAATGAATATTGTACGTGGTGCGGTGATGCAACCCAGATCAGTCCTGTACCCAAATCAAAATGAGTGGCTGTCACTTGATTATCTTTAAGTCCTTGAGCAGTAGTGATCGGCTCTTCAAAATTATTACTATATAAATTGAACCGTTTTAATCCACCCATTTCAGTACCAATATACGCAAAGGTGAATCCTTCCGTTATAGATGATATAGAGCCAGCGCCTCTGTACAAAACCCAATCAAATGGGCGAAACCGAGAATCGGGTTGGCCGATCAGTTGAGAAAGTTGAGTAAAAAATAGAAAAAAGATTAGGAAACGAAACATCATTCAATTGAAACTCAATCATGATGGTGGTTAACAATTTCCATCAGAGAATTCGTATCAATTGGGACTACACCAACTTCCTCACAAACTCTTCCAGCAGCTAAGTTGGCAAGCCAGGCAGAGTCATTTGGATGACAACCGCATACATCACTCAAAGCAAAAGTAGCAATGACCGTATCTCCCGCACCAGACA
>Ga0206683_10001364_pt1 | contig 16940 bp, 27 predicted proteins | sample M280m12015metaG_FD_155483 | JGI IMG/M metagenome (GOLD analysis project Ga0206683, IMG submission 155483) | Ammonia-oxidizing marine archaeal communities from Monterey Bay, California, United States - M2 80m 12015 | ecosystem: Environmental > Aquatic > Marine > Intertidal zone | place: USA...
TATCATCGTTGCTGATAGCAAGTTGGGTTGGGCAAAGGCACTTAAAGAATTGGTCGGAATGTTATATATCGGACAAATTCCTCGTTGGGATTTATCCAAAATTCGTCCAGCTGGTTCTCCCCTAAAAACCTTTGGTGGCAGAGCATCAGGTCCAGAACCTTTAGAATCCCTATTCAATTTCACCGTTACAATTTTTAAGAATGCCTATGGACGAAAACTTACTTCTATTGAAGCACATGATATTGTTTGTAAGATTGCAGAGGTTGTGGTTGTTGGAGGAGTTCGTAGGTCTGCATTAATCAGTCTATCAAATGTGTCTGATGATCGTATGCGAGCCGCAAAGTCTGGTCAATGGTGGACTACAGAACCACAACGTGCTCTGGCAAACAACTCTGCATGTTATACAGAGAAACCAGATATAGGTGTATTCATGGATGAATGGAAGGCACTATACGATTCTAAATCTGGTGAACGAGGTATTTTTAACCGTGAGAGTGCAGTTAAGATGGCATCTAAAAATGGTAGACGCAACACAGAAGATTACCAATTTGGCACCAATCCTTGTTCTGAGATTATCCTAAGAAATCGAGAATTTTGTAACCTATCTGAAGTAGTAGTTCGTGTATCAGATACAAAAGAGACACTTTTAAAGAAAGTACGACTTGCCTCTATTCTTGGTACATTCCAATCCACACTTGTGAACTTCAAGTATGTATCCTCTTCATGGAAAAAGAACTGTGAAGAGGAACGTCTTTTAGGGGTGTCCCTTACAGGTATTATGGACTGTTCTTTGACAAATGGTAAAGCAAGAGATCTGGATAAACTGTTAGTTACTCTGAAAGAAGAAGCAGTGAAGATTAATGCTGAACTAGCAAAGAAGATTGGTATAAATCAGTCTGTTGCTGTAACCTGTGTTAAACCGTCAGGGACAGTCAGTCAGTTGGTAGACGCCGCATCTGGCATTCATGCACGGCATAATCCATACTATATTCGTACAGTGCGTGGGGATAAGAAAGACCCCCTTACAAAGATGATGAGAGATGCTGGATTTCCTGTAGAGGATGATACAACAAATCCAAGTCATACTTCTGTATTTTCTTTCCCTATAAAGGTAGAAGAAAGTGCAGTTTTTCGTACCGATATAAGTGCTATCAAACAGTTAGAACTTTGGAAAATTTATCAAGAACATTGGTGTGAGCATAAACCTTCTGTCACTATTTCTGTCAGAGAAAATGAATGGTTAGATGTAGGAGCATGGGTCTATGAGCATTTTGATTATATGAGTGGTGTTAGTTTCCTTCCATTTTCAGAGCATACATATAAACAAGCACCTTATCAAGATTGTGAGAAAGAGGAATATGAAGTTCTTCTTAGTAAGATGCCTAAAAATGTAGAGTGGAGTAAATTATCAGACTATGAGAAAACAGATATGACTATTGCTTCTCAAGAACTTGCTTGTAGTGCTGGATTCTGTGAAATCCAATGAAATTAATTGTATGTGAAAAATGTGAAGCAGAGTATAAAGTTGTTCATAATTTAAATGAAGGATATTATGTTATGGAATATTGCACTTTTTGTGGTTGCACTTTAGAAGATGATGAGTATCAAGACGAAGTAGAACTTGTGGGATATGATGACGAAGATGAATGAAGTAAAAATAAAATGAAAACTCAAAGTGCTAAAGCTAAGGGCAGACGGTTTCAGCAATGGGTCAGAGATCAACTTATAGAACAATTAGAAGTCCATCCAGAAGATATAGAATCTCGCAGTATGGGTGCTGGTGGAGAAGACCTCATAATGGCCCGTGCAGCGAGAGAAAAGTTTCCGTATTCAATAGAGTGTAAGAACCAAGAGAGTTTAAACATATGGAAAGCATACGAACAAGCAACTGAAAATTCTGGTGACTATGAACCAGTATGTTTTATTAAACGTAACAACCAGAAACCTTTAGTGGTGGTTGATGCAGAATATTTTGTGAGATTGCATGACAGGTAATTTATGTGAATTTTTAGGTGAGGAACTTCCTAAAAATCTTACGAAATGTGTAAAATGTGGAGAACTAAAATCTCCTGATAAGTTTGGTTTTAGATCACGTGATAAGCATGGTGAGAAGGTCGATCAACGAAAAGATTGTACTGCTTGTCGAACAATTCAAAATCGTAGGGTGAGAAAACTTAAAAAGTACAATCCTTTACCAGACTTAGACGTATATCAATGCCCTCATTGCCATAGAACACAAAAAGAAATTTTTGAAACTGGTTCATGGGTAAACACCAAAGATAACAAGGTTTGTTTTCTTCCAGATCATGATCATAATACAGGAGAGTTTAGAGGATATATTTGTCAGGATTGTAATACTGTTATAGCAAGAGCAAAAGAAAATGTGCAGACATTAAGAAATATAGCAGATGCTCTTGAAAGTTATATAAAATGAAGACAAAAAAATACATAATTGAATACGTAGGTGGTACTAAGGGAGATATGTTGTGTAGATTTCTTAACAATCTATCTACAGATCAGGACGTAAGAGGAAAAAGTAGTCATATCGATTGGCCTTTGGGTGGCAGAAATTGGTTGAAATCAACCAAGGTTAACGGGGTGGTGTTAGATTTAACTTTAGATCGATTTGAAGAAGCATTATGGAGAAATCCTTATGAATTTATGCCAACACATCCATTGGGGGTAATTGATATTAAAGATTATAGAGATTTATTGAAAATGTATAATTATGAAATTTACTCTATCAAGTACAAACCAAAGCATCATGCAACAATTAAAATAGAATCTTTAATTAAAAATTTTCCTTTAAGGGATGACAGAACTAAAATAGATAGATTAAATGTATTATTTTCTTCCTTAAAGTTGCCTCCGCCTGAATGGTTACTTGACAGTGATAAGAAATTAATGAAGACTGTCTTTACTGAAACCGAGATGAAAAAGAAAACTGCTCTGTTATTGGGTGGGTTCAACAAAACATACAATGAAATGACAGAACATCGAACTATTCTTAATTATGAAGATTTGTACTTGGAAAAATATCCATTCCCACACTTGCCAGATAGAGAAGAAGAATGGAAAGACCTTGTAGAAAATAGTTGGTGTGATTATAATGGACATGGTTATAGAAAATTTGTGGAGATTGCATGACAAAAAAATACATAATTGAATATCTTGGAGGAACTAAAGGTGACATGCTTTGTAGATTCCTTAATAATTTAAAACCTGATCTAGAATCTACAGGAAAATCTAAACCTGTAAAGTCTTCTGTGCCGTCTTGGTTAAAAATAATGGACCCTAATGAACTAACTTTAGAAAGATTTGACGAAGCATTATCGAAAAATTTATATGAATATATGCCAGCACATGCATTATGGGTTACAAATAATAAAGATTATAGAGATTTGTTGAAAAAATATAACTACGAAATTTACTCTCTCAAATTTAAACCAGAGCATTATGTAACGATTATAATAGAAGCATTAATTAAAAATATGACTTTGCTTCAGAAAAGTAAAACTTCAACCAACTCACACCTTGTATCTGCAATCAATAGAAACTACAGAGAATCTGGTTTTCATCACCTTAAAGATAAAAGTGGTCTTTTATCTGGATCATATAAAGACGGTAAATGGACTAGAGAATTTATCTCTCCACAAGGAACACTTCCCAATACAGAAATACAAATAGTTGAGATTTTAAATATACTATTTTTTGAAGATAAAGTTGTACCTAAATGGATGACCACCGCAATGGATGCTAGTGGCATTGTTTTAAAAGACCTTGATCTCTGGAACTTGGAACATAAACGAGACATACGACTTGAAAATATTCTAAAGAATCCTCCAAATCATCTATATAAAAAAAGAGCAGCGATTTATAGGTTATTCAATGAAATGACAGAGGATCGAACTATTCTTAATTATGAGGATTTATATTTGGGAGGATATCCATTCCCTGATCTACCAGATAGAGAAGAAGAATGGAAAGACCTTGTAGAAAATAGTTGGTGTGATTATGATAGCAATGGTTACAGAAAGTTTATTCTGCCTGACAAACCATTTGAAATAACTAATAAGATAACTAAAATTGTAATGGAGTATTTAGAACAATGGAAGAAATAAAAGAATTTTTTGGAAAAACGTGGAATCAGACGGAAGTCGATCCCCATGTTGTAGAAAGACTAAAGGATGCTAAATCTGTTATTGATGTGGGGTGTGGATTTAATCCCTACAAAAAATTCCACGATAACTTGATTGGCATAGATATTGTTAATGAAAATGCAGATGTAAATTGCGATATTCTTGATTTTCCTAATGATACTAAGTTTGACCTTGCTATCTGTTACGGTATTCTACATTTCAATGACTATGATTGGATAAGAGATCGGTTAGAGTGGGTAGTTGAGCATACTACAGATGATGCTCAAATTTTGATAAAGGTTAATCCATCCAGAAAGGAAGATCAGGCAGAAGAACTACGGAGTTCTGATGTTATTTGGTTCGATAGATGGAATCATGGATTAGCAGAACATTTTGCCGACATATATAACTTAGAGATATGGAATTGGAGGGAATGGCGTAACCCTCTAGATAATAGTTTACGTCTTAAATTTGATTATAGAAAGGTAGATCATGGAATTATTTAATGAAAGTACTGGTATTGCAGTACTATTAGTGTATGGAATTTTTGCTTTTGCAATGACATACTGGTACTCTAAGGGGTACAACGATACTAAGGAATCCTTCTTAGTCGCTCGTAGAGAGTTAAACACATTTCAAGGGAGTCTGAGTGTCACCGCCGCATGGTTGTGGGCGCCTGGATTGTTCATATCTGCACAACAGGCATATGTAAATGGTCTAGTCGGACTGTTCTGGTTCTGTCTAGGTAACTTCTTGACCTTGGGTGCATTTGCGTATTTTGCAAAGAAGATACGACAATGGGCTCCAGAAGGATTTACATTCTCTGGTTATCTGAAAGAGAAGTTCTCTGGTAGGGTACAAGCACTATTTGTCGTAGAGATGATGTTCCTCGCTATCTGTGCATTTGCAATCAACCTGATTGCAGGCTCCAAAACTGTGGAAGCACTTACTGGACTAGACGCTGGAATTGTATCACTACTCATGGTAGCGATAGCAATCCTGTATTCATTTAGGACAGGACTTAAAGCAACCGTGATGACAGAGATGATCAAGATGGTTGTGGTCTGGACAGGCGCTATCATCCTAGTACCTTGGGTTATCTCAAGTGCTGGTGGTTGGGATGTCGTTGTCTCTGGTCTTGGTGGTAAATCAGGATTGGGTGCAGACATTTTCGGTACACCATTCGCATGGGGTGTGTTTACTGGATTTGGTGCAGCTGCGTTCCTTGGACATATGGGTGGCCCTTGGGGTGATAACTCATTCTATCAACGTGCGTTTGCAATTAAGGAAAAATCGATTGTTCCTTCTTTTGTACTTGCATCGTTTGTGTTCATCGTGGTTCCGATTATGATGGGTCTACTAGGATTTGTTGCCGCTGGTTCTGGTATGGAGATTAAAAACGTAGGTGTAACTAATGCACTTGTTATTGCAGAGTTTCTACCAGCTGGTGCAGCTATATTCTTCATGTTCATGGTGTTCGCTGGTCTAGTGTCTATTCTAGACTCTCAGTTTGCCTCTGTTGCAAACATGACAGGTCATGATATCTATAATAAGTTTAAGGTAGGAGTCTTTGGTGCAGATGAGATACAGTGGGCAAGATATGGTATGATTGCACTTGCAGTAATTGCTCTGATCGTTGCGAACATTCCAGGCATGACGCTAGTGTACCTGTTCTTGTTCTTTGCAGTACTACGTGCAAGTGTGTGGTTACCTTCAATGATATCATTTCTTAAACCAGACTTGATAACTGAGAGGGGTATGTTTTGGGGTATTCTAGTTTGTGCTACAATCGGAGAAGTTCTGTTTGTATCTGGTAAACTAGGTTTCTCAGACACAGCGTTCCAAGGTGTGTTGATTGCAATCTTTGGATCACCACTACTTGCTGTAGGTATTAGTAAATATCCTTCTTTGGTTAGGTTGAAATGAAAGTCCTCTTGGTTATAGGACCACAAGGTTCTGGTAATCATATATGGAGCAAAGTACTAACGACATGGGCAGATAAGGAGTATTGGGTAGGACATAAGGATGAACCACATTCTATGTTGTGGTCAGATATGGATAATTGGAAGACCCATCATTTTTTAAAAGATTCGGTTGTATCCATATCAATACCATATATGGTTAACGGAGTAACAAAATTTCCAGACATAAAGGGATGGAAAGAGATTATGGTGAACCGAGGAATTGATCATAAGATATGCGTTACAACAAGAGATGGGTATATTAATTTTTTACAGAATGAAAGAGTACGTCCAGAGAATAACCATAAAGAAGCAGTAGAATATATTAAGGGTTTAGATGTAGATTGTTTCTTATCCACAGAAACTTTGTTACTGTATCAATGGCAGTATATAGAACAAATATCTAAACAGTTAGATTTTCCTATCCCACACAAAACTGTCGATTTCACACAATCGTTTAATGAAAAATATGTGCATTACGTAGAAACCTTTCATCTGGATGATACAGTCAGAAGGGTTTCTGGTATAAAGGAACGTGATCCGTTCATATATGGTGGATAGATGTTAATTAATGACTTAAATTATTGGAAAGAAATTTCAAATTTTGAGGGCAAATATTTAGGTATAGATAAACCAAAAAGTCGTTATCATCAGTTACAAGCCCCTCATAATTGGTGGGTAAATTATCCAGTACAGGATTTTGATTACAAGTTTAATTTATGGGGGTTTAGAGGTCCAGACTATTGTGAATATGTTGCTCAACCTGTAAATATATGTTTGGGTGACAGTTTTACTGTAAATTTAGGAGGACCAATAGAACACAGTTGGGCATCTCAGCTGGATGAGTTATTAGATTTACCTACAATTAATCTTGGTATGGATGGAGCAGGAAATGATGCTATACGTTTAGTGTATGATCGGGCATGTGAAGTATTCGATGTACAAGAAACCTTTGTCATGTATAGTTACTTTCATCGACGGTTAATAGATAATGAATTTGCTCATTATGGTGGAAACACACAGTTTAAACCAGCACCTCCACACACAGATTATCAGAACTTTGAATACTTTGACAAAAATATGATAGTAGACGCACATCAAGCATTCATTCCTGATTGGTGCTATACTTATGAGGAGATGTATCTAATAGATAATAACCCTCATTTTGATTATCCTCAAGGTGGTCGAGAGAAGTGGGCAAATAGAGATTTTCATCACATGAATGAAGAATTGAACGGGAAAATAGCAGAGTATTTTTATAGTGAATTGCTTCGAGAAAATAAAAATTCTTGGGGTCAACCAACATTAGATATGGAATAATGAACTTTTTAGTATTAACCCCTGATGGTGTAGGTAGCACATACCTACAAAGAGCACTTACTGTTTATTTAAACATAAGTGGAGATGACTACTATAACACACACGAACTTTTAAATGGGTTGCTATTGGATAATGATGGTAATTTATTTAAGAAGATGCAAGGTTATTGTCAATCCCTTTCAGAAATATGTAAATTATTGGAAACCAATCGAGCAAAAATTATATCAAGGTTGGCCAAATATCATATAGATAATAGACTTGAGGGCAAGAATCCAATACCGCCGAAGGGTATATATGTACGTCCTTATACACAGGGTTTGCAAGTAATAGAACGAAACAAGAAAGAGAATTATAAGTTTTTCTATGATGTTTGTAACCACACCTTTGGTAAGAAAATATACTGTACACGTGATCCTTTTGAATATGCTTTAAGTTGGGGTATAAGAAACATATCAGGAAAATTTAATGTGTATTCTATAGAAGAGAGAATAGAAACACATGGAGAAGATGCTACATATGAAATAAACTTAAAATTTATGGAAGAAAAACTTGATCAATATAAGAGATATCTATATTGGGTTAAGGATAATTTTCCAGATGCAATAGAGATAAAGTATGAGGATATACACAGCAATATAGATTTGGTTTTGAGAAAACTAACTGGATCAAATTTTGATATGCGTAAAAATTGGGGAACTAGTCTGCAAGAATACAGCACACTATTATATAAGATAAGTTTAATCTATAACCCTGACTTAGAGTATTCTGATAAATTGGTTGATTACCAGAAAGTGCTTATACAACAAAAAAAGATCTTTCGTTCTGGTATGCCAATCAAGATGAATACTTTAGAGGATAAGAGAAAAAAGGTGATCAATTTTTCATCATGTCTAGATAAATATAATACTTGGACAGAATCTTCAAATGAATTTTCTAAGATAAGAATTGATGAAATTTCAGAGAGAATTTCAAAGGAGAATAAAATTTATGAACTGGTGGATTGAAGAGTACAAGAAATATCATGCCGAGAAGAATACTAATTATCCTGGCAATAACTTAAAACCGCAACTACATCATATAAAGGACTTGGTGCAGGATACTAATGCCAAAACACTTTTGGATTATGGATGCGGTAAGGGACTACAGTATACAGAGTGGAAGCATCATGAAGAGTTGGGTGTCATGCCAGCATTGTATGATCCTGCTGTTCCAGAATATGAGAACCTACCTGATGGTCCTTTTGATGGTGTATATTCTACGGATGTATTAGAACATATACCAAAAGAACAGTTACCACAAACTATTATGGAGATTTGTAGTAGAGCACAGAGGTTTGTGTTTCTTGCAATATGTACCAAACCAGCAATTGCAGTACTTCCTAGTGGGGAAAATGCTCATTGTACAGTAGAACCTATTGCTTTCTGGAAGAAGATGGTGGAAACTCATACTCCAAAACCTGTATACACACACATCAAAACATATGGTAATTGTAATAGTTACGAAATTTTGAATGAAGAATTATATCTGGAGTGGATGTTAGATCAAGTTGTAGAGTTAGGAGAACATAAATAAATACATGGGTAAGGAAATACTAAAATTAGGAATCGGGTTGTTAGTCCTTGCTGGTTTCGTTGCTATAGTTCTTTACTATGGTGGTAGTTTATATTAGGAGGTTAACATGAGCAATCCAGTTGTTTTAAGGTGGTTGATCGCACATCAACCAGCATATCTCTTTGTACGTACAGCAAAAGCATTTGCCAAGGAATTAGATAAGTTGCTTCCTGGCCAGTTTGAGGTTGAAGTTTTAAGGTTCGGGGATTATATGGTGAAGTATGGTGATATACCAGAATTAGGAATAAAACCAGCAGAGACAAGTCTTGAAACTTGGGGAGAAATTCCTGATAAGTTTAGAAAGAAGCTGGTTTCTTCTGAATGGAAAGATGTCAAAACTAAATGGTCTGCATTTTGGCAAGGACTTAGAGAGCAAAAATTCCATATGAGTCAGACTCAAATTACTGTTCTTGGCCGTCATCTTGATAGACGTTTCTCTGTTTTAGATTTACCTTTTTTATTTAAAGATCATGATCATGTAACTAGGGCATTAGATGGTCCTATAGGTCAAAATTTATTAGATACTTTACATCTGGGAGAATGGGCTTCTACAGTCCATAAGAAAGATGGTCGGGATACCAGTGGAGTTAGGGGATTAGGATTTACCTATAGTGGGGGTTATCGTATTATAGGATCTAATCATACAATAACATCTTTAGATGATCTTGATGGTATAGACTTGGTTACAACTCCTAATACTGATAAATTATTTAAAGAGGTAGGTGCCGAAGCAAAACCACGAATTAATCAAAAAATTCAAGAAATTAGAGAATCTGCTTCTAATGGAGGAGCAGTGGAGACAACGTATCTTAGATTCTCTGGTAAGAATATACTTAAATCTAATCATAGTATGTTTCTTACTACCATCTTGATAGGACAATCATTATTTGATTCTTTTACTTCTGAACAGCAGGAGGCATTTACCATTGCTTCGAAGAAAGTTGCGAAGATAGAACGGAAATGGTCATTAGCAGATTGTAAGAAATATGAAGACACTGCTAAAGCACGTGGATGTACTATTGTGGATATTTCAGAAGAAGATACAAAGAGATTAAAACAATCTGCACCAGTTCAGTACGAATGGTCTGTAAATAATGCTCATAGAATATCTGCTTTAGTGGATGCAATCCGATCCGCATGAGAAAGGTTCTGCCTTTTCTCTTTGTCCTTTTCATGGCAACATCTGCTATGGCAGAGAGAGTTGCAGTTGTTATAGGTGTGGAAGGGGAAGTTACTGTTGTTCGTGAAGGTAATCATCTTCCAGTTACCAGAAGAGAGAAGTTATACAAAGCAGACCAGATACTCACTGGTCAAAATTCAGCAATAGAATTGAAAATGTTAGATGGTTCGTTCATTAATTTGGGGGAACTGGCAGACATGTTTATAAAAGAGTTGGTCTATGATCCTATCAAGAAAGATGGGTTCATGGATCTTGAGGTTGCTGTCGGTGCTTTTCGTATAGTTAGTGGGTCTATCGCAAAATTAGGTCCAGACCTGATGCAACTCAAGATACCAGTTGCAACAATTGGTATTAGAGGGACAGGTCTTGTTGGCAAGGCAAGTCCAGTAGGGGCAGAAAATTGGGTTATATTGGTTAAAGACCCCGAAGGACATATTGGAGAATTAGTGGTACAGAATACAGTGGGTATTACAATTTTATCAAAGGAAAGTGAAGGTGTCACTATGATCTATCCAGATAAAAAATTAGCAAGAAAAAAATACACTCAACGATTTATATTAGAATTAATACAGCAAGTGCCAGAGATTAAATTTATACCGATACACAAGAAACAGTTTGATTCACTGTTCGAATTTCAAGGAATGAGATTAGAATAAATAATGATATGTTTTCCTTCATCAAAAAATTAATTAGACGTATCAACAAGTGGTTGGATGGGGATTCTCCAAAATTTCTTAGTGGAAAGGGCAGATAATTCATTTAAAAAAGGGAGTTGACAAACCTCCCCCTTTCCTCTATTATAGTAATATAGTAAATTTTAATGGATAAATATTGTTATGGACCCTACAATACATACAATCATCGCAGTTGGTGCTATTTTTATAGCATATCAAGTTGGAAGATATTTTGCTGTGCGAAATGCTTTTGATGATATTGTCAGTACTACACTAGACAAACTTGAGAAGGATGGTTTTCTTGCCGTCAAGGAAGATAAAGACGGACAAAAAGACTTTATTCCTATTTCTACAATTATTGCCAAAGCAATGAGAGATGCTCGTACTACCAAATAAAATTGTTATTACATTTTTATGTACTCTTTTAGCAACCTCTGCTCTAGCCGATGCCCCTTGTGATTTCAAAAGCAAGGATACGGTTGTGTATGAGGGTACATTGGAGTCTGTCCGACTTATTAAAAAGGACATTTTCCCATACGTTGAAGATACTCGAAAATGCACGATGTCTATTGAGGCAAGAGTGAAGGGTAAGTGGTATCCATCTAAGGGTAGTTATATCTTTGGTCCAGATATGTCTCAAATGGATGCATGTGGATTAGCAGAAAACAGGGCAAAGGTCAAGGTAATGAGAGAGATTATTCCCGAAACATTAAAAGGTGAAAAAAGTCTCAAATGTGACTTGACAAATGTACGGCAATCGTGTAAGTTTATATACATGGATGTCGTTATGGCAGATTTTGGACAACAAAGAGTAAGGATGAAAAGTTGTGATGAAAAAAAGTGAAGAAGAGTATTTTGATTTTATAGCAGGACTTCGAGATGGGTGCGTACTTTTAATGGGTATTATTGGAATATCTTTAATGGTTACACTAGGTGGTTGTGGAAACACTATCAGTGGGGTTGGTCAAGACATTCAAGATGTCGGGACAAAAGTTACTGATTGGCAGAACAAAAAACCCACAGAAAAGAAGGCATCTAAATGATGTTTAAATTTCTCATTGGCATAGTTACAGGTGTAATAGTCACGGTATTTTACCCTGACATTATACCAGTTGTGAAAAATGTATTTCTAGACACTGGTGCTAGAGATATTGCGGTTGAAACATTGAAAGGAATTAAATGATGAACGCAAAACTACTGGCAGGGATGTCTATCCTTGCTTTAACCTTGGGAGCCTGTAAGACTACAGATGACCCAAAATTACCTATTAATTCAAAAATTTTGAAGTATAAGACGGAGAGTGCTAAGTATGCAACTTCTATTATACCTGATTGGTATGAAGAGATGCCTACAAAAAAGGGATCGATTTTTACTGTTGGAGCTGCAACAGCACCTGATCTTCAACTTGCAGTTGATATTGCTAATTTGAATGCCAAGGTTGTTCTTGCTGATCGGATTAATGGTAAATTGTCTTCAATGACGAAATCATTTATTGCTAAATTTGGGCAATCTGATATTAACGCAACGGTGTTGACAGAAATTGAAAAGGTAGCAAAGAATGTTGTAGCAACAGTCGATGTTGCTGGTTATGCCCCTGCTAAAGTTAAAGTCTTTCCAGCAGGGACACAGTTTCGTGCATTTGTCCTTTTGGAGTATTCCAATAAGGAAGCATATAAAATCATCATGAATCGGTTGCGTAAAGATCGGATGGTTTATTCTCGGTTACGTTCCACTGAAGCATGGAAAGAACTTGAGAAAGAAGTTGAAATCCAAGAAAAGAAGGATGAAGCACAGTCACTCACAAATCTTGAAAAAGTGATCAAGAAAAATAGAGAAGTGACCGTTGAAAAACCTACTACTTAGTTCTGTTTTAGTTCTCACTCTGAGTGGGTGTTTGATGCCATCAGGCATTAATCCCTCTTTAGGGTGTGGTCCTTTTGGATGTAGAGAAAAAGATTATTATCTCCCAGGAAAAGGTGTTTGGGCTCCCAAACCAGTGATTAGAAGTAAGGCATTATTTGGTGCCATAGGTGGCGCATCTGTTGGGGCATATGTTGGTGCGAAAGGTGGCAGTCCTTTATCAACTGCTGTGGGTTCAGTTGTTGGTCTTTTTATTGGTTATGAGGTTGGAACAACATTTGATAAAATAGATCAGATACATACCGCATTGTTGTGGCAACGTGTGCTTGAGAAAAATCCAGATGGAGTACCCAGTTCTTGGAGAAGTCCATATAAACCAATATCAATTGTTGCAACCCCAATTTCCACAAATGGAGATTGTCGGGAATTTGTCACTAAGGTTGTTGTTGATGGAAAGATGAAAAAATTAGTTGGTACTGCTTGTAAAATTAACGGAGAATGGGAAGTAAAGGAAATGAGTTCATGAAGAAGGATATAGGAAAATGATTTTAGGTTTAACAATAATAGGTGGCATCGTAGTAGCAAATGCATTGCTCACCGTAATCTTAGTGGCATTTTAAAATGAAAGTTGATGTACGAAACAATAATGTAGATAAGGCATTGAGGATACTCAAAAAGAAACTCCAACAAGATGGCATGTTTAATGAATTAAGAAAGAGGGAATTTTTTGAGTCTAAAGGAACTAAACGTAGACACGCAAGAGCTGCTGGTAAACGTAGAGCACAAAAAGAGACTCAAAAACGACTTGAGGAGTTTGGTTTTTAGTGGCAAAGATAAAGAACAATAGAGGTAAAATGTCCCATAGTAATACTAAAAAAGCAAGAGATCCAGAATTAGTTAAACTCTGGAAGAAAAAACTTGAAAAGAAGAAAAATGGCACATGACACTAAAACAAGTACTCCGTTAAAAGAGCATCATCCCCCTACATGGTGGATAAAATGGATTGCTTCAATTGTCCTTGTCTTCGCAATGATAGCAACAACTAATGATTTATATCCTTGGAATATGATATTACAGTTTGTGGGAGTTGCTGGTTGGTTGTGGGTTGCGATTATCTGGAATGATCGTGCGTTGATAATTATAAATGCTGTTGCGTGTGCAATATTCATTAACGGTATAGTAATGTATCTTATCAAACTGTTAGGATAAATATAGATATGATGACTACCGTAAAAAATATGTTATTTCAAGAGAAATCATCTGATATAGATTTGGACAAGATATTAGAAGAACTGAAATGTCTCCCAACCTATGAGACACAGATATGTCTTCAAGGTGTAGAGGGCAGTGATGATCCATTTTTGGGATGCGGTGTAGGTGGTGGAAAAAATAGTTGGGAAAGAAAACAGAAACATGATTATAAAACAAAGGATTTCAAATTTCCTTTATTTGATATGCCATATATAAATGGTTTGATGTCAGTATTTGATATGACGCATACAAGAGCAATGATTTTGAAACCAAAAACTTGCTATAGTTATCATAAAGACCGCACAAAAAGAATCCATATCCCAGTATATACAAATGAAGATTGTTGGTTAGTCTTAAACAAAAGAGTGTTTCATGCACCAGCAAACGGTAATTACTATGTAGTGGATACAACGTATATGCATACTGCCGTAAATACCTCACAGGAAGATAGATTACACATTTTAGGAAATATTAATGACACGTAAAATTGAAGTCAAGACTGATAATAGTACTTGGCAAGCACCCAAGATACGTAAGAAACGTAAACCTATGACTGAAGAACAACGGATCGCTGCATCTCAACGTCTTGAAAGGGCAAGAGCAAAACGTGCAGAGAAAAATCCTGATTTTGGTCAGAGTGGGATACATCCCACCTTACGAGACTTGCCTGATGAGCATCCTGCTCATCCTAAAAAAGTTAAACAGTGGATTAAAACCCAAAAAGACCTTGCGAGTGCTGAACGTGCTGGAGTAAGACAAGGTATTAAAGGTGCATATGCAAGACAGTGTGATCATGAAGGATATGTTCGCAATATGATGAAATATTTGCGTGATGGAGATTGGGTTGATAATTTTTGGGGCGAACATCAGGAAAAAAGAACACAATGGAAATGCGTTGCTCTTGCTTATGACAAAGATGGAAATCCTAAACGTGATATAGGTACTTGGTATCCAGATATAGGTATGGTTTATACACAGGAAATGTTCAACGAAGACAAGGGAATAGAAAATGTCAGAAAAGAACGAACAACCAAAAAACGAAAACGTAATACAGGGACCGTGGAAAAAAAGAAACGTAAAAGTCCCAAACGAAGAAACCGTAAAACTTCGTGAGCAATTATTGTTTGCTGAAGAATTAACTGAACAGTTGATGATACAGATGATACATACTATTCATGAGAATGGTTTTGATGTAGATTCTAATGAATTTTTGCATGATATGGGTTTTACAATAGAGTGTGTCAAAAGTGTAATATTCAGAGAAATGGGATTACAACATCCAATGAGTAATATTATGAAAGAATTAACAGTTTCGACTATAGATGAGACTAATACTTTGTCAACAGAATTGGATATACATAAGGTTGTTAAGACAACAAAATTTGTAAGTGAATTAGAAGATGACGATCCCAACATGGCATGAAGTATTCAGTCCTACTATTTTAGAAACTTTGGTTCCAGAAAAGTTTGTTAAAATTGTAAACAAAGTTGGAGATAGAGTGCTAAACAATGAACAACAGAGTGCTCAGTGGGATTGGTCTGATAATCTGGTAGGTAAGGTTCATAAGGAAATTCAAATACCAATAACCTCTGATGCTGAAAAAAAGTATCTTTCTGATACTATGAAGAGGGGTTGTTTGGACTACCTAAATTATATAAGAGATAAGAATAGAGCATATAGTTGGTACAAGATGGCAGGGCATAAGACAGTGCCTAAAATAGAAAACATCCATTTAACCCAAAGTTGGATTGTTAGTCAATATGCAGGGGAGTATAATCCTTGGCATAAACATAGTGGTGACTTTTCAGCAGTCATCTATTTAAAAATACCTGATGACATGGAAGGTGAATACCAAAAGGATGCTGAAGATCATTATCCTGCGAATGGTTTAATCGAATTTATGTATGGAGAGGTGTGTGATATGAGAAGTGATGGTATAAAATTTAAACCTGAAGTTGGCAAGTTGCTAATTTTCCCTTCCTATTTAAAACACTTTGTCTATCCATTTCATGTTGAAGGTGAAAGAAGGAGTATGAGTTTTAATGCTCATATGCAAGTGATTAAAAAATGATTTTAGTTGATATGAATCAGATATCAGTGGCAAGTGTCATGATGCATCTGAATATGGAGAAGACGACCGCACCAGACGGTAATACGGTACGACATATGATTCTCAATTCGTTACGTATGTATCGTACACGATTTCATGAGGAATATGGTGAACTAGTGTTGTGCTATGATTCCAAGCATTATTGGAGAAAAGACTTTTTTCCTCAATATAAAAGCAACCGTAAAAAAACAAGAGAGGAATCTGATAAGGATTGGGATGCAATTTTTCAATGTCTTAACGAGATCAAATCAGAACTTAAAGAGTACTTTCCCTACAAGCATCTTGAAGTCTATGGTGCAGAAGCAGATGATATAATTGCCGCCTTATGTCTTGAATTGGAATATGACAATGGCAAGACATTGATCCTTTCTGGTGATAAGGACTTCATTCAACTACATAAATATAGGAACGTGTCGCAATATAGTCCAATAACAAAGAAGATGATTAATGGTACTGATCCTAAAGAATATTTAAAAGAACATATTTTGAAGGGTGATGCTAGTGATGGCATACCTAATGTATTATCACCTGATCATACTTTTACAGAAGGGTTACGGCAACGTCCTTTAGGAAAGAAGAAGATAGAATCGTTTAAGGAAAATGGTCTACCTACTGAAGAGATAAAACGAAACTATCAAAGAAACGAGAAACTAATTAATTTGTCATTATCTCCTGATGACCTGTATATCACAATTTTGAAAGAATACCAAGAAGCATTAGAAGGAGATCGTAGCAAGTTGCTAAATTATTTTATAGAAAAAAGGTTGAGGAACCTTACTGAATCGATAGGAGAATTCTAAAATGCCAGAACAAACTTACACCCCATTATTTTC
>Ga0206683_10001367_pt1 | contig 16928 bp, 18 predicted proteins | sample M280m12015metaG_FD_155483 | JGI IMG/M metagenome (GOLD analysis project Ga0206683, IMG submission 155483) | Ammonia-oxidizing marine archaeal communities from Monterey Bay, California, United States - M2 80m 12015 | ecosystem: Environmental > Aquatic > Marine > Intertidal zone | place: USA...
CATAAAGTCCGGTCAAAAATTCATCGGTGACATCGGACAACGCTTGGGGGATTTCCCACGCAGGCAGTTCTGTCTCGTCAATCACCTTTCGCCGAAGTTCGGTAAGAGTCACTTCAGTCATCTTTACGTCCGATAAGCGCTGGAAGTCGCTTGAAGAAAACTGACCGGGGCAGGGCTTCAGCGCACCCTCCCGCTTTCGCGGCCTGCAAGGTTTCCGTATCAACATGTGGGGCGAAACCGATAACACGTGACCCGGAAGGAAGGTGGCTCAGAACTTCTCCGCGGGACAGGTCTATGAGGATCAAGTCCGCCTTTACCGCGGCCAGATCCGAAGGTTCCTGCACGAACTGGACCGTGTCTCCGAAGCGGCTTCGGTCCATCAGGTTTGGGACATAGGCGACGATCTGCTTCATCGACTCTGGGCCTCTCGGCGCCTCAAAAAGTGGGTGTGAGCTTTGGCCGCTCCCCACGCTATTCCTAATTCATGTGCGGTCTGACCAAAGTCAGAGAAGGCAGCTGGCGTCAAGCCATAAACATCGTCGGGGAAGGTGTCCTCGGAGAAATCGTCCCTTTCGATCGGTGGAACGTCATAATTTTTTAGAACTTGCGTCGGATAGTTGGTGGCACTTCGAAGAATCGACATCGGATTTGTATCTTGTTGTTCAATGCCGGATTCCAAAAGCTCGCGCAGCTGAAGGCCAACCTCCGTTGCGCATTTCTTTCCGGCTTCTTGAGTGTCGTTTGCTATTTCTTCACTCCAGTCGAGCTTCCATGCCTGACAGATGAACCGCACGCGCGCTTCGACCCATACGGGTAGCGCAATTTCCAGCTCTTGAGCTAGTTCTCGGCCAAGTTTGGTCAAGGCGGTCATCGAATTGAATGATTCAGGTTGCCGGAGCGAAAGCCTTCTAGGTCTAACGTCGCGTAGCGGTAACCAACCGCTACGACGGCCTCAACAATGTCGGTTCTCCGCTCGAACACCAGTGGAAATTGATCAAGTTCAAATTCAAGTCGTGCGACGTCACCGTAATCTCGGACCCGGACTTGCTGAAACCCCAAAGCCTTTAACGCTGCCTCTGCGCGGTCAAGTCTTCGTAGCAGCGGCACGGTGACCTCAGTGCCGTAAGGGACACGAGATGCAAGACAGGCAGCAGCTGGTTTGCTCCAAATTCGGAGCCCTAATGTTTTGCTGTGCTGTCGGATATCAACTTTAGAAAAACCTGCATCAACCAGGGGAAAACGCGCCTCGCGTTCTTGAGCGGCAGCTTGGCCTGGTCGGTGATCCCCGAGATCATCGAGGTTCACGCCAAGAACGACGATCGCGTTGTCAGGATCAGCGAGTGGTCCAGCCACGTCCATAAGCGCGGATTTACAGTGGTAACACCGGTCGCTGTCGTTTATTCGGTACGCCGCGTTCTCCATCTCTGATGTTTGAACCGCGGACCAATTCAGGCCCCATTCTTGGGCGAGCGCTGAGCAGTCTTCCAGTTCACTCTCGGCGAGGCTTGGTGAAACGGCAGTGAAACAGTGAACGGCGTCGGGGCCCAGAGTGTCGTTCGCGACCCATGCAAGAAAAGCAGAGTCGACTCCCCCGCTGAACGCAACCACAACGCGTTCCATGCTTTGAAGATTGTCGCGAAGTGCTTGCAAATCAGCGGTCATTACATTCGTTCATTGGGGATCGCAAAGAACAAGTCAGCTCCTTGAGTTATGGTCGGAACCAGCCCGCCGGCTGTCGGGAGGATCTGTTCCCCGTAGAACAATGATGTGGCGATTTTGTCGTTTAGGAAGTCGGCGTCGCCGTCGCCTGCGTCGAGGAGTTGTTGGGCAACTTGTGCCGAACGAGCAAGGTAGTACCCACCAATTACGATGCCCGCTAGGCGCAGGAATGGCGCAGCGCCTGCGGCAGCGTCATTGGGTTGCGTTCCTAGACGTCCTCCCAACCAGAGTGCCGCTTCTCGCATTTGCGCCACTCCGTTGGCAAGAGCCTCACCCAATGAACTGAGACGATTATTGCCTGTCAATTGCGATGCCAGGTTCGACATTTCTGATAGGAAATTTTCGATTACTGCCCCTCCACCTAGGGGGAGTTTCCGGAAGACTAAGTCCGCTGCTTGGATTCCATTTGTGCCTTCATATATGGGGGCGATTCGTACGTCTCGCCAGTGTTGCGCCGCGCCGGTTTCTTCCACGTAGCCCATGCCGCCATGGATCTGAACCCCGAGTGATGTCATCTCAACTCCGAGATCGGTACCCCAACCTTTGGAAATGGGCGTTAGTAACGCTGTGATCGCGTCCCAACGCTGTCGCTCCGATTCGTCTGAGCTGCTGTTAGCAAAGTCGATGGCTGCAGCGTTTGCATACATCACGCAACGCATGGCTTCGGTATTTGCTCGCATGGTCATAAGCATCCGACGAACATCGGCGTGGTCAGCTATTGGCGATGACTCTCCAGCATCGAGTTCGGCGCCAATAGCTTTTCCCTGCTTGCGGTCGGTGGAGTATTGACCGGCCTGTTGGTATGACCGGTCAGTGAGCGACAAACCTTGAAGCCCGACCGACAAGCGAGCGTTGTTCATCATGGTGAACATAGCTCGCATCCCAGTATTTTCTTCTCCTACCAACCACCCTGTAGCCCCCCCTTGATCACCGTATGACATGACACACGTAGGGCTCGCGTGGATCCCGATTTTGTGTTCGCTTGAAATCACTCGGAGGTCATTTCGATCGCCGAGGCTGCCATCGTCGTTCACAATGAACTTAGGGACAATAAAAAGACTGATGCCTTTGGTCCCTGGTGGTGCTTGAGGGGTTCGAGCGAGAACTAGGTGGATGATATTTTCGGTTAACTCATGTTCGCCATAGGTAATGAATATTTTGGTTCCTGAAATCAGCCAGGTTCCATCTTCGCCGGGAATAGCTTTCGTGGTTAGAGCGCCAACATCAGATCCGGCGTGTGGTTCGGTCAGGTTCATGGTTCCTGACCATTCGCCACTAACCATTTTGGGTAGATAAATCTCTTGCAACGTTTCGTCAGCGTGATGGCTGATGGCATCGATTGCGCCTTGGGTAAGTAAGGGGCAGAGACTGAAAGCCATGTTTGACGCTGTCATCATCTCTTGCACGGCAAGTCCAACGCACCAGGGCATTCCACCGCCGCCGTGGTTCTCATCCATGGAAATTCCGTTCCATCCGGCTTCTACAAATCTCGTGTATGCGTCGGCGAAACCTTCAGGATGAAATATTTGCCCGTTTTTTACGACAACACCTTCCTCATCACCTTTTCGGTTTAGGGGAACCAATTGCTCTTCCATGAAGCGCGCTGCTTCGGCTAACAGCCCTTCAACTGTGTCTAGATCGGCTTGTTCATAGCCTTCGTGGGTCGCTAGCTGGGTGAGATCGGCAATGTGTTCGAGGACGAACAGCATGTCGGCGGTGGGTGCTCTGTATTCGGACATCGATGCCTCCTTCTGCCAGGTTATTAGGCCAAGAGCGAATGAGGAATAGTGAAATGGAGGTGACAGGATAAATCCATGCAAGCTGCACAATGTCGCAAGTTACTGGTGTCAGGCCGAGCCGCTGTCGGGTGGCTGTCGGTATTGGCGCCCAATCTGGTCGGGCGAGCATGGCGAATACAACCTCCACTTGATAGCAACGTCAAATATGCGATCAGGCTTTTCGGTGCTCGTAACGCACTACTTGCCTATCAGCTTTATCAAGCCGAACGTTCAGACGCTGCTGCGGACGAGCTGGAGGAAGTTCTTCGGCAAGGACTCGCCGTTGATGCATTCGACGTTCTTTTCGGCCTGGCCTATCGACGCGCTACTCCCAACAAATCTTTCGCTACAGCGATTCCCGTTATGGCTTCAATGCTCGGCTTGGTGCTGGGGTTCTTTGGGAGGGAGCAACACGACACTGTTGGGAAAGCTGAATGATGAGGCAACGGGAGGGCCAGCGACGCTGACCGAACTAAGTACCCGAGTTGTGTAAAGGGGTGTGTCGCTGACAGAGGAGAATTAGCGAATAATGTCACTCGGTTTTTGAGGCGTTTTCTGCTCATCACGACCTGCTGTTGCAGCCGCATCGCCCGAATCGCTTGTCTCAGCAGAACTTGGTTGAACAAACCAGTACAGAAGCACCAATCCTCCCAAGGGGATGAGTCCAATCAGTAACCATTTTCCGCTTCGTCCAATGTCATGAAGGCGACGCACGGATAATGCGATAGACACCCAAACATAGGCAATGAAATAAATGATCTCCGGTCCGACTTGGTCGCTGGAGATGTCAAAAATAGCTGCGAATACGCCTCCAAGAACAAGGAACGCAATTGGGTGGAGAAGAGCTGGCCACCAGTAGGCGGATCGCGAGGACCGTCCCCGAAAATCTCGGTAACGCCGCCAGGACTCGACATAATAATTCAAAGCTTTCATTTTGAACCTCAGAACTCAGTTAATCAGAACTTGTTGGACCACAACCTCAGGTTCGTCCAAGAGTCCAGTGTAAAACGCTCCAAACTCACCGTAAATTGCCGACGCTTCGTCGTAACGCATCGTGTACACAACTTCTTTTAGATCGTCGAGGTGCGTGGCGAAAAGTGTCACTCCCCATTCGAAGTCATCGACGCCTGTCGACCCAGTAACTACCTGCAAGATCCGTCCACGAAAATTTCTTCCGGATTTGCCGTGTTCATACATGAGTTCGCGTCGGGTCTCATAGGGCAGTGTGTACCAATTACCGCCAGATTCGCGACGTTTCGACATCGGGTAAAAACAGAACGCGTTTTTCCCTTCGGGCGGAAGTTCTGGATGCAGTCGAGGAGTTTTCATTTCCTCAGGCAAATCTGGGGCGTATTCCGAGGTCTCCGTCATGGAGATATAGCTGTCGACAACCACTAAACCCGCTTGTTGGATTTGGCTTTGTAAGTTACGGAGCCGCCATAGGTCGGGGCCGAGGGCCATAAACCCGATATCTGCTTTATGTCCAAATACTGCGACGCAAAGAACCTGGTGGTCGCTGTCTTGGATTTCTTTCACTGCAGCGACAACTCGTTGCCCGTCAGTGCGGTCGGTGGCTTTGCAGAACAGATGGAGCACACCCCAGCCAACAGAAGTGGTGACATATTGGGGTTGGGTCATGTCGGTGATCCTATGGGTCTATTTATCAATGTGGCCGGCGTAGACGTTCATCGAGTCACTCCGTGCGAATCCCACCAGGGTCATATTGGCAGTTTTGGCGATGTCGACAGCGAGGGCACTCGGCGCGGATACTGCCACGAGAGTTCCAAACCCTGCAGTCCAAGCCTTTTGAACCATCTCAAAGCTGGCCCGTCCACTAACGAAAAGGCCGAGTTCATTTGAACGCAGTTGTTTGTCTAACACGCGACGACCAATGATCTTGTCAACGGCGTTGTGGCGACCGATATCTTCACGGAGTAGTTCGATTGCGCCAGCGGAGTTAAAAACGGCAGCTGCGTGTAACCCTCCGGTCCGGGTAAACATTTCTTGTTGAGAACCAACTATTTTTAGGACGTCGGTGATGGTCTGGGCCGTGAAGACCGTTGGGTCGTTTATCGGATCGATTTGGGTTGCCAACTCAAGAAGGGTGGCCGATCCGCACAGACCACACGATGAGCTCACGTTACCGAGTCGAGGTCGCGGGACTGGGGCTCGCCCACCGGTGTCGACAGTGACAACGTTGTACTCATACTCCGCTGCGGGACCCTCTCCGCAATACCGAACTTGCATCACAGCGGCGTCTCCTAGAAGGTTTTCTGTTGCGCAGAAACCAACGGCAAGTTCGTAGTCGTGGCCAGGTGTTCGCATCGTCGTGGCAACTAAATTTCCATCGAGTCGAATCTCGAGCGGTTCCTCGACAACGATCTCGTCAGGAAATCGTTCGATTTCGCCGCGGCGGATACGTTCCACAAAATATTTTTCGCTCCGACCGCGTCGCATAACGACAGGGTACTGCCGCCCCGGGAATTCATGGCAAGAGTGGGCGGTCGCGCTTCCTTGTTATTTTATTGGCGTTCGAGGGTCGCAGTGAGGTGGTGCTGTAGAGGCTGACCCATCGCGGCCATAGATACGTCGTACGTAAGAGTGTCACCTTCAATTCTCAACAAGCGATGTACTTGCTCCACTGATTTGGCAGTGGGACTAGTTGCCACATGAATCGATTCGAGGTTAATGACACAAGCGGACTCGTTCGAAGCGTAAGACCCTTGGTGGATTTCAACGATGCCTGAAGGCTGAGCGATCACTAGTTCTAACCCTGTCTCGCTTGTAGCACGCAAAAAGCCTTGCTCGGAATGAAGCGGTTCGCCGTTTACAGCGTTTTTAGTTTTCTGCCCGTATGTAAGGAATGGTTTTCCACTGTGACCGAAGATGACTTCTTCTGTGTACTCAAAGTCGTCAATCGTCGGATAATGGCCTCTTCCTGCTCCACGCCATTCGCCAAGGATGATCGATAACGACTCGCACGCTTCGTGAAGTAGTAACTGCACTGAGACCCCGCTGAGAAACAGCTTTCAGATTAGGCCACAAAGCGGCAGAGGTTCATCTAGCGACGTCCCCCGTTCGACTTTGGTGATAGGAAATCAGTTTGTCTAGAAGTCCATATCAGGCATCGCAGGCATTCCGCCTCCGCCGTCCTCGTTGGGCTTTTCGCAGACAACGGCTTCAGTTGTCAAGAAAAGCGCCGCTATCGAGGCGGCATTCTGCAGCGCTGAGAGCGTTACTTTGGCGGCGTCGATGACGCCGGCGTCAACAAGGTCCTCATACTCGCCACTGGCCGCATTCAGACCCTCAGAACCGGTCAGGGCCCTCACGCGACTTACGACAACGCCACCTTCAAGGCCTGCATTTTCGGCGATTTGCTTGAGGGGACCTTCTAGCGAGCGACTAACGAGCCTGGCTCCTGTCGCAACGTCTCCTTCAAGGCTGCTTGCTAACGCATCGACTGCAGCTTGTGCTCGTAGCAAAGTAACTCCGCCGCCGGCAACAACCCCTGACTCGATAGCAGCCTTGGTTGTACTTACCGCGTCTTCGATGCGATGTTTCTTTTCTTTGAGTTCGACTTCGGTAGCGGCACCGACTTTCAGCACCGCAACTCCACCGGCGAGCTTCGCTAGACGCTCTTGAAGCTTTTCACGGTCGTAGTCCGAATCGGTGTTATCGATTTCGTTCTTAATTTGCTCAATGCGACCCGCGACGTCTGCTTCGTCACCAGCGCCTTCGATGATGGTGGTTTCGTCCTTCGTCACGATGATCCGGCGTGCTGTGCCAAGAAGGTCAAGGGTGGTGTTCTCAAGTTTGAGTCCGACGTCTTCGCTGATCACTTGACCGCCCGTCAAGATCGCCATGTCCTGAAGCATTGCCTTTCGGCGGTCGCCAAAGCCGGGAGCTTTAACTGCGACCGATTTGAAAGTGCCGCGAATCTTGTTGACAACAATTGTCGCAAGAGCTTCGCCTTCTACATCTTCCGCGATAATGGCCATCGGTTTCCCTGCCTGCATAACCTTTTCAAGGACGGGAACGACGTCTCGTACGGCAGTGATCTTGCCTTGGACAAATAGGAGATAGGGCTCGTCTATGACTGTTTCTTGTCGATCTGGGTCTGTGACGAAGTATGGCGATATGTATCCCTTGTCGAAGCGCATACCTTCAACGAGGTCCATTTCGAGCCCAAAGGTCTGACTTTCTTCGACCGTAATGACCCCATCTTTGCCAACCTTTTCGATGGCTTCGCTGATGTGATCTCCAATTTCGCGATCAGCAGCAGAGATAGCCGCAACCTGAGCGATTTGCTCTTTGGATTCAGTCACGCTGATTGCCATGCCTTCTATGGCTTCAACGGCTGCGACGACTCCAGCCTCAATGCCTTTCTTTAACGACATTGGGTTTGCGCCAGCTGTGACGTTGCGCATTCCCTCACGCACCATTGACCACGCGAGGACCGTCGCTGTGGTGGTGCCGTCGCCGGCGACGTCGTCAGTCTTTTTTGCGACTTCTTTCACCAATTCCGCGCCGATTCGTTCAATCGGATCTTCGAGTTCTACCTCTTTGGCGATTGATACTCCATCGTTGGTGATGGTGGGTGCGCCCCATTTTTTGTCCAGAACGACGTTGCGTCCTTTAGGACCGAGCGTTACTCGAACTGCGTCCGCAAGCTGGTTCATTCCTGCTTCGAGAGACCGTCGGGCTTCGTCGTCGAAAGAGATCATCTTTGCCATCTGGATCTGACTCCGTTGGTATGTTGGTCGGTTACCTAAAACCGGAACTAGCTGGTAGCTAGGTCTTCGTTGAGGCTTTTGGTATTAGCACTCTCCTAGTGAGAGTGCTAATAGCCAATCAGCGAACACCCTCCATTTGCAACCTGAGGACCAGGATTCTCGGTCAAATTTGGTGGTTTACCGAGATTTTTTGATTTCTCGATTGTCACGTTAAGAGCTGGGACGCAACTTGTGTAAGACATCTTTGGGTGTCGCTAAAAGCTAGATCTTGGTCGAAAAGCTCTGTGAGCGAGTAGATCTCCAAGTTTTTGGGAATAGTGGTGCCCGGAGTAGTTGACCCCACCACAGCGACGACGGGAACTTGGTAACGGTCAGCCATCAGTGCAACTCCGCCCACAACTTTGCCGTTGAATGACTCTGCGTCCAGGCGGCCTTCGCCAGTTATGACGAGGTCTGCTTCTGCTATTGCGTCAGCCAGCTGAATTTCGTCGGCGATTAGATCGAACCCGTTGACCAGTTGCGCTCCAACCGCGGCGAGTCCTCCACCTAAGCCACCTGCAGCACCTGCGCGCGGTAAGTCGCGAACTTCAACACCAAATTCGTTGAGGTAGATCTCCGCTAGACGTGAGAGTCGGCGACGCAATAGCTCAATTTGAGCAGACGTCGCTCCTTTTTGAGGTCCAAAAACTGGTGCGGCGTCAAGAAATTCGGTTTGGACGTCGCACGCGACGATGAGTTCGACTCCGGAGAAACGCACCAGTGGCTCCATAGCGCGAATTGCGCCTAACCCGCCGTCAGTCGATGCTGATCCTCCAACTCCAATAACTATGCGCCGAGCCCCTGATGCTCTTGCTTCGGCAATTAACTCACCTGTCCCGGTGCTACTTGCAAAAAGAGGGTCGTTGCCTTCGCTACCGCCTGCGAGAAGCAGCCCGCTTGCTTGGGCCATTTCGATGACTGCCTGACCTGAGGAGAGCCTCCATTTAGCTTCTACGCGGTCTCCCAGGGGGCCTGTCACCTGGCTACTTCGGTTGGCTCCGCCTAAGGCTTCGAGAGTGCCCTCACCACCGTCGGCTAGGGGCATAAAGATGACTTCCAGGTCAGGCGCCACGAGACCAGCTCCTAGGGCGTGAGCTGCCTCAGATGCACTCGCGGTGCCGCGGAACTTGTCAGGGCATATGACTATGTGCACAGGCAAATAACCGATGTTGGTTGCTAGTCCGCGCTGGCCTTATCAATGCCTAACGCAATGAGGACGTGGGGCTCGTCATACCCGTCGTAGGCACTCAAGTCGGTGGGCATTTTATATACGTCGTTTTGATCGTCGAGTCCCAACAAAAGGGCAATATTTTGGGCTTCGATAATTGACCCGGGTTGATGGTGAACTCGTGTGCGGTCGAGCGCCGTGCCCTTCATATTTATTGGGGTCTTGATAATGAAGCCTTTGGTTTTGAGAAAGTCTGTTTTTTGTCCAGCTGCCCCACGTACTGTGGTTGAGTTCGCAACCTGAACTGAAACCTCTTCATTTGGCCGGCCTTCAAAGCCCACCATCGTTCCAGCATCAGAGTCATCAGTAGCAGCTCCGTTTTCTGGAGCTGACGTAGCTACGACGATTCCGGGAAGGGTGGTCTCGGTCGAAGCAACTGTTTCTTCTTGTTCAGTAGCTGCTTCCTCTTGCGCTGACGCTACTGATGTTGGGGTTGAGGCTGTGTCGAGAGTGGGCGTGTCCGTCCCTCTCAACAAATAAACCCCGACTGCAACAGCAACGATGACCAACAACAACCCTCGTATCGTGGCAGCGTTGTTTGGTCTGGACATGGGACCGTTCATCGGGCGACCTCCTGGTCGGCGGTACGGCGGGCGATGTGTTCTTGACGTCGACGGTCGCGCAGGCGTCGGAGTCGTCGAATGAGTAGCGGTTCTGCTAGCAGGGCAGTTTCGGAAGCTATGAGTTGGTTCAACACGTCTGCGTACTCCGACTCGGTGAGTTGGAACTGTTCCCGCACAGCTTGATCTCGCGGGGTGGCCGACTCCCACCACGACTGTTCAAAGTCGAGGATGGCTCGGTCTCGCTGACTAAGTTGTTGATGAGGCGCTTCTTCCACGTCGATTGGTTTCCTTCCGGTTTCGCGGAGCCCGAGGTGGGAATCGAACCCACAACCCCCGCTTTACAAGAACGGTGCTCTAGCCGTTGAGCTACTCGGGCAGTGCATGCCCAGCGTAAACCCCAATGGGTCACTATTGATGTCGTTCACTGATCCATTTCTCTGATGCGTCGAACTTCGTAAATTGTTATCGCCGCAGCGTTGGACACATTGAGTGATTCAAGCTGCCCGTTTTGGGGGATCGAAATAAGCTGGTCGCATCTTTGGGCCACCAAATGTGAGAGGCCTCGACCTTCAGCACCGAACACAATTACTAGGGATTCATTGGCTACTCGTAATTGATAAATCGAATTTTTTGAGGTTCCGTCAAGGCCTATCACCCATAGTCCTTCATCGGACATTCGTCGAAGCGCGGTGGGTAAGCCACCCACCAGTGCTATCGGCAGATATTCCACCGCGCCCGCGGCAGCCTTTACTGCTGCCGGGGTGAGTCGAACCGCTCTATGGCGAGGCAGAACCACTCCGGTTACTCCAGCTACTTCCGCTGTTCTGAGAATCGCGCCGAGGTTGCCAGGGTCGGTGACACCATCGAGTGCGACTACCAGGGCAGGTTCGTCTTGTTGGGTCGATAGCAACATGTCGAGGTCTACCGGTTGAATCGGTTCCGCTGTAGCGATTACTCCTTGATGAGATTCAGTGAGGGCATGTTCGTCGAGTTTTCGTCGAGTGAGTTGTCGAAGGGGAACTCTGCGTTCCTCTGAAAGATCGGCGATCTCAGCCAAGATCGCCGTGTCGTGCACCTCTTCGCTAATAAGAACCTGCTCAACTCGGCGTCGTCCAGCTCGTAATAGTTCTCGAACTGCTTGGCGGCCTTCGATGTGATCACCACCCAGTTCACTGGATCGCGGGCGAGGTTTACCTTGAGCGTCATTTTTGTTGGATCTGTTTTGGCGAGTAGACGAACCGCCTCGGTTGCGGTGCCCGCGATGGTTGTTACCAGCGGGTTTTCGATTGTCTGGTTTGGCCCCCCGACTTGGTCCCTTTGAGCGTCCTCGAGAACCGCTCATTTTTGCTCTAACAGTGCAACCGCAATCGCAACGATGCCTTCGCCTCTGCCCAGAGCGCCGATGCCTTCCGTTCGTTTCCCACACACTGTGACTGGTCCTCCCGCCGCTTTGGATAGTTTCATTTCCATCTCATCCTTGGCAGGGGCGATATGCGGTTCGTCAGTGATGACGGTGCAGTCGGCGTTTACTATCCCCCAGCCGGCGGTTTGGACGAGCTGGGCGGCTTGTTCAAGTAATTTGATGCTATTGACACGATCGAGTGCCTGGTTGTCGTCGGGAAAGTTTTGGCCGATGTCTCCCAGACCAGCAGCGCCAAGCACAGCGTCGATGACTGCGTGGGTAACAACGTCAGCGTCGCTGTGACCATCCAAGCCGCGATGTCCTGGGAAGTGAACTCCACCAATCACTAACGGGCGGTCGTCGTTGGCCCATCGATGAGCGTCGTATCCCTGTCCAATTCGCATCATGGGTTAAGTCCCATCAGTTGGGCGATGATGAGGATGTCACTAGGACGTGTGATTTTAGTTGCCGCTGGATCACCGGGAACCACCATGACGGTGCCACCAATCGCTTCGACTAAACCGGCATCGTCAGTCGCCTGTCCTCCGCCCGCATGTGCTTTCTTTAACATTCTTTTGCTGAAAGCTTGCGGGGTCTGAATGGCCATAAGAGTGTCGCGATCCACCGTAGCCGCCACTTTCTTTCCGACAGGAGCGTCAACAACTCGTTTAAGTGTGTCCGTTACTGGCAGTCCAGGAACAGCCGCGTCTGCTCCGCCAAGCACAGCGTCGATAACCGCTAGGTACATCGGGATTGGGGCACCTGGCCGAGCGGCGTCGTGGATAACAACAATTTCCGCTGATTCTGGCAGCACCTCTAACCCGCTGCGTACCGATTCACTCCGGGTGGGACCACCAGCGACGACGATGTCCACTTGCGGCAACTCCAGTTCCCCAATCATTTCAGCGTTCACAACGAGGACAACTCCTTCACAGCACGATCGTGCTCGGGTGACGCTCCAGTCGACTACTCGCTGGTCTCCGAGTTGCGCGAGTTGCTTGTTTCCACCAAATCGGGATCCCGATCCAGCCGCTAAGACAATCGACCATGCGCCTTCCACATGACCACTCTGGCACTAGTCGAGTCCAATTCCTGCCTTAGATAGCGCGATTCGACAAAAAGGGGGTTCGCTAGGGCATCTCACGGTGAACACTTCAATAGCGACACGCCGTTAAATCGGTCACTCTGAGGTTGCGGCGTCCTCAAGCTCGACGGGTCCCGGTTCGAATCCGTCAATTGATCGGAACACGATTTCGTCGGTGTCTTCGTCGGTGTCAACAACGATAATCTGGCCGGCGTCGAACTCTTTGTACAAGATCCGCTCAGAAAGGGCATCTTCGACGTGTCGTTGAATGGCTCGTCGGAGCGGACGTGCACCCATAGTCGGGTCGTAGCCTTTTCGAGCAAGCCATGCTTTTGCGGCGTCTGTGAGTTCTAAACCGAGGCCTTGGGCTCGCAACTGGTCTGCTGTTCTCGAGATCATCAGGTCAACAATCTCGGTGACTTCATCCCTGGAGAGTTCGTGGAACACGATGGTGTCGTCTACACGATTGAGGAACTCCGGTCGGAAGTGAGCTTTGAGAGCATCGTTAACGGTGTCTTTCATGCGTTCGTAGCTGACTGCCTCGTCGGCTTTAGTGAATCCGACGTTGGCTCTTCGAAGGTCGGCCGTGCCGAGGTTCGAGGTCATGATCAAAACGGTGTTACGGAAATCAACGGAGCGGCCTTGGGCGTCGGTGAGTCGACCTTCCTCAAGAATTTGCAACAATGTGTTGAATACATCGGGGTGGGCTTTTTCAACTTCGTCGAACAAAACCACCGAGAATGGGCGCCGTCGAACTGCCTCAGTTAGCTGACCGCCTTCTTCGTAGCCGACATAACCGGGGGGCGATCCTACGAGGCGACTGACGGTGTGCTTTTCCATGTATTCCGACATATCCAAGCTAATTAACGCGTCTTCGTCTCCGAATAGAAATTCTGCCAGGGTCTTTGCCAGTTCTGTTTTCCCTACACCAGAGGGTCCAAGGAAAATAAATGAGCCTCCTGGGCGTTTGGGGTCTTTCAGGCCAGCACGCGTGCGGCGAATCGCTTGGCTAACTGCGGTGACGGCGTCTTGTTGACCGATCACGCGTTTGTGAAGTTCATCTTCCATCTTGAGGAGCTTCTGGGTCTCTTCCTCAGTGAGTTTGTAGACGGGAATACCTGTCCAAATCGATAGAACTTCTGCTATTGCTTCTTCGTCAACTTCGTCGAAGAGATCTACGCCGTCGGATTTAATCTGCTCCATCATCTCGGTACGCCGGTCCAGCAGATTTTTTTCTTCATCGCGCAACGAACCCGCCAACTCGAAGTCTTGTTCTTCGACGGCCTGCTTTTTCTTATCGACGATTTCGGCGATCTTGTTTTCGATTTCCTTGTAATCGGGTGGCGTCTCCATACGTTTAATTCGCAAACGGGACCCAGCTTCGTCAATCAAATCGATTGCTTTGTCCGGTAAATGGCGATCCGCTATGTAGCGATCAGCCAGATTGGCTGCAGCTACCAGTGCCTGATCGGTGATCGTCACCCGGTGATGAGATTCGTAGCGATCGCGCAGCCCCTTAAGAATTTCAATGGTGTGGCTCAGCGTTGGCTCTTCGACTCGTATCGGTTGAAAGCGACGCTCTAACGCAGCGTCTTTTTCGAGATATTTGCGATATTCCTCAAGCGTCGTGGCGCCAATTGTTTGTAACTCACCACGTGCCAACATCGGCTTTAAAATCGAGGCTGCGTCTATCGCTCCTTCGGCAGCTCCCGCTCCTACCAGCGTATGTAACTCATCGATAAACAAGATGATGTCACCACGCGTTTTGATCTCTTTCAGGACTTTCTTCAGTCGTTCTTCGAAATCGCCGCGATAACGCGACCCTGCTACAAGCGCGCCAAGATCAAGTGTGTACAGCTGTTTTGCGCGCAGTGTTTCCGGGACTTCCCCGGCAACAATTTTTTGAGCCAACCCTTCCACTATTGCTGTCTTGCCTACTCCCGGTTCACCGATAAGCACTGGATTGTTCTTGGTTCGCCGGGAGAGCACCTGCATCACGCGTTCGGTTTCGCGCATCCTGCCGATAACTGGGTCGAGCGCCTTGTCTCGAGCGTTTTGGGTGAGGTTGCGACCAAACTGGTCAAGTACAGCTGATCCGCCTTGTGGGCCGTCTCCGCGATCTGCTGATCCTCCAACAGTTTCTTTTCCAGGTTCGGAACCTTCCCCTTGGCCTGAACCGCTATATCCCGACAACAATTGAATCACTTGCTGTCGAACACGAGATAAATCAGCTCCGAGTTTGACAAGAACTTGGGCCGCCACTCCTTCGCCTTCTCGGATTAGGCCTAACAGGATATGTTCAGTGCCGATGTAGTTGTGGCCTAGCTGAAGGGCTTCACGGAGTGATAATTCAAGAACTTTTTTTGCTCGCGGGGTGAAGGGAATATGGCCGCTCGGTGACGACCCGCCTTGCCCAATTATTTCCTCAACTTGGCTGCGAACCGCTTCTAGCGAAATCCCCAGCGATTCCAGAGCTTTTGCAGCTACACCTTCACCCTCGTGGATAAGCCCCAAAAGGATGTGTTCTGTTCCGATGTAGTTGTGGTTGAGAAGGCGAGCTTCCTCTTGAGCAAGCACAACGACTCGGCGGGCTCGATCGGTAAACCTTTCAAACACTGAATCCTCCAGGAGGCAAGTGTGCCCACAGGTGACGGGCGTTACTGGAGTGTAACCGGGTGAATGCTGTTGTCTTGCAGCAGTTGGCTCTCAAACCGCATGAAACTTTTTTGGCGGCACCCAAATCAAACGTTTCAGGCTAGATCGAGTTGTCGTTTAGCTTTGCAGTTAGGTTTGCATCGTGGTTTCCCTCACTCCCCTTCAACACCGCGCGGATCCCGGCGAGGATCTACAGCGAGTGGAGACAGCGTTGCGAGTTGCCGCGATGACTGATGATGACTTTCTGACGGAAGTCGCATCCCACCTCATACCGGCGGGTGGCAAACGCTTACGGCCCGCGTTTGTAATTGCATCAGCGCTTTCTTTGGACCCTAACGGTGAACGTCCCGAGGCCATGACCGATGCCATGGTGCGGGGCGGGGTAGCGGTTGAACTCGTCCATTTAGGGTCCCTCTATCACGATGATGTGATGGACGAAGCTGAAACGCGTCGCGGCATCGAAGCGGTGAATCATCGTTGGGGGAACCTGACCGCAATTCTCGCTGGTGATTTTCTTTTGGCGAAAGCTTCGGAATTGGCTGCTTCGTTGGGGACCGAGGTCGCTGAGTTACTTGCCGCAACAATTGGGCGGCTCTGTGAGGGGCAGGTTCGTGAGTTGCAACTGATTTACGACGTCACCCGAACAGAAGAACAGTATTTGCAAGCGATTGCCGGAAAAACGGCTGCGCTCTATGCCACCTCGTGTCGTATCGGCGGGCTCGTAGCTGGCGCAGACCGGAAGGTGGTGGACCGATTGACCGAATTTGGTCACGCCTACGGTATGGCATTTCAGGTTGTCGACGACATTCTTGATCTTGTGGCCACCGACGAGGAACTTGGTAAGCCTTCGGGCAACGACTTGCGAGAAGGTGTTTATACCCTGCCTGTGATTCGGATGATTGCGTCGGGCGATCCGGTGGTGGCGTTACTAGGTCAACCGTTGGACGAACAGACGCGGGATAAAGCTCGGCAAGCAGTGGTCGACGGGGCCGAAATTGCAACGTCAAAAGTAACTGCTGAGGGTTTCATCGGTGATGCCGTGAAAGCGCTTGACGCGTTGCCTGACACGCCTGGCGTTTTGGGGATGCGCGACGCGGCGACAAATTTGTTGTCGACGCTTGACCGTTAGCGAAGTCTGCGGAGCTTCTGGTGTGGCCAATCAACCGTAGCTATCAAGCAACGAGTTTCGATCCGGGACGCGGACCGGTTTGGGATTGGGGCCACCGCACGTATGTCATGGGGATCGTCAACGCTACTCATGATTCTTTTTCAGGTGATGGCATTGATGGCCAAATCGAGAAAGCTGTCCTGTTAGCAACCGAGTTTGAGGCTTGTGGTGTTGATGTGATCGATATTGGAGGTGCGTCGTCGCGCCCCGGTGCTGAACCAACACCTGTTGCTGTGGAGAAATCTCGAGTTGTTCCGGTAATTGAGGCGGTGCGCGACGCGGTAAATCTACCTATATCGATCGACACGACCTGGGCGGTCGTCGCGGACGCCGCGCTAGACGCCGGAGCGACGGTGGTTAACGACATCACTGGTTTTCTCCTGGATCCCGATCTTTCGTCGCTCGTGTCTCAGCGCGGAGTGGGTGCCGTGGTGATGCACAACCAGCGAGGTCGAGAGCATCGCGATGTGGTCGATGACATCGTTGCTGGCTTCGATGAAACTCTGGCTGTGTGTGAGTCTGCTCAGATTGAGCTATCAAATTTGATCCTGGACCCAGG
>Ga0206683_10001373_pt1 | contig 16907 bp, 14 predicted proteins | sample M280m12015metaG_FD_155483 | JGI IMG/M metagenome (GOLD analysis project Ga0206683, IMG submission 155483) | Ammonia-oxidizing marine archaeal communities from Monterey Bay, California, United States - M2 80m 12015 | ecosystem: Environmental > Aquatic > Marine > Intertidal zone | place: USA...
GTTATCGATCCTCGACTATCCAATACGGCGGCTATGGCCGACCATTGGCTTCCAACATGGCCGGGCGGCGAGACCGCGCTCTTCCTCGCTTGGGCGAAGATGATCATTGAGCGCGGGCTATACGACCGCGAATTCATGGAAACCCAAGTCAATTGGGATGCCTGGATGCGAGCAGTCCACCCGAACGAGCCGTGCGAGTTCGAGAGATTCATCGAATTACTCATTGAAGAATACGCAGAATACACTCCTGAATTTGCAGCCGCCGAATGTAGAATCCCAGTCGAGCAAGTCATCGAAGTGGGCGAAGTTGTAGCAAATGCAGGCACTCAGCTTTGCACGCATGTCTGGCGCAGCGCAGCGATTGGAAACCTCGGTGGCTGGCAAGTCAGCCGCTCACTTCATTTCCTAAACGTGCTGACAGGCTCAGTAGGAACAGTCGGAGGAACAAGCCCCAACTCTTGGTCGAAATTCAAGCCGTCTCTCTTCGATGTGCCGCCAGACCCCGACGGCTGGAACGAACTGCACTTCCCTCCAGAATACACTCTCTCGCATTACGAAATGAGCCACATCCTGCCGCACCTCATCAAGGATGGTCGCGGCACTATGGATGTCTACTTCACACGTGTTTTCAATCCGGTTTGGACATACCCAGACGGATTTTCATGGATTGAGATGCTGGAAAACGAGGAGGCGGTCGGATGCCATATCGCTCTGACACCAACATGGAATGAGACCGCATTCTTCGCCGACTACGTCCTGCCGATGGGTCATGCATCCGAGAGACACGATGTCAATTCATACGCCACATCCTCGGGCAAGTGGGTAGCATTCCGCCAACCCGTTTTGCGTGAGTACGCAAGGCGTCAGGGGCGAGAGGTGGAGTTCACCCACGAAGTTAATCCGGGTCAAGTCTGGGAGGAGGATGAATTCTGGATCGAACTTTCTTGGCGCATCGACGATGGCACCATGGGAATACGCGAGCACTTCATGAGTCCGTATCGCGAGGGTGAGAAAATCACCGTCGACGAGTATTATCAGTATCTTTTCGAGCGCGTCCCCGGACTACCTGAAGCGGCTGAAAAAGATGGCACTAACGCGCTCGGTTACATGCGTCGACATGGTGCGTTTTTGATCGAAGAGGCGACTTATGAGAAGCATAAATCGGAGGGCTGGCCAACACCGAGCGGGAAACAGGAATTCTATTCTGAGACGATGATTGAGTTCGGCTACCCTGAGCATTCGATTCCACATTATCGCCAGAAATCTCACGTTCATCCTGATAATTTAAGCGGTGAGGACGAGTATTGTTTACTCCCCAACTTCCGCTTACCTCAACACATCCACTCTCGTTCAGCCAATGCAAAATGGTTGGTTGAAATAGCCCACAGGAATCCAATTTGGATTCATCCGAAGGATGCGAGGAAACTCGGTGTAGCCGAGGGAGATTTACTGAAAATTGAGACTGAAATCGGTTGGTTTGTCGACAAGGTTTGGGTTACTGAGGGTATCAAACCCGGTGTTGTCGGTTGTTCGCATCACATCGGGCGATGGAGACGGAAGCAAGACCGTGGAAATCGCTTCCTGACCAATACCGTCGCCATCGAAGACCAAGGTAATGGGAAAATGAGAATGAAGACTGTTAGTGGGGTCGAACCGTGGAAATCTGATGACCCCGATACAAATCGCATCTGGTGGCGTGATGGAGGAGTTCACCAGAATATCACCCACGCGGTTCAGCCTGACCCGATATCTGGTGCACACTGCTGGCTGCAGAAGGTTAGGCTGTCTAGGCCCGGTCCCGGTGAGGATTACGGTGATATCGAGGTGGATCGGGAAAAGTCGTTTGAATATTACAAACGCTGGAATGACTGGGCAAAGGACAAGGAGACTCATCCTAGAGGTGAGAGACGTCCATTATGGATGAAAAGGCCATTACCACCAAAGAAAGAACACTGGTACATTCGGGACTAAGCTAACCTTCCACTATGTTGGCATTGATGCCCCATTTGACATTCTCCCACGCCCTCTCGTGAAGGTAATAGAATCCCATCTTCAAAGGAAATTCAATCAGAATAAACCAGCCCGCAGTTTCTATTTCACCTGTGAGAATACCTGCAATCGCAGCTCCTGTCAGGGTTGCAATAATTCTCCATGCAAACGTTTTCGCTAAAACTCTCTTCCTCGTGTAAGTATTCATGGCCCGCGCCCTTTGGCAAGGCTATTCACCTTACCCCTTTCCAAATGAGGAATTTTCTCACTTATTCAGGAATTGACAAAACTCAATTCGCTTGAATAATCAGTGCGATACCTTGTCCGCCACCGATACAGGCGGTGGCGATTCCGAATTTCTTACCCTCGCGCTTGAGTGTGTGTGCAAGAGTCAGGGGAGTCGGCTACCTGTTGCTGCGAGAGGGTGCCCTGAAGACCACTATCGTTGTCCACGAGGTTGTGGAGAATGGGTTTGTGAATCAACTGAGAACAGTTGCTGTTGATTCTGTTGTCTCCACCGGAACATCTTCCAATCCCCAATCTGACAAACTCCATGCTCTTTCATGGAAGTAATACAGAAACATCTTTGTGAATAATTCAGTTGCTCCTATAGCAGCTCCAGCGGCCAAATTTCCAGTTATCACAAAAGCGATCAATATTGTATCCATTGTACCAATAGTTCTCCATGTGAGAGTCTTAAGCAAACTTCTTTTTTTGTTGGCGTGTCCTGTACCTGGTATGTGAGCCATGAAGCGTTCTATTCAGTAATCTATGTTAAGATACCCCATCTTTATATATCCGAGAAGGCCTTTGAATTTACTCACTTATTCAGAAATTCACAAAACTCAAATCGCTTCAATAATCAGTGCGATACCTTGTCCGCCACCGATACAGGCGGTGGCGATTCCGAATTTCTTGCCCTCGCGCTTGAGTGTATGTGCGAGAGTCAGTGCGAGCCGGGTACCAGTAGCTGCGAGAGGATGACCTAGACCTACTGCACCACCGTTGACATTTACTATATCATGAGAAATTCCTAACTCTTTCATGCAAGCAACTGCTTGACCTGCAAAGGCTTCGTTAATCTCCCACCTATCAATCTGGTCAATGCTCATTCCAGCACGCTCTAGAGCAAGGCGGCTAGCAGGTACAGGACCATATGCCATAATCGCTGGTTCAAGACCAACAATCCCCCAATCTACAATCCGAGCTAGTGGTTCATCGCCATCTTCAGCAGCCTTACTAGCGGATTTCAGAACAACGGCTGCTGCACCATCTACAACTCCTGAAGCATTACCAGCAGTTACCAAAGATTCTGGACCGAAGTGTGTCCTCAGGCCTGCTAGAGATTCTTCAGTAGTTCCACGAACAAAGTGATCTTCATCAGCAGCGGTAACAATTCCGTCTGCAGTTTCAACGTTCACTATCTCGTTTGCCCAAACCCCATTGTCAACACTATTCTGAGTCCGAGTATGTGATTCGACTGCAAAAGCATCTGTTTCCTCTCTACTAACTCCTACTCTTCGACACAATTCATCACTGGTCTGAGCCATGAATGAGTTACAGGTTCTATCCAAGAGATTGGTGAATAAGTAATCCTCCATATCCTTCGATAGTGTATCTCCTTCACGAGGCGGGCGTCCGAGTTTGTAGGTATCCCGCATGTCGCGAAGAACGTGGGGTGCCTGGCTAAGATTTTCCATCCCGCCTGCAACTACTGTCTGGGCTTCTCCAAGCATTATCATCTGAGCAGAGGAAATAATTGATTGTACACCACTACCACATAATCGGTTGAGAGTCAACATAGGAACCTCTTGAGGGATACCGGCTTTTAGACCAGCATGACGAGCCCCAAAGATAGCTTGGGAACTCGTCTGCAAAGCGTGTCCCATGACAACATGGTCAACGGCCTCAGGACTTGTTCCAGTCTTCTCTAAGGCGCCTTTGATTGCGATTGAGCCTAATTCTTCAGTAGTTACAGAAGCTAGACGGCCGCCAGCCTCACCATCTCCTCGTTTGCCACCTAGCCACTCACAGAATGGCGTTCGGGCACCTCCGATGATGACTACTTCCTCGTTGCTCATGTAACAAGCGAGCCTGCTGTTGTTCATGAGGCTGACTATCCCAAAGGGATAGTCAACTCACTGGCTCATTCGTCGTTCTGCATACTACCAAGATAATCTGGTAGATCAACACCAGCATTGGAAGCAATGTCATGTAGAGGAGGCAGGCTCTTCACTAGATTTGAGATGAAGTTGGAAGTGGAACTCCCATCTCCATCGCCGCCTGAATCCCATACAGTGATGCTGTCAATCTTCAAGTTGCGGATAGCCTCAACCTGAGCTGCGACCATACCCTCAATCTTCTCGACCATTAGGAGGGTTGCTGCTGCCTTTGGATCGCCACCGGTACTGTCAACTAGACCCTTGTAACCTGTAGCCTTAGCTTCGAGAACCTTCTGAACACCAGCTGCTTCAGCCTCGTAACGGGCTAGGATAGCATCTGCTTCACCCCGTGCAACACGGCGTTGGCGCTCAGCCTCAGCCTCAGCAGCAATCTCAATCTGCTGCTTCTGGATATTCTCACGAACAATGTCACTAGCGCGTAGACGCTCTTCTACTTCTGAGTAGAGAGCGCGCTCAATCGCTGCCTGCGATTGCGCTGTCGCAACATCGGCTCGCTGCTTTGCAGCGGCCTCAGCCTCAGAGAGGTCAGCATCGGATTGTGCCACCTCGGCCTTTGCTGTGTTCTCACCAGAGATTGCGAGTGCTTCTTGCTGACCGACGTAAACACGCTGATCTGCTTCTGCGGTCTTACGACCTTTCTCTGCCTCAGCAAGGTTCTTTGCGACCTCAATTTCTTTGGTTCGGTTAGCCTTTGCTGCACCAACAGCACCGTCTCGCTCTGCATTTGCCACGTCGACGCGTGCATTCTCGACCGCTGTTGCAGCAGCCTTCTTACCAATGCTCTCGATATAGTCGGACTCATCAGTAATATCGACTAGGTTCACGTTGATTAGGTAAATTCCTACCTTCTGCAATTCAGTATCCACGTTGGTTCTAATCAACTCTAGGAATGTATCACGATCTTGATTGATTTGCTCAATAGTAAGTGAAGCAACAGTTAGACGAAGTTGACCGAAGATAATCTCCTTGGCCATTTCCTCAATCTGTGGTTGCTGCAATCCTAGTAGACGCTCGGCTGCATTCGCCATAATGTGAGATTCTGTTGACACACCAATAGTGAAGGTAGATGGAACGTTAATTCGAATGTTCTGCATTGAAAGAGCGTTCTTCAGGTCAATATTGATGGTTATTGGAGTCAAAGACAGGAAAGCATAGTCCTGAATCAATGGCCAAACTAATGCAGCACCACCGTGAATTGTCCGACTAGCCTTGCCCTTATCGGTGCGTCCATAGACAACCATAACCTTGTCAGGAGGACAACGCTTGTACCTCTGCGCAAAGAAAATTACAATTGCAACCAAAAATAGTAAGGTTGCGAACATCATTATTGTTAGTAGTGCACCTGTTGTGGCCATAGCGATTGCTCCAAGCCTTCACACCATGCATTAACCTAAGAAGGATTTGCCGTCATTGTCTAGAATAATTAACGACAAATGGCTATTATTCCTCACTTGAGGACGCGCGTTCTACGACAAGAGTTGATGCAATAGTATCAACCACTTCTATGAAATCTCCTGTAGCAATCCCTTGTTCATCTTTTGACTTGGCATTGTAGGTCTTTAGTGCTCCACCCAATTGGATTTGGACTTGCCCTACTCCACCCTCTGGAATCCGTAGATAGACAGTACCCTTCTGCCCCACTGCATCGGAAATCTCGATATTTCCACTAGCTTCGAGGGCAAAGAAGACTTGGAAAATCTTCCCTGTACCATACATCGATGCAGCTCCAGCAACACCACCAACGCCGATTGCTAATGTATCTCCACCATCTGATTTTAATGTGTACAAACCTGCAAGTCCGAAGAACATCATGAAGGCCATCACACCTTGGAAAGTCATCGCATCAAATGATCCGTCTGAGCTCATCATATCCATTTCTAATCCGAATAATCCCTCAAATACACCTTCGGCAACTCCTCCAAGAAGCATTAGAATAAACCAAAGAAGAAATAGAACTCCTCCAATTAAGGCTGAAGCCGCGAATAATAATTCAAGTGAAGAACCAGCTTCACCGAACACAAGAGAAATCAAATCGAAGTCGTCTAGAGTTGCCATCAATCTTACGAGAAAGGCGAATGGCTTTCACCCCTTCGGCGGAAAATCTACTCATTTTTGATTTTTCTAAGTCGAAACCAATGGGCTATGGCCCTATCAAAATTTAATATCGGCCCTATGGCAATACCCGTTATGAATGCTGTAAGAATTTTATTTGATGTTATAGACCAAATTATTAATGCAAATATCAGAATAAAGGTAGGAATAGCCATCCTTCTGATGAAAATTTGGTAACCACCAAGCATATCATATGCAGGATTATTGATGACTCCATCCAGAGTGTCTTCGAAATTCCTTTTCCTAGACAAGAGCCTCTCCTCAAGTTGATAGCCAGAATATTGCACTGATGAATGTTAGTACAATTGGTCCAGCATACCATAGGGCTTTGTTGACAGCAGGTGTTGTGTCAACAATTTCTAACTCACCTGAATGATCACTCCGCATGAGAGTAGATTTTTCAATCTTTGAATACGTATCAGTAAACTCCTTCTGGTGTCTAGCAATGAATATCAAAAAGTACAAGCCGAGAATTAATGAACTGCCACCAGTACCTTGCAAAATAATTGACAAGAAGTCAAGAACAGGATCTCCACCAACTGCACCCGCAACTAGTAATTGAGCGAATCCTGCGAGGAACCAAATCAGTGAATCTACTCTAGCCATCAGTCCCTCGGTATACTAAGGTGACATGAATGCTTTGCCGTCATGTACTCTTCAAACTAAGACATTTACACAGATGTGCTCTGACCCGTTTGAACATCCCAGAGACGAGCATAGAGACCACCTTTCTCACTCAAATCCTCATGAGTTCCTAATTCTGTAATCTTCCCACCATCTAGAACCGCAATCATGTCAGCATTCCTAACTGTTGAGAGACGATGTGCAATAATCAGAGTTGTTCGATCTACAGAAAGATGCTCTATTGAACGCTGAAGGGCAGCCTCAGTTTCATTGTCAACATTACTGGTTGCTTCGTCAAGAATTAGAATAGGGGCATTTTTGAGAACAGCTCTTGCTATGGCTAATCTTTGACGCTGACCACCCGATAGCCTGTGCCCCTCTTCTCCAATATCAGTATCCCAACCTGAAGGAAGTTCATCTATGAATGAAGTAGCCTCAGCAATTCTTGCTGCTTCAAGCACCTCTTCTTCACTTGCACCTGGTCTTCCATACAGTACATTATCACGAATAGTCCCTGGAAATAATGTAGTGTTCTGCGAAACTAAGCCGATTGCACCCCTAAGAGATGAAAGAGTGAGTGTACTAACTTCATGACCATCAAGTTTCACTGAGCCATTAATTGGGTCATGGAAACGTAGTAGAAGTCTAACTAATGTTGTCTTTCCTGAGCCAGTTGAACCTACTAGGCCAATTGTAGCACCTGCTGGTATCTCTAGAGAAATATCATTCAGAACAGATTCTCTCTCAGGATACGAAAATTGGATTGAATCGAAGGAAATTGAACCCTGAACGTCATTCAGTTCTAAGTCCCCTTCCACTAGGCCAACCTCTGTGTCTAGTAGATCAAGAACTCTTGATGTCGAGGCCATAGCTCTCTGGTAAAGATCGAATGTTTGTCCAAGACGAGTTAATGGCCATAATAATCGCTGGGTGATAAAGACAATTATCGAATAAGCACCAACTGATAGCTCACCTTCCAGTGCAAGCCAGCCTCCAACTAGCATATTGGCTGTGAAAGCAAATAAAATCGCCATCCGTATAAGTGGAACAAACGATGCAGAAAGTCGAATTGCATCGCGATTTGCATCCCTGTATGACTGAGAGGCGATACCTACTCGATCTACTTCACGGGATTCAGCGGTGAATGATTTGATTGTCGTAATTCCATGCAAGTTGTTATTCAATAATGCATTGAGATTTCCAACTTCCTTTCGCACCTTGGTATATCGAACCCCAATTCTCCTTTGAAAAAGGAACGAGCCGCCCACGATTATCGGTATTGGTAAAATAGCATAAATTGCAACTTGCGGCGCTAGGATGAACATTACTGCACTGACTACAATTACTGTAGTAGCGACTTGTAGTAAATCATTAGCACCTTGGTCGAGAAATCTCTCTAGTTGGTTAACATCATCATTCATTATCGCCATCAAACCGCCAGTAGTTTGTTCAGAAAACCACTGCATCTCTAAATTCTGAATATGTTCATAGGCGTCCATTCGTAATTCATGTTGAGCACTTTGGGCCAAATTTCTCCATAAAATTCCAAACCAATATTCAAACAATGATTCAAGAACCCAAATCACAACTGTGAATGCGACTAGAATGTAGAATTGCTGATATGGATCGCTGTAACCAAAATCGGCTAACATCGATTCTTCTTTGTAGGCAACGACATCAATTGCCATACCGATTAGGATTGGAGGTGCGAGATCCCAGAACTTGTTCATCACAGAGCAAATTGATGCTAATATGACCTGCCCACGATAATCGCGAAGGTGAGTGATAAGGCGCATCAGAGGATGACTCTCACCCGACATGTCAGTAGCCGTTCATCGACGGCGCTTCAATCTGACCTAATACACGACAAACGAATTTAGCTCCAACGAGTATTGAATTTAGTTTGAGCTAGGTAACAGTAATTCACCTGACCAAGAGGATGCCCAATGGTCCCAAATTCCAATTCTTGCTTCAGATGTAGAGTTTGTGCGAATCTCATAGAAATCTCCTGCAGAAAACCATCCATCACCAGAATAATCCCACCAATTGAAAGCCCACCAAGATCCATTAGAATCAGTTAGGTTCGCCTCGACATCTGCTAAATTCATTTCAGTAACAGAAGATTCGCCACTCCCATTGAGCACAAGCGCATGAAAACTCAATTCACTGGGATTTATCTCAGAGGTAAACTCCCAAGGAACATAACCACCCCATACCGTCATTTCTGCCATTTCTACCGATTCCCCGATGGAGAACTGAACTGAAGAAAGTGGTAGGTCATTCTGCAACTCAATTTCTACCTCATCACCAGTAAAAACATTCAACACATAACTAGATTCATCATTTCCATAGAGTTCTATACCCATTAATTTCGGTGGCATATTTCTAAACTCAAGAATAATTGTGTGTGTGTCATTTACTCCTGTTGCAATCTGTTGTTGAGAACTGACATCTGCAGTAATAGTCCAATCAAGTTCAGCAATTGATGTTGTATCAAAGCCAAAAGAGGGCCAAAGGCCACTTGGATTTTCTGTAGCCTTTTCAGCTAATTCAAAGAAAGGATTCCTGAACTCAGGCACTTCATCTCTTCCTTCATACCACACATTACCCACACGGACATTTGTGGTTGAGTTACCCTCAATGATCTCAGTATCTATAGATGAAGTACCTAAATTAAGTCTCATTGCAACAGAACGTAAGTTTGATTCATCATCTTTTGCAACACTCCAATGAATCTCACCATGCTGACCCTCAGATGAATATGTGACTGTTGATTCAACTTTCAACTTAGTCTCACTTGCTGCTAATGAAATCACATCAAAGGCGGAAGGATCACTTAGAAAATCTTGGAGAACCTCATTACTGAGAGGAAAGCACTCCGTTCCACCACATACTTTGGTTGGGACTTCTAGGCATCCAACAATTGCTGGAGCGACGAGAATGAGGATGACCATGCTCGTCTTGTTCATAGTCACTCCTCGATAAGACCCTTTGATGAGTCTATGCTTTCTATGTCAATTCCGCCGATGATTTGCTTGCGTCGGTCCTATATGGAAGCGACTAGACGCGAATATTGCAGAAAGGGGGTGATGTATTGATTGAAAATGTTCTAGTTGTCTACAAAAAGAACTTCGAACCAGTTCACGATCAAGCTCTAGAGACTATTCGTAAAGAGTTAGACACACTGGTTGCTGAATCAAAATTGAGAGTAGATTACTCCGCTCGTGAAACGGTTCGCCGTACTGATTTCATTGATTGTGACATGGTAATTGTCCTGGGTGGAGATGGCACTCTAACCTCAATCGCCCACTCTGTTGATTCTCAAACTCCAGTCATGGGAGTTAATTCTCATCCACGCGAAGAGGATGATAATGGATCATATGGATTCTACATGGGTAGTGACCCAAAACACTTCAGTGCGGACATCCGTGCTGTTTTGGCTGGTGAAGCGATAGTCAACACACTTCCTCGCCTTCAAGCGGAGATTATCACCACCAGTGGTAACCGTATACGTTGCGATCCTGCATTGAATGACCTTCTTGTGGCAAATACTCACCAGTATCAGCCCTCAAAGTACAGACTTCAGAGAGATGAAACAGTAGACTGTAAACAACATTCATCAGGTTGTTTATTCTCTACATTCCTAGGTCAAGGGGCTTGGTTCCGTCATGTAGCGAACATCGAAGGAAATACTTTTCCAACTGAAGAAATCAATGACCACTATCTATTCGTTGCAAGAGATTTACCTCGAGCAGAACGTAGAGATGATGGTTCGTACTGGTCTTGGACCAAGTGCCCTACAGTAATCACTAGTGACATGCATAGAGGATATGTTGTCAGTGACGGATGGGATGAAACACATTTCACTAGAGGGGCGACTGTTACAGTTGACATTGAGGGGCCAAAATTACAACTCCTGACATTCCGAAGTACAATTCATGACCGTATTGCACATTGGATGCAATAGAGAACCTCAAAACCAAGTGGCAACTTCAGGAATCATGGAAGGATATCCGGTTCTGCGTGACTTTGTTGTTCATTGGGGCGACATGGACGCACTCGGTCACGTAAATAACACGAGACATTTGAGATGGATGGAGACGGTTCGGGTTGATTTTTTCCAGAAAGTAGAGCTTCGCACAATAAAATCAGAAACTATTGGCCCAGTCCTTGCTAGTTTGAGCATAGACTATCACAAGCCAATTTTCTACCCCGACAATGTAACTGTAGGCACTCGTATTGCTCACATAGGAAATTCCAGTTTTAGAATGGAAAATGTCGTTTACAATGGTGCAGGAGATCTTTGTGCAAGTGGAGAGTGCATCATTGTGCTATTCGACTTTGAGAATTCAAAATCAGTTCCCCTAAGTGATGAAATGCGAAATGCAATCGAAAGTTTGCACTGAGGATTCACTCTTCTTTCTTAACGGTAAGATGAGGGAATGGTACCGAAATACCTTGGGCCTTGAACTGCTTTAGTATCTCAATTAGAATCCAATCTTTGGCTTTCCTCTCATTATTATAATCAACAACCCAACAATCCAATCGGAAAACTAGTGCAGTCTCAGAAATATCATACAAGAGAACTTCTGTTTTGTGATAATCCACAGTATATTCACAGTCATTAATGGCTTTCAGCATTATTTCTTTGACACGCTCTGCATCTTGGTCAAGAGTGGTATTAACTCGGAATCTCAAATTCATCGAATCGGGATTTTCAAGAGTGCTACCTTGAGCATAATTCTCAACGACCTCGCCCGCCAAAGAGGTATTTGGAATGACGACCATTCTCTCATTTCCGGTTCTTATCTTGGTCGTCATAATTCCAACATCAATGACCTTCCCCTTGACCCCTTTGACAATCACCTTGTCACCCTTAGAAAACGGCTTGTCAATGAGCATTAACATCCCTGAAACGAGATTACCTGCTGTCTCTTGAAGGGCAAGTCCGACCACTAATGTGAGAATTGTTGCGGACGCAAGAATTGGGGTCACATCTATTTTCATCTGATCTAAAGCAAGGAGAATCGCAGCGAGCCATGCTATCACCTTAGCAGCACTTACTGAAATTGTCTGCATTGTAGAAAGATCGAGATGGGTTCTATCATCCAATTCCTTGAAAATTGGAGGAACAAATTCGTCGACCAACGCAGTGAGGAACTGAGCCATCATTACGAGAAGAATTGCCACCGAGCCTCCAGCAAATGCCGAGCGCTCAAATGAACCCTCTTCGTAGGCCCATTGGAAGGTTAACCAAATTCCAGTTAATACAACACCTAGATTCAGAATTGGTGTTGCAAGAGCAAATACTCTGTCGTCATAGAGATTCTCACTTGATTCAATCTTCTTCAGAACTGGACCTCTGATTATTGCTCGGAAAATCAATGTAAAGACTATGCTAGCTAGCAAACCAAAGCCTATCTGGGCCAAAGTTCCTGCCCCTTCAATTTGGACGAGGTAGTCGTCAAGAACCTCAAACATCAAATCTCCAGATGGAGATTAGGTTATCTTCATTACGCAAGCACGAAATCACAAAATCTGGTTAAGGAACAGTTTGGTTCTCTCGTGTTTAGGGTTGGAGAAGAATTCCTCGGGTGTGGCTTCCTCAATTAGATGCCCTTCGTCGAAAAGAATGCACCTATCGGCAACTTCCTTAGCGAATCCCATCTCGTGAGTAACTACAATCATTGTAATATCTCTTCTTGCAAGATCAACCATTACATCTAGAACTTCCTTAATCATCTCAGGATCGAGAGCTGATGTTGGCTCATCGAAGAGCATAATCTTCGGATCCATTGCTAAGGCTCTAGCAATAGCAACACGCTGCTGTTGACCGCCCGACAATCCACTAGGATACTTGTAGGCCTGCTCAGGTATTCCGACTCGCTCAAGCAATTCCATTGCCTTGGCTTCGGCTTCCCTCTTTGATGCGCCCTTGACCTTCATAGGAGCCAATGTGATATTTTCCATAATAGTCAGATGTGGAAAGAGATTGAATTGCTGGAAAACAAATCCTACTTCCGAACGAACATACTTCAGATCTTTGACGGTAGTATCATCATCAATTGTAATCCCGTCAATTTTGATTGTTCCACCACTATGTGGTTGAAGTCGATTCAAGGTGCGAATAAAAGTTGATTTTCCTGAACCTGATGGCCCAAGAATAACTATAATTTCTCCTCTTCTGACTTCAATGTCAATTCCTTTCAATGCCCAAAAATCGCCAAAGTTAACTTTGACTCCTTCAGTCTCTATAATCATATCATTATTGTCGTTTTCAATCATGCTAATTCTCCTCCTCCTTCTTTGACCAAACCAAGGCTCTTCTCGATTCCCATCGAGATTCTTGAAAGATAGAATGCAAATACCCAGAATACAACTGCAGTAATGTATAGCGGCTCAAGGAAGTCACCGAGGAATCTAAGATCTGTATTTGGTAAGTCCTTTGCCAACTTGAAGAAGTCAAGAATATTAACAATGAAAAGAAGTGTGGTATCCTTCCAAAGACCAATGAATACACTAACAATAGAAGGAAGGGTAGTTCGAACGGCATTTGGTAGTTCTATCTGGATTTTTGTTTGGAAAGGAGAAAGGCCCAGCGCAATGGCGGCTTCTTTCTGACCACTATCAACTGCTTGGAGACCTCCGCGGAGAACTTCAGCAATGTAACAGCCGCCGAAGACTCCGAACATTAGTAACATCCTAATGATATCTTCAGCATTGTAGAATGGGTCCATCATATCAGGCATCATGAATACTGCGAAATAAAGCCAACAGATGAGAGGACCAGAACGAACTAATTCAATTAAAGCAACAGATGGTACTCTGAAGAATGGGAGTTCACTTTGCCTACCAAATGCCAATACTACACCAATACCAAAACCGAGGACACACCCTGCAGTTGCAACAATCAAGTTGACGAATAAACCGCCCCATTGAGAGGCCTGAATTCCATCTCCAGCTAACTTATCTAATGTGCTGGGAACGACTGAACCTGCAATTATTTCATCACTCATTTCCTGTGCAGGATCTCCTCCAAGTAATGCGGCAATATTCTTAACAAAAGTTGGAGGATCCATAATTAGAATCGCGAAGAAAAAGACTGATACTGCAGCAATAGTAAGGTATGACTTTAGTCGATTAATTTGATACTCCTCTGAATTAATACTGTAATAGTAAGTGGCCCCAAAGGCAGCATAGGTAATCGCCATACAAATCAAAATCTTCTGTAGCACAACGTCTGTGTTGTAACTAACCTCAGTTGGATTGGTTGCAATAAGAATAAGAATAATTGATATCAATGTGAAAGAAATCAAGAATTTTACAGGTTTCCAAAATTTCACCGAATCATTATCTGACTTATCGCCTAATGTCCCATAGGCAGTGCCAAATAATCCACAGGTCAGGTATAGTGTCCACCATAGTCGGAAGTTCTGGTTGATACCATAACAATCATTCACATCAATACAGACATGTGAACCAGGTGATTGAGTCATCTGTTCTTTCATCAACTGACCCATCATAACAAGATCACGATTAGCCCAAACAACAACCCAGTCTGCTTCAATCAGAACAAAGTGACTGAGCCCTCTGACTACTATGAAAATAATCCAAGCAGTTACGATACCAAGAATTGCAGTTGTAGTAGTTTTACGAACGGTTAATTTAATCACTGCTGTAAGAGTAACCCACCAAGCGAAAACAAGTGTCAGGAAAGAAAGAATAATGTAAAGAAGAGATCCACTAATTGAAACATCATCATTAAAGTATGTTTCAAACATCGAAATAAGTCCGTTAGGAATCCAGTATTCCAGCTTGTCCGGCAGGAAATCCTCCCCCATTCCTCCGAAAACTCCCAATGCGACAGCTAATGAAAATGCAATTCCACTTAATATGGAGTTATTCTCAGGTGTAACCCAAGAAGCCCCAGATTTTCCTGCAATGGACTCCTCGAACTCAAAATATGAGTCTGAATTAATATTCCACTTACTCATATTTTCACGCTCGTAACTCTAGTATTATACCAATTCATAACTGCTGAAATCATCAGACTGCCAGCCTGATATGTAATTAGAAGTAAAAGGAATAACGGAATCAACTTACCGACATTGTTCATCATTACCAATATGACATAGAAGATGTCAGTATATGCAACAACAACTGCTAGACTGGAGTTTTTCCATACGTTCATGAATTGGTTATTTAGTAAAGGAACCATACTCCTCAAAGCCTGAGGCAAAATTACCAATCTGAGTCTTTGATAGGGGTTTAGAGAAAGTGAAATTGCAGCCTCAACCTGACCTCTTGGTAGTGCCTGAATACTACCTCTGACTATCTCTGCAACTACGGCTGCTGTGAATAAAGTCAGACCTATAATCATAGCAAGGAATGCGGGAGTAATCTCAAACCCAGTCCCTGCAACTATATCCCAGCTACCAGGGGCATCAATCACTCCATCATTATTCCAATCCTTGGTATACTCAGGGAATGAAAGAGCTTCTCCCACAAGTAGCCAACCTCCAGCTAGTGTCATTCCTAAAGCAGCGGCAATAGCAGATACCCAGATTGTGAATCTTACTCTCAAACCCTCTTCAGAATCATCAATCTCCATGGCGTTCATCCCATCATCATCAATATTGGTGCTGATTAATAATGCATAAATCGTGAGCGCTAAACAAAATAATGGCCCTAATGAAATTTTGAAATTATCTGCAAGAGATTGGACATTTCCATCAGAAGGAGAGTCTAGGAATGGGAAAAATAGAGCCTCAAAAACAGTTTCAGGAAGCCAAGAAAATGCCATTTCACCAAGAGGGACGCGTGCAACAAGTAACACTAGAGCGAATAGTAGGAAAATATCGGAAGATAGATTCTCGAATTTCCAACCCATCTTTGAGAAAGGTCTTCTAAAAGAAAACCCGACGGGAGTTGAAATTCTCCTTGGTTCAATTCTGTCTTTAAACCGAAGAAAGATCCTTAGAACTGCTAGGCCGAATAAAGCAACAAGAAGTGAACTATATGATGAAACAGTTGCGAACCAAGAACCTTGGTTACTGTAAAATATAGCACCACCCAACAAATATTTTTCATCTGTGAAAACGGGCATTTGAGTACCTAATTGAGTTGATATGAGGAAAAGAAGAACCGCAAGAGGAAGATTTCGGAATACTTCAACATATACTGTAGCTGCTGAAGATGCGAGTTTATTGCTTGAAAGCCTAGTTACTCCAACGATAATTCCTAGAATTGTACAGAAGAAGATACTGATCAGTGTTACTCTAGTCGAATTGATTATCGCAGCCTTCAGGAAAATCCATCTGGAGTCAAGATTAGGTTCTGCTTCAAGAGGCCATGGATTTATTTTGAATGTGTTAACTTTATCCATAAAATCGAATTCAATCCCCCATCGATTAAGCATCACAGGATTTGTGCCATCATTCTGTAGGAAGAATACACGGAGCAATAGATAACTCACGAATGGGAAAAGAACATAGAAAGCAAGTGCGGCAGTTCTGTGCGATTGAATGGCAGGTTTAGCCGCTTCACGAGATAGAATATATGTCCAACAAATAACTACGAATATTGTAATTAAAGAAAGGGCTGCAGGTATATCTTGAGAAATAAATTGAAAGAAAGGGAGGAAAATTGTGATTATTGAGAGAACTGAAATTACAGCGCCAAATGATTTAGATCTGGAGTTTCTAATTTCAGAATAATTTTTGAAATCCACTAAATTCTCTATGTTATTCTGTAGTAGGAGAATTCCTGAAACAAGAGCTCCACCAAGGAAGAAGAATGGTACTTGAGTGCCGGGGGATAAATCAAAGAGATTAGCCACAACTGGAATAGGTAGGCTTGAAGCATAGTTAACAAGTACGTAGGAGAGTAAGAATGCTGAAATTCCAAATGCAGATGTGACACATTTTCTCAGGAAGAATCCTATTAACAATCCTAAAAACAAACCAACTAAAGTACCTAAGAATATCAACTTGACCGATG
>Ga0206683_10001376_pt1 | contig 16896 bp, 14 predicted proteins | sample M280m12015metaG_FD_155483 | JGI IMG/M metagenome (GOLD analysis project Ga0206683, IMG submission 155483) | Ammonia-oxidizing marine archaeal communities from Monterey Bay, California, United States - M2 80m 12015 | ecosystem: Environmental > Aquatic > Marine > Intertidal zone | place: USA...
CTCTATCATTGATGGTTCATTGTCGCCTTACTTTCAGAAACAATATGCAGGTCGGTTGGTTCTTAATAAACATTGGTCAAACACTACAAGTGATCAAAGAACCAGATTCACTGAAGGGCTGTATCAATCTTTGGTTAAATCTTACGCACTTACATTGCTTAGTTTCGATGTAAGCAAGATTAATGTTTTACCGGTTGATGAAATCACAGAACAAACAAAAAAACTCACAGTCAAGTCCGAGGTTTTGTATAAGGGAGAGTTAATACCTATGAATTTTAGCTTTGGTTTATTCAGGGACGGTTGGAGATTTTATGATGTTCGCATAGAAGGCGTGTCTTACATCAAAAACTATAGGAATCAGTTTGATGCAGAGATAAGCGCGACCGGAATCGATGCAGTGATTGAACGCTTGGAGTCAGAGGATTAAAAATCCTCAAAATCAATTTCGTCAAAATCTTCAACTTCGTCAACTTGGCCGTTTTTAAGCTTAAACTTTCTATTGTCTAAGTACGAATCTCTTAAATATTGGTATGGATCATACGATCCATATAGCTCATCCTCCAACGGTGATAGATCGGATCGTTCCTGAATTTTGTCAAGAATCTTTATTCCATAACGAGATGCTCCATTATCAATATAGGTCAATGGATTGAATAGGTTATCTATTATATCCCCAACAGAGTGACGCGTTGTAAACGGACCAAGAACAGGCGTCATCCAATATGATCCATCTTTAAAACCCCATATGCCTAGGGTTTGACCAAAATCTTCGTCGTATGTCTTTAATCCCATCTTCGAAGCTGGATCGAAAATACCCAGTATTCCAATAGTTGAGTTGATTGAAAAATTTAATAAGCTTTCTAGAGAGTCTATGGGCCTACCTTGAAGAAATAAATTCACAATGTTTATAGGAGATTCAGCATTTTTCACAAAGTTAATGAACCCCGTTTGGGCGACTTCCGGAACGACAACGTCATAGGTATCAGCAATAGGCTCTAGAATTGCTTCGTCCAATTTTTCATTGAATTCAAAGAAACCACGGTTTGATTTCTCATATGGATCCGAGTCATCAGGAGCCAAGTTTCCTTGGTAAGAGCAACCACTCATAACCACCAAAAACGGAATCAATATAATTTTAAGCTTCTGTTTCATTACCGGCCCTTATTCATTTCATATAAATATTCTTCGACTTCACTCAATCTTGCTATGTATTTTGAGGTTTGAATATTAGTAATGGGCTTCATTGTAAGTGCAATTTTGAGTTGTTCAATAGCCTCTTGAAAATTTCCTATGCTTAAATAAAACTCTGCCATGTAAGAAAATGCCTCAGCTTTCTGACCTGCATCATTGGCAGCATTCGCGATTAAGCGTATTTGACTGGGTGTGGGAACTTCATTGTTGAAAAGATCCAAAAGAATGTCGTGGGCTTTTTTTGGTTCACCATAGCTTAATTCAAGCTCTGCATATTTAATCGTCAGAGGAATATTCCTGGGCGATAACTGAAGCCTCTTATAAAGATGCTGCAGGGCTTCCAAGGATTCATTTTTTTCGATCATTAGATCTGCATAGAGAATATGAAAGTGACCAAATTCATGTTTCTCATTGAGGAATTTATTGATAATTGGTTCCGCGTCATCGACCAAGCCCAATTGAACCATGGATAAGGCCAATCCATATAGATTTCCGATTTGATGATCAGAAAGGTCATTGCTGAATCTATTTAGATTTGCTTTATCTGAGAAATAATCATAACTCTTTTCTGGAGTGGAGCTATTAAGATGCCTTATTCTTGCTTTGCTTAATTCAAAACCCAGAGATTCATCCTTTCTCTCAACGGTCATTCGCCTGGCCTGTTTTTTTGCTGCAGCAGAACGATTCACCGATGTTGGATGCGTTCTGAGAAATTCAATTGATTGTGCATTTCTTGGGTCAGACCCGGTCGATAGCTTTTCAAAGAAATCGGACATGGCATAAGGATCATATCCTGATATCCCTAGCGTCTTTATGCCAATTGCATCGGCTTCAATCTCCATTTCTCTGGTGAAGTCGATTTGGTTTTGACTCATAATGGATGGTGCAACCATTGCACCAGCTTCAAGGACTTCACTATTCCCAGACATTGCACCAATTAGAATTGCACCAAGAAGTATCAATCCTCCTTGAATCGAATTAGGCACTTGATCGCCGATCTGTCTGGATATGTGTCGTTGTGTGACGTGACTGATCTCATGCGCCAAGACTGAAGCAAGTTGACTTTCGTTGTCAGCAGCCACGCAAAGCCCAGTGTGAATTCCGATATAACCTCCAGGCATCGCAAAGGCATTGATAGAGCTCTGCGGCACAAAGAAATAGTTAAATACGAAATCACCATCTTGTACTTTTGAAGAAAGTTTACTACCCAGATCTTGCAAGTATTCATTTAAAAGGGGATCTTCAACGACCTGGCCTTGTTGCCTCATGTTTCTGAAGTATGCTCTGCCGATTGCCGGTTCATCCAACTTTGATAGGTAGACATCACTTGGGCTCCCTAAGTCCGGCAGCTCAATGTCTGCTTTCAAATACCCAACGAAGAGCATTGAAGAACCAATGATTGCGAGTATTTTTTTCATCAAGTCTTATATATTCTGGAGGGTATCGAGAACCACTTGTGCATGATTCTTCACTTTAACCTTTCTCCACTCATGCACCAATACGCCTTTCTTATCGATCAGAAATGTACTTCTCTCAATGCCCATATATTTTCTTCCATACATGTTCTTTTCTTTGATGACATCAAAGATATTACACAATGACTCTTGTTCATCAGAGATGAGATTGAATGGGAAGTTATATTTCTTTTTAAATTTTTCATGTGAAGCTATTGAATCTCTGGATACGCCAAATATCAAAGAATCACTTTTCTTAAACTCTTTTTGAAGGTCTCTAAAGTCTTCACCTTCCTTCGTGCATCCTGGTGTGCTGTCTTTTGGGTAGAAATAAATAACAACATATTTCCCCTTCAGATCAGTGGATTTCAGATTCGAGCCATCGTCCAATATTGATGTAAATGCAGGTACTTTATTTCCAATTTTTACTTTTGACATCTCTACCTCATTAATTAAGTATTTTGATTACATAGTCTAGTATACTTGTTCAGAATTAAGTCAAACAGCTATACGTATAGATAGATATTCGGATGATAAATGAAGATTAAGTTCTTAAATATGAATAAAAAATGAAATCGATACTCATTACAATACCAATCCTTCTATTAAGTTCCTGCTCCTTCTTTGAATCACCTGTGCAGACATGCGAGGAGATACAAGAATATCAATCCAGTGTTTCTATTCCTCAGTTGCTATTGCCTCAAGCTCTAATAGAGATTCAGAAGAGGTCTTCATTTGATATGTCAGATCTATCAACCAATCGCAATCTCAGCAGAGAAGAATATTTACCGATATTAGAGGATTTGCCTGAAGAAAGTCCGATCAAGAATATTTCTGGTGACGACCTCTCAGAACTATTGGACCTCATTGATGACACAATAGATGGAAGAAACAACGTCAGTACACAGAATCGGATCATTACAAAGGTTACGAAAAATGTTGATCCGAGCCGGCAGATCATTTGCCTAGAAGAATCACCAAACTATTTTGCTGATGGTTTACCCTCTAGAAAAGATATTTCCAAGGAAACAATCAATGAAGACGATAAATCTTGGTGGCAGAGAATGAAAGACAGAAGGGCAGATCGAAAAGCAAAAGAGTGAGATTAATATTATCTCTTAAGCATTCCCATTTGCTTGGAAATGATACCCAACATGACCTCGTCTGAACCACCACCTATGGATCCAAGTCTCGTGTCACGATAAGCTCTTGCAACTGAATTCTCCCACATGAAACCCATTCCGCCCCAATATTGGAGGCACGCATCGGTTAATTCACGTCCAAGACGACCCGATGTCAGTTTAGCCATGGAGGCTTTTGTTAAAACGTCTTTTCCATCTATATATTCTTCAACGGCTGAGTAAGTTAAGGCTCTCAATAGTTCAACTTCAGTTTGCAGTTCTGCCAGCCTGAAATGTACGGCCTGGTTCTCAATGATGGGCTTTCCAAATGTTTCTCTTTGTTTTGTGTATTCGATTGTGTCTTGAATGATGTCTTCGTATCCTTTCAGAGCAGCTGCAGCTGCATAAAGTCGTTCTTCTTGAAATTGCATCATTTGATACATAAAACCTTTCCCTTCTTCTCCAATCAGATTTCTCTGAGGAACACGAACGTCATCAAAAAAGATTTGAGCAGTATCGGATGAATGTAAACCCAGTTTTTTTAATGGTTCTGAAAGACTCACGCCTTTTGTGTCAGATGGCACGATGATCAATGATTTATTCTTATGCATTTGATCGTCACTTGTATTGGCCAATAGGCAGAAGTAGTCGGCTTGAGTTGAATTTGAAATCCACATCTTGGTGCCATTGATCACATAGTCATCGCCATCTTTTTTTGCTTCGGTTTTAATTGAGGCAACATCTGAGCCTGCATGAGGTTCACTTACAGCGATGGATGTGACAACATCGCCAGCAATCGCTGGCGCTAAGAATTCATTGCATAGTTCTTCGCTTCCAAATTTTGCCAGTGCCGGTGTAGACATATCGGTTTGGATGCCTATGCCTGTTCCTACGCCTGCTGCCCTGATCCTTCCCATCTCTTCAGCAAAGACTATTGAATAACTGTAATCCAATCCAAGACCGCCATATTTCACTGGCTTATTGATGCCAAGCATTCCCAGATTTCCTAATTTTTTAAACAGTTCATGCGCAGGAAAGATCCCCTCGGCTTCCCATTGATCTACATATGGATTGATTTCATTATCTACAAACTTAGCAGCAGTTTCTCTGATGCTATTGTGTTCATCGGTCCATTTCATAATTGTTTCCTCAATTTCTTTCACCTTGCTTTGGAGGTTCTTCAGGATCACCGGCAAAGCATTGTGCTATTGACATCCAATGCTCAGATATTTTTCCATTAACTTCAAGCTCTGTATCTTTTATATTTCTATTTTGAGTAACGACATGACAGAAATCAGTGGCGAGCCCAATGATGGATTCTTTCTGATTTAACTCATTGAATGACCATGTTTTACCAGTGGGCGATATCAGCTCAATGTATGGAAAAACTTTAGGAACATCCAATTTCCTATTTCTGAAAGACCATTTAAATGTTTTTACACCAATATCGACAATATGTTTAATCTCATCTGTGTAGTGTCGGCGTCGATCAATCAATTCATAAATCGCCTGAGAGTGAGACCATGCTTCCATATAACGGGCAACCATAAACATCTTCGCGCCCATATCTGGACCAAACCATTGGCACCTGAGATCGGGGTCAACGTTGATGAAAGCACTTGTCATTTCATGATTTGATGCCTTCCATTTAGCAATCATAGAAGATTTTGTATCAATCAATAGGCGGTCTTTAACTTTTTGTGCACGAGCCAAAGAATTATTTTCAGAAGAGAACGTTTGAAACAAGAATGCTGCTTCTTGATTAAACTTGTTTGAGTCATTTAGTGAGTAAATGGTCATTTGGTCAAAATAGAGTAAGTGCGAGATGATAATTTCTGGTGACCAGTGTTTAAATTTTGTTTTGGTTCTCCAAGCTGATTCATCCAAATCATTTATCAAAGTCTCGATGGACGAAGATTCATTTTTGATTGAAGCGATTATATTTTCCATGATTGATAATGTTTGACATGACTGGTAATATTCTTATCAGTATATTACCAATAAGCAATATCAAATGGAAATAAAAAAGATAAAGCGACAAATAATTTCAAAACTGGATAGGAAAAATGATCAATATGAGATCAATGCCAGTGAAATGGTGAATAAACTGAATGATATTGATCTCTTGCTGGACGAAGCTGAAATTGGTGGCGGACAACATCATCACGAACGCCTTGCAAAGAGGGGGAAGATGTCGATTCGTGAACGCATATTTAATGTTCTCGATCCGGATACACCGTTTTTAGAAATAAGCCCGCTTGCTGCGTATGATTCTGATTATACAACCGGAGGAGGTTGCATTGCAGGCATTGGTGTAATCAGCGGTGTTGAATGCGTTATTTTTGGAAACGACCCAACAGTACTCGCTGGAGCGCTCACACATTATGCATCAAAAAAATGGGGGCGGTGCATTGAAATTGCAAGGGACAATGGCATTCCGTATATAAGCTTTGTTGAATCTGCAGGTGCAGATTTAAGAATTAATCCGATGTCTAAGGAAAAACCTTGGAATATTGGCACAGGACATTTCGCTGAAAGTGGGAGATGGTTCTATGAAATGACAGAGCTTTCAAAAATGAGAATACCCACAATCGCTGTGGTATTTGGTTCATCAACTGCTGGTGGAGCTTATCAGCCTGGGATGTCTGATTACAATATCTTCATCAAGGAGCAATCAAAAGTCTTCTTGGCTGGTCCGCCACTCGTAAAGATGGCTACGGGAGAAGAGTCTGATGATGAAACTTTAGGCGGTGCTCAAATGCATTCCGAGGTTTCTGGATTATCAGATTACCTCGCAGATGATGAAATGGATGCTCTTCGAATCTGTCGAGAAGTTGTTTCACACTTGAATTGGAAGAAAGCTGAAACCGACCCTGAAAATTCCTCAGAAAAACCCGCGTATGATTCCGAAGAATTACTTGGATTAGTCAGCCCAGATCTAAAGACACCATTTGACATAAAAGAAGCAATTGCAAGGTTTGTTGATGGATCAAGATTTGAGGAGTTTAAACCGCTTTTTGGACCAACTATAGTCACCGGTTGGGCAGAAGTTCACGGCTATCCTGTAGGCATTGTTGGCAATAACGGTGCAATCTATCCAGACTCAGCTCAAAAAGCTGCACATTTTATTCAGCTTTGTAATAAAACGAATACTCCAATAATATTTTTACAAAATGTAACCGGATTCCTCGTGGGAAAGGAATTTGAAAGAGATGGAATCGTTAAAAAAGGTTCTCAAATGATCAATGCTGTCTCTAATTCAACTGTGCCTCACATCACTATCATTTTGGGCGCTTCTTATGGTGCAGGCACTTACGCCATGTCAGGAAGAGCTTTTAATAATCGATTCACCTTTCTGTGGCCATCTGCAAAGATCGCGGTTATGGGTGGAAAACAAATTGCAGGCGTGATGTCTATGGTGAGAAGGGGTCGAGCAATGAGAAAGGGTGAAGACTTTGATGAAAATCAAGATAAGCTCATTTCAGATGCGGTAGAGAAGCTTCAAGATCAAGGATCACTTGCATTGGAAGCAACTGGACTGATCAGCGATGATGGAATTATTGATCCTCGCGATACCCGAACAGTATTGGGTATCTGTTTGTCAGTTGTTGGCAATAAACCGATCAATGGCACAGAAGAGTATGGAGTTTTTAGGCTGTGAATAAATTTTCAACATTGCTGGTAGCAAACCGAGGTGAGATTGCTTCAAGAATCTTTAGGACTGCCAAAAGGATGGGGCTTAAAACTATTGCAATATATACAGAAGCAGACAGACATTCTCCTTATGTGAATGATGCTGATATATCTGTAAAAATTGAAACATCTTATCTGGATTCAGAAGCAGTTATAGCTGCTGCAAAACTAACTGGTGCTCAAGCAATTCATCCGGGTTATGGATTCTTGTCAGAGAATCATCATTTTGCGAACAGTGTTCAAAATGAAGGAATTATTTGGGTCGGTCCTGATCCAAAATCAATCCAAGTAATGGGCGATAAGATTGAAGCAAAGAAGCATGCAGTTAAGTCTAAAATCCCAATTCTTGAATCTGTGACCGATGCAAAGTCTGCAAAAGACATTGGTTATCCCTTGATGATTAAAGCAGCCGCAGGCGGAGGCGGGAAAGGCATGCGAATTGTCCACGATGAGTCTGAGCTTGATGAATCAATCAGGCTTGCAAAACAAGAGGCCATGAATGCATTCGGTGACGATCGCATATTCATTGAGCGATTCATTCAGCGATCGAGGCACATAGAAGTCCAGATTATTGCCGACAAGCATGACACTGTTCTTCATCTGGGTGAGAGAGAATGCTCAATTCAAAGAAGACATCAAAAGATCATTGAAGAGAGCCCTTCATCCAGAATTAATCCTGAACAAAGAAATAAACTCACAGAAGCATCCATAGCATTGGCAAAACAGATCAACTATGTTTCTGCAGGGACCATTGAATTTCTTTATGACGATGATTCAGAGGAGTTTTGGTTCTTAGAAATGAACACCAGGCTCCAGGTTGAACATCCAGTTACAGAAATGGTCACCGGAAAGGACATTGTTGAGCTACAACTGAAGATTGCGAACGATCAGTCCCTAGAGTTCACTCAATCTGATATTGCATTTGATGGTCATTCCATTGAAGTTAGGATATATGCCGAAGATCCACAGAATCATTTTCTTCCATCAAACGGGAAACTCATCGCTGACCGCAACCATGATTTCAGTCGAGCACGATGGGATTCAGGCGTATGCGAAGGAATGACGATTGGTACTGATTTTGACCCAATGCTTGCTAAAGTGATTTCCCATGATGAAACCCGAGATCTCGCAGCGTCAAAACTTGCAAAAGAACTGGAACGCACACATTTTGGCGGATTTACAAATAACATCGATTTTCTGATTAATATCCTCAGAGATGAAAACTTCCTCAATGGCGATACAACGACTGATTTTATAGAGCGATGTGAACCGCTTCGCTCAATAGAACTGGATAAGAAGGAAATGGACTTTCTGCTTATGTCTGCGACATTATGGATACAGCATATGAATCACTCAAATGCCAATGTACTGAGACAGATTCCATCGGGTTGGCATAATGCAAGACTTCCATATCAAAGAACCACCTTTGAGATTGACGATGCAGAAATCACGGTGTCCTATAAACGACAGAGAGACGGCTCATTTCATGATGATAAAAAACAAATCGCAATCATCAATGATGTAACGGATGAATTCATTGATATTGAATATGAGAATATTCGTCAAACCGTCAACATTACTGAGCATGAGAATTTATATTTGGTCCAACATGGACGAGGGCATAAACTCATTAAACTCATTCCTAGATTTAAAAACGAACAAGAGCTTACCCAAAAAGGCTCATTGGTCTCTCCTATGCCTGGTAAAGTTACAGAAATGAATGTAAAAGTAGGGGACAGTGTCACAAAAGGACAAAAACTCCTTGTGATGGAGGCGATGAAAATGAATCATTCTATTTCATCGGATCGAGACGGGGTCATTGAGGAGATTTATGTCAACAAAGGCGATCAATTGGAAACGGGTACATCATTATTGTTTATGAAATCAGAAGATGAATGACTCAAGATTAACTCAGAAACACATCGAAGTGATTCAGAACTTTGAAAATATTCTCGAAGATGGGATTGCAAATCAAACAATGTCGGACATCGCTTCAAGCTTAAAGGTGTCACTCAGAACATTGTATGAAATTGCACCAAGCAAAGAAAAGCTCGTTGTATCTACGATTGATCGGATACTGACAAATATCGCAAAGCAGGCTTTGACCTCACTGAAAAATATTGACTCATCGGTTGATAAGCTTAGGATTTTTACCAAGACCGGCAATGAAGCAGCTGGCCCAAGAATACAAAAATATGCTATTGATCTCAGTCGAATCAAAGGCGCTGATGAAATGATTAAAAATCATGAACGGGCATACATTGAGCACATTAAGCGACTTCTGGATGAGGCAGCCGATAACAATGAGATCAAAACGATTGATACCAGCGCCGTTGCAATCATGCTCGGGACAGTGGCTAGAATTTTCACAAAAAAGAATCATCAAGAAAAACTGGCTGCATCTGCCGATGAGTCTGCAAATGTGATTTCGAATCTAATCATTGACGGTTTGGTTAAGTAAAGATGAATAAACAAGAGAACATAAGAATTGCAAATTGCAGTGGTTATTATGGAGACAAACTTTCAGCTGCCAGAGACTTGGTTGAGGGAGGTCCAATCGACTTTTTAACCGGCGATTATTTGGCTGAACTAACAATGGGTATTCTATACTCACAAAAAATTAAACGCGGAGAAAACGCCGGCTATGTTGGGACATTCCTGAAGCAATACAAAGACATTGCAAAAACATGTCAAACAAAGGGGATCAAGATCGTCGTCAATGCTGGAGGATTGAATCCTCAATCAATGGCTGCTCAGTTGAATGCGATCAATGAGGAATTATCCATAGATATGAAAGTGGCATACATCGATGGGGACGACATTTCTAACGATATCACTTCCTTGCAAGGCCAAGCCCAAGAATTCATTCACATCGATAAGAACCAACCTTTGAAATCCTCTGAATGCCAGGTCCTTACGGCAAATATTTATCTTGGTGCTTGGGGCATTGTCAAAGCGCTTGATTTGGGCGCAGACGTTGTCATTTGTCCCAGAGTGACCGATGCGTCCCTGGTGATTGGTCCAGCCGCTTGGAAATTTAAATGGAAAAGAAATGACTATCACAAACTTGCGGGTGCACTTGCTGCTGGACACATCATCGAATGCGGCGCACAAACCACCGGTGGTAATTATGCCTTTTTCGAAGAAGTAGAAACCTTTAAAGACATCGGCTATCCGATTGCTGAAATTTATGACGATGGTTCGTTTATCGTCACCAAACATCAGAATACAGGGGGTATAATTTCAGAAGGCACTGTGACAGCCCAATTGCTTTATGAGATCTCATCTCCGGATTACATCAATCCTGATGTCATTGGCCATTTTGATTCACTCATGCTTAAGGATCTTGGTGAAGACAGAGTATTGGTATCGGGTTGCACCGGTGGACCGCCGAATGAATCGCATAAAGTCTGTATCAACCTAGCAGGCGGGTATCGAAACGGTATGGAATTGATTCTAACGGGACTCGATATTGAAAAAAAAGCTGAAACATTTGTTACCGCATTATTTGATTTACTGGGTGGAAAAGATCAATTCGATGATGTCACCATTGATCTGCATCGAACGGACAAGACAGACCCAAAGACACATGAAGAAGCGATGGCACTTCTGAGGATTGACCTTAAGTCAAAAGATCCAAATTTAGTTGGAAGACTATTTACAGCAAAGATTATCGAGCTGGCATTGGCTAATTATCCGGGCTTCTTCTCCAAGCAACCACCGGGTCAAGGAACTCCTTTTATTCGTTATTGGCCAGCCCTTATCGATTCCAAGCATGTTGAAGAGAAGATACATTTCTCTGGGAAAGAACATTTAATTCGCCCAACAAGCTTGGATTATCCTGATCAAATAACAAAGAGAGATACAGTCAACATAGACATTAAGAAAGAGATCTATGATGAGTATGAAAATATCCCATTGGGAAGAATCGTTGGTGCACGATCAGGAGACAAGGGCGGTTGTGCAAATTTAGGCATATGGACAAAAACGAATGAGACGTATTCTTTCATCTATCACTACATGACGGTTGAACAGTTAAAACGTCTTCTTCCAGATTTAAATGACTATTCGATCGAGAGGTATGAGTTCCCCAATATTAAATCTCTTAATTTTTACATCAAAGGCATATTGGAAGACGGGGCTTCATCGAATACCAAAGTGGACGCCCTTGCAAAATCACTTGGAGAGTACTTGAGAGCAAAATATGTAAATGTCCCTAAGAAATTCTTGAATGGAGAAAACAATGACTGACCAAATTATGTCACCTGATAATTATGTCTTTGAAACCGCTTTAGTAAAACAGTCGGGACATGTTCTCACCATTACACTAAACAGGCCGGAAAAAAAGAATGCCATCAATGATGTCATGTCGAATGAAATTGTTTATGCACTGACCTATGCTAAACAGTCAGACACGATTAGGGTCATAAAGATTCAAGCCAATGGAGATGTATTTTGTGCAGGCGGTGATCTAAAGAATATGTGGTCTAAGAAAGATGACTCAGTCTCTTCGGTTCCGAAACTCGGTGATGTTGAAGACATCAGTCTTCTCATTCGTAACCTCAATAAGCCAGTAGTTTGTAAGATTCAAGGCAACGTCTTAGCGGGTGCATTAATGATTGTGTGCAATGCAACACATGCGATTGCTGCAAGCAATGTCACTTTTGCTGCACCTGAAATCAAGCGGGGAATATGGCCATTTATGGTTATGGCTGGATTATTCAGAGTCATGCCTAAAAGACAGGGCCTAGATTTTATAATGAGAGGCGAGAGCATCGATGCAGAAACAGCAGAAAAATATGGACTCATTAACCACCATGTTCCTTTGTCTGAACTTGATAGCACCGTTGATCTTTTGATTTCATCGCTTGTTAAGTTGCCACCCAATACGATGAAGATGGGGCTGGCAGCTTACAATAAGCAAGATCAGATGGTTTTTGATGAAGCACTGCCTTACTTAAGGGAACAGATTAAACTTTGCATAGATAGTGAAGATGCAAAAGAGGGCATTCAGGCATTTATAGATAAAAGACAACCCAGTTGGATGGAGGATAAAAATGAATCTTGATTTTGGAAATGAGTATGAAGATTTTAGAAATGAGGTTAAAGCCTTCTGTGAAGAGTTCAATGGTATTCATGTCACTGGAAGTCTATACAGTTATGAATCGGTCATTGACCCCAATGAGAAGCCCAAGATTGAAATGAATGTGAAAGATTGGCAAAAGGTTCTCATAGATAAGGGCTACCATGTAAGACACATTCCCAAAGAATATGGCGGCTTTGGAGGAGACCTCGACATTGTAAAAAATGTCATTATTACCGAAGAATTCTCGAAATCTAAAATTCCAACAGGGGTAGGGGGTCAGGGCATCGATTTTTTAGTTCCCACACTTATGGAAATGGGGACCGAAGAACAGAGACAAAGGTATATTCAACCCGCTCTCTATCTCGATGAGATATGGTGCCAAGGATACTCAGAGCCAAATGCGGGCAGTGACTTGGCCAGTCTTCAGACAAAAGGCGAGTTGGTCGGTGATGAATGGGTGATCAATGGACAAAAGATTTGGACCAGTACTGCAAAATATGCACAAATGATGTTTTGTTTGGTGCGTACAGAACCCGATGCACCCAAACATAAAGGCATCAGTTACTTGCTCATTCCAATGGATGCACCTGGAATTGAAGTCAGGCCATTGGTCGACATGACTTTGGATGCTGGATTCAATGAGGTTTTTTTTACTGATGTCAGAATTCCAGCTGAAAACATCGTAGGTGAAAGAGGGCAAGGGTGGCTCGTTGCAAATAAAACGTTAGTCCATGAACGAGGATCATTGGGAGATCCAAACAAGATGATCAGACGATACGATAAGCTCGTCAACTTGATGAAGAGCGAAATTCTAGACGGCGTCCGCATCATTGATAAGCCCGTTTATCGCGATCGATTGATGAAGATCCAGGGGAAAATATTGGCATTGAAATCGCATGGACTGAGACTCTTATCTGGACGCTTGAATAAAGGGCAGGATATAAATTTAGCAACGATGATCGTTAAGCTTTATGGAACAGAGATGAGGTATGAACTTGAATCATTGGCAATCGATGCCATGGGAGAGATAGGAACGCTTTATGAGAACAGTCCGCATCTGAGGGACAATGGCGGATGGCAATATGCTTATATGTATTACTTGGGATTAATCATTGGCGGTGGAACCAGCCAGATTCAAAAGAATATTATTTCCGAAAGGGGCTTGGGCCTTCCCAAAGAGCCCAAGGTTCAGGGAGTATAAACATGTATTTTGGATTATCAGAGGAGCAACAATTCTTTCAAGAGAGTGTCAATAAATTCCTAGAAGACACCGTTACTGTTGATGCTTTGAAAGCATACAGAACCGGAGAGAACAATCAATTAACTGAAATCGTGTTCGACGGTCTAAATGAACTTGGTCTAAGCGGCTTGATTGTCCCAGAGGAGTACGGCGGCCTAGGGCTCGATTCACTGTTTGCGATCAGTGTTTCTGAATCGCTCGGCAAAGGCGTTGCCCCATATCCATTTATAGGATCATTCCTGATCGCTCCGTTTTTGATAGATCAACTGGGCAATGATAGCCAGAAACAAAAATATCTACCTGGCATTGCAACGGGTGAAAATAGATTTGGAGTTGCCTTGTCGGAAAGGACAGGAAGACGCATCGATTCAAGCATCGAATATACCAACGAAGAACTCAATGGTCGGACCTTGTTTGTAATGGATGATTTGGACAGCACTCATTATTTAATTCTGGACTCAAAGGATAACGTTCACATCGTTGAAGCAACCGACAGTGGGTTACAAAAAATTGATCTCAAAAGTGTAGACATCACATCGTTCATCAGTGAATTGAATCTTACCGGTGCTGAAACAGACTTATTGGAAAACGATTTAAGCAATAAAGATACCATTCAAAGCGGCATCAATCTCGGAAGAACCGCTATTGCTGCCAATACACTCGGGGCTGCTCAATGCATGTTGGATCGATCGGTTGAATACTCAAAAGAGAGAAAACAGTTTGGAAGACAGATTGGTTCATTCCAGGCCGTAAAACACATGTGTGCCCAAATGGCATCGGATCTGGAGCCATGTTATTCATTGGCTTGGTATGCCGCACATGCATTGGATCATATTCCTGATGAGTCTCATCTCATGGCATGTCAGACGAAAGCGCATCTTTCTGAAGTTGGATCCTCAATTGCTAAAACAGCAACTGAAGTCCACGGCGGGATGGGATTTACAGATGACTTGGGTCTTCACTTCTGGTTTAAGAGAATTGGCTTGAATAGGCAATTACTTGGTAGTCCAGATCTATTAAGAGAAGAGGCCGCTGACGTTCAGGGTATTTAATCTATTTGTGGTTGAGAAATTGATCTTTTTCCAGATAGATGCATTCACTGACCCATCGATCCAAGATCTCATTCTTGCTTGAAAGAAGCGTTCCACTTTGTCTCATTGTTTTTTTATCGAGCACAAAGACGCCCATCGGATTGCCCATTTCATTCCAAACAATATTTTTTTGATTATTCATGACTAAGGTGTTTTTGATGGGAGTCGGTTCTCGATCGTCCCACCTTTGAATACGATTGTTTGATGAAATGGTCCAGTAAAAATCTTTTACCAACGAGTCCTTTGTATAAGTGCAATGAAGATAATTTAGCGAATCAGATCCTGTCATTCCCATCGCTGAATAGAGAAGGATAAAAAAACATAAAAACGACAATCTGTTCATATTGAATAATCTTATCCAAAAAAATGAGAAATTATCGTTTTTTTGTCAAATTATTCGCAGGCCTTAAAAATCCCCCTAACCACTGTATTCATTGACATTTTGTGGTTTTAACAACAGTTATGACATTAAAAAGACAATATCGTGCTTTGATATGCGAATAAATGTTGGCAATATTAGTGATACAAATATGTAATTACGTTAACTATAAGGGGGAAATCCATATGAAGCGTATTATGCAAACAAGTCTTGCGCTTGCAATTGTGATGACATTTGGTGTCGTGACAGTGAAAGCACAAGAGCTCGAAGAAATTATCGTAACAGCAACCAAGAAAGAAGAGAGTCTTCAAGACATCTCAGTTTCCGTTACTGTTGTTGATGGCGAGTTGATTGAGAAAGCAGCGATTAATTCTCTGCAAGATCTCGGTCGATACGTGCCAAACTTTTCAGTATCTGAAAATGCGATATCAACAATTGCAACAATGAGGGGAATCTCAATTGGTGCTAACCAATCGTTTGAACAATCCGTCGGCTTATTTGTAGACGGTGTTCATTTGCCTAAAGGTCGTCAATTCAGAACAGGTCTTTTTGATGTTGAGCGTGTTGAGGTACTCAGAGGTCCGCAAGGAACTTTATTCGGTAAGAACACACTCACTGGAGCAATCAATGTAATATCAGCAAAACCAGAGATTGGTGCAGATGATATCTCAGGACGTGTTTCAATTGCGGCATCGGATGAAGATGGCGGCACAGAGATAGAAGGGCATCTGAATATTCCTCTTTCTGACGCTTTTGCTGTCAGACTCGCATTTCAAGATCGCGACAACGATGGATTAATTGAGAACTTATACAATGGTTCAAAAGGCCCTAGTGCTGATGAAACCATGCTAAGACTCAGTGCAACATACCAACCAAATGATGATTTAAGAATTGATTTTAAACACACTGATGGTGATCACGTAAGAACAGGCAGTACTTCTACGCCATGGACATTTGATCAAGCAATGCCTCCGACACCAACATCTGGTCTTGGTTTTGCTGTGATGAGTATCTTCTACCCTCAGTATGCCTCTGCCGTTGGTACAGGAAATCAATACACCGATGAAAATCTTGGTTTTGGTAGCACTCAAGTTTTAGGGAGTAATCCACAAGGAACAATGACCAATACTCAAGATACATCCATCAATTTTAGTCTCGATATGCAAAATGATATGAATCTAAACATGGTGATTGGCAGCAATTCCTATGACTATGTCGATGGATTGGATGCCGATTATGGTCCATTGATTCTTGTATCAAGAGACGACTGGTCTGAATATGAAAAAGACAGCTTTGAATTGAGATTGTCATCGGATCAGAGCCAATCAGTCAGATGGACTGCTGGTTTTTATTGGGATTCTCAAATGCAGGACATTGATCGTGAAGTGCACATTGACGGAAACCTCGGTGGAGTGGGCACGCAGTTATATTTAGCTGGCATTCTTCCAACCACGACTATCTTTGCATTGACTCCAGCTCAAGCTGCTGGCGTTGGATTAGTTCAGGGACTTCCTTTTCCATGGGCATCGCCTCATGGCATTACTTATTTCCCAGGCATGCCGCTTGTAGCAAACCCTGGTTGTGAATATGGAGAACTGTTGACTGGCTTTGGTGCCGGTGGTTACCCACCTTGTTTTTTCC
>Ga0206683_10001377_pt1 | contig 16876 bp, 5 predicted proteins | sample M280m12015metaG_FD_155483 | JGI IMG/M metagenome (GOLD analysis project Ga0206683, IMG submission 155483) | Ammonia-oxidizing marine archaeal communities from Monterey Bay, California, United States - M2 80m 12015 | ecosystem: Environmental > Aquatic > Marine > Intertidal zone | place: USA...
CTTCTTAAATGGTGGGGCAACCTTATTTTTCAAAACTTTAACTCGGGTTTCATTGCCTAGCACTTCATCACCTTTTTTAATTGCGCCTATTCTACGAATATCTAAACGAACGGAGGCGTAAAATTTAAGCGCGTTGCCACCTGTTGTAGTTTCTGGGTTACCAAACATTACACCAATCTTCATACGAAGTTGGTTAATAAAAATGACCATAGTGTTGGTTCTCTTAATGTTCGAGGTGAGTTTTCTAAGTGCTTGTGACATTAGCCTTGCTTGTAAACCCATATGGGAGGCGCCCATTTCACCTTCAATTTCTGCTTTAGGTGTTAAAGCTGCAACTGAATCTATAACAACAATATCTACACTACCTGATCGTACCAACATATCTGTAATTTCCAGCGCTTGCTCACCTGTATCGGGCTGTGAAATTAAAAGGTCGTCAGTATTTACTCCTAGTCTTTTTGCGTAAGTAGGGTCGAGTGCATGTTCTGCATCTATGAAGGCAGCTGTTCCTCCTAGTTTTTGCATTTCTGCAATTACATGTAGAGTTAGGGTTGTTTTTCCGGAAGATTCTGGACCATAAACTTCAATGACTCTGCCTCTTGGTAAGCCACCTATCCCTAAGGCAATATCAAGACTTAGACTTCCTGTAGAAACTACCTCTATATCTGTTCTTGATTCTTCATCTCCCAGAAACATGACTGAGCCTTTACCAAACTGTTTTTCAATTTGACCAAGGGCCACTTTTAGAGCTTGTTTTTTCTGTTCATCCACACCACTCTCCCGCGTAAAATGTTAATTAATTTATTGCAATTATTATAATGGCTTTCTCTCGACAAGATACAGAATGTATGGCCCTTGCTCTTAAACTTTCAAAGAAGGGTCGTGCATTGGTGGGCGCTAACCCAATGGTTGGTTGTGTGATAACGCGTGACGATAAAATTATTGCCCAGGACTACCACCGACAGTATGGCAAAAGTCATGCTGAAGTTAATGCTCTGAATCAAATTAAAGACCAAGCTAAGAGTGCTAAATTATACGTAACACTTGAGCCATGCTCTCATCAAGGGAAAACTCCACCATGTACAAAAGCCCTCATAAAGGCAGGTATAAAAAAAGTTGTTGTAGCAATGCTTGACCCAAATCCTATGGTATCTGGCAGGGGTGTGAAATTACTCAATGATGCTGGCATTGAAGTTGGCATTGGTTTGTTGCAAAGTGAAGCAATGGAACTGAATAGAGGTTTTATTAAAAGAATGGAAACTGGAATGCCATTCGTTACCACAAAAATTGCTATGAGTCTCGATGGCGTAACTGCAATGGGCAGTGGTGAAAGCCAATGGATTACTTCTGACGTTGCGAGACTTGACGTCCATAAATTGCGAAGTAATAATCAAGCAATTATGACTGGTTCAGGCACAATCATAAATGACAATCCCAAGATGACTGCCAGGCTTAATGACTCTGAACCCAATCCGTTAAGAGTCATCGTTGATAGTGGAAATAAGATTACCAACAAAAAACTCAATATCTTTTCATCAGATTCTTCTACACTTGTGCTTAACGAAGATAATTCAAAAATCTTATCAAATGGCAAAATAGATTTAAAATTGGCTCTCATTAAGCTCGGTGAGATGGGTATCAATAACCTACTTCTTGAGGCTGGTAGTGGATTAAATGGCGCTATGCTAGAAGCTGGACTTATTGATGAATTTATTATCTATACTGCTCCAGTAATCCTTGGAAGTAAGACAAAACCAATGATAGAAATCCCTCTGACAAAAATATCTGAAAAAATTCAACTCAATATTCTTGACATCCGAAAAATTGGTGAGGATATTAAAATTAAAGCAGTTCTTAAATGAGCACATTAATGAACAAACGAATTATTCTGGGTGTTAGTGGTTCAATTTCAGCCTATAAATCACCTGATATTGTCAGACGATTACAGGATCTGGGTGCTGAAGTTAGAGTGATTTTAACTAGTGGTGGTAGAGAATTTGTGAGTGAGAGATCGCTACAGACAGTTTCAAAAAATACAGTGCATGATAATCTATGGGATTCAGGAGCAGAACTTTCAATGGGTCATATCGAACTCGCAAAATGGGCAGATGTTGTAATCATAGCCCCTGCCTCGGCTAATACAATAGCCAAGCTCTGCCATGGCAAGGCCGATGATTTGCTTTCAACTGTTATTCTTGCTACCAGTGCCTCAATTATGCTAGCACCATCCATGAATCAACAAATGTATGCTTCATTAGCAATGAAGGATAATCTAATATTGTTACAAAAACGTGGTGTACGAATTATAAATCCAGGATTTGGAGAGCAGGCTTGTGGTGATGTTGGTGAAGGCAGGTTAGCTGAAACGAGTGAAATTGCACTTCAAGCTTCTGAACTGTTTCAAAATAATACGCTTGCTGGAAAAAAAGTACTAATAACGGTTGGTGGCACTCTTGAAGCAATTGACCCTGTTAGGTTCTTATCAAACCATAGTAGTGGGAAAATGGGGATGGCTCTTGCATATGAGTCTATACAAGCTGGTGCTGAAACAACTCTTGTTATTGGTTCAATTTCTGTTGATGTCGAAAATAGAGCAAAAACTATCTTTGTAACTACTGCAAATGAGATGCATAAAGCTGTTATGTCAAATATTGATAACAAAGACTTATTTATTAGTTGTGCTGCTGTTGCTGATTACAGACCTACAAAAATTAGCCCTAACAAAATAAAAAAAACCACTAGTAAGCAAACAATTGAACTTGTTGCTAACAAAGACATTTTGAGTGACGTATGTCAATTAAAAAACAAACCAATTTGTATCGGTTTCGCAGCAGAAACTGAAAATTATTTATATAACGCTAATCAAAAGCTCAAAAATAAGAATTGCGATGCAATTATTTTGAATGATATTTCTAATAGTGAAATTGGTCTTAAATCTGATGATAATGAGGTTTACTTTATAACAAGAAATGGATCTGAGAAAATCAATAAAAACAGCAAGCAAATTATTGCTGAAAAAATTGTCAAAAAAATTAAGGAAGAATTCTTTTAGTCACTCAAAGTCGCTTTAAATCAAGGCTTAACAGACTTACTCACAAAACTGTGGAAAACTCTGGTGATATCTCTTATTATTGTCCAATAATATGCACCAGAATAACAATTACTACGGTTTTGGTTAATAAATAATCATATACAATTTTTCTTTATTAATCAATGACTTATAATTTTGTTTTTTTGAGAATACATTTTCATATAACTGATTAAATTAGTTAGTTTTCAGACAGCGGATAACTTTTATGCTTTTTCCCATTAAATAGGGCTTTCTAGAGGAAATATGAAAAATTATTAATATATTTTTACAATTTATTAATTATCTAAATAAATGTGCGAATATGAACAATAATTATTGAACTAAAATTGGTACTAAAATAAGATAATTTAATCATAGCTAAACACTATTTTATTGTCTTGAGTTTATCACCTTTTTCTTTGGTGTTTATTTTGAATATTAATATTGAATTTTGTATTTTCCTTGCCCAAAATTTTCATCAAGAGTGTCTAATAGATCTCTATGAAGAGAAACATCATATTCTGACTTAAGAGGAATATTTCCGGATGCATTATTAGAATGATATTCAATCATAACGGGGCATTTACCGTTAAACTCTTTTAATAACCGACAGATATCGTCATATTCTAATTTTTTGTTTTTGCTCAGCGACAACTTTAAGTACTTAGCATATCTAACTTGAACATTCTCAATTGGCTCAATACGATCAATCACAACCTGCCATTGGTCTCTAAAATCTTTATTGACTTTACCACTAATAACTACAACTTCATCCAAAATCAGGTGTTCACTATTTGATTCAAGTGCTTGAGAGAAAAGTACAGCATTAATTTGCTTAACGCCATCCTCAATAATTAAACTTGCCATTTGCCCTCTTTGAGTACTACGATAATTAACTTCTGAGATTAATGCAAGAATACGTACTTCACGATTATTTCTAAAAATGATATCCTTGGGTAATGAACAAACTATATACTTTAAATCAGTTTTGTACCAATCAGTGGGGTGTTTATCAAGGTAATACCCCATTACAGTTTTCTCGAGCATCAACATTTTCTTAAAGGGTAAATATTCCCCTTTTATATAATTTTTTTCGTATTCAATATGGCTTTCAACTTCAGAAAACAGACTCACTTGTCCTTTTAAAAAATCATTTTGTCTCTGTTCTGCTTGCTTAATAGCTCTAGGATAAGTAGCTATCAACGTTGTTCTATTAACACCAAAAACATCAAATGCTCCACTATATATGAGTGCCTCAACGGCTCTTCGATTTAAGTATTTCTTTTCTATTCGTAAGCAAAAATCAAATATATCACTATAACTTCCGTTATTTTCACGCTCTAAAACTACCGCTCTTACTAATGATTCACCCACACCTTTTATAGCTCCCAGGCCGTAAATTATTGTCTTGTTGTCAGTAATACTGAATTCATACTCAGATTGACAAATATTTGGTGCTCCAACGATAAGTCCACTTTTCTTTGACTCACCTACTGTAAATGCAACTCGGTCCGTATCATCCATCATGCCAGACAAAACTGCTGCCATAAAGGGTGCTGGAAAGTGTGCCTTTAGCCATGCCGTTTGATATGAAACATAAGCATAGGCAACAGAATGAGACTTATTGAAACCATACCCTGAAAACTTATCAATCAAGTCAAATATTTCATTGGCCTTTTGTTTTTTAATATCTTTTTTACCGGCACCTGTTACAAACACTTCTCGTTGCTCTTCCATCTCCTCGACCTTTTTCTTTCCCATTGCGCGCCTTAATATATCTGCACCACCCAATGAATAACCAGCCATCACTTGTGCTGACTGCATAACTTGTTCTTGATAGAGAAAGACACCATTAGTTGGTTTTAAAATTTCTTTAAGCATCTCGTGAGGATATCTCACTTTAGCGCCATGTTTAACCTGGATATAATCATCTACCATTCCAGCATCTAATGGACCTGGTCTATATAAGGCCAACATCGCTACAATATCTTCAAAGCAATCGGCTCGTAGTTTTTTTAAGTAGCCACGCATACCGTCAGACTCTAGTTGAAAAACACCTGTAGTATCACAGCGTTGTAATAGTTTATATACCTCTGGGTCATCTAAAGCCAGTCCATCTATATCTATTGGTTCTTTACTCAAACCTTTTTTTTCAATTATTTTGACTGCTTTATCGATAACAGTTAAATTCGACAAACCCAGGAAGTCAAATTTAACTAAGCCAACAGCCTCTACGTCGTCTTTATCAAATTGAGAGACAACCACATCAGACTCCTCAGAACCCTTATAAATCGGACAAAAATCACTAATTTTGCTAGGCGCAATTACTACACCGCCAGCATGAGTACCAACATTTCTAATCAATCCCTCTAAATCTTGAGAAAGATCAATGAGTGTTGAAACACTTTCCTCTGAGTCATAGCGTGACTTAAGTTCTGAAGAGTCTTTTAAAGCCTTACTTAAAGTCATTTTTAGTTCATTGGGTATCAATTTTGAAATAGTATCACTGAAGCCATAAGGATGACCTAATACTCTCCCTACATCTCTGACCACCCCTTTTGCTGCCATCGTGCCATAGGTAATAATCTGTGATACTTTTTCCGAACCATACTTTCTGGCCACATATGCTATTACCTCATCTCGACGTTCCGCACAGAAATCAATGTCAAAATCTGGCATCGAGACTCTCTCTGGATTTAAGAAACGTTCAAACAAAAGCTCATGTTTAATTGGATCTACATTTGTAATGGAAAGTGCCCAAGCCACAAGTGATCCAGCTCCAGAACCTCTGCCTGGACCTACAGGAATACCTTTTTCTTTGGCCCAGCGGATAAAGTCAGATACAATCAAAAAATAACCAGAGTAATCCATCTCCAAAATAACAGATAATTCAAAATTTAATCTTTCGATATAAATATCTTCATCTACCGAGCGACTTTTAAGTCTTTCATTAAGACCTCTCTTTGACTCTTCTTTAAAAAATTCAGAAATAGATTGACCTTTAGGGGTGGGAAAGATTGGTAAATAATTTTTCTTGAACAATTCAAAATGAAGGTTACAACGTTTTGATATCTCAACAGTATTGTTTAAAAGTTGTGGAAAGTCAGCAAACAGCTCTGACATTTCATCGGTACTTTTTAAGTACTGAGATTCGCTAAAGTTTTTTAATCGGCGAGCATCATCCAAAAGCCCTCCTTGAGCAATACAGATTCTAGCTTCGTGAGCCTCATATTCGTTTTTAACTAAAAATTGAACGTCATTGGTAGCCACAATCGGAATATCCAATCTCAATCCAAGTTCAATGGTTAGGTGTAGGAGTTGCTCGTCTGAAAATCTATCAGTTCTCTGAACAGACATGTAGTAGCGGTCAGAAAAAATAGATTTCCAACTGAGAGCCTTTTCCTCTGCCAACTTTGACTCGTTGGAAAGAAGTAATTGAGCAATGTCAGAACTTACAGATGTTGCAACCATAATCAAACCACTCTGGTGCTCTACAAGTTGCTCTTCTGTGACACTGGCACCCTCAATTCCCTGTTCATTTAAATATGCTTTTGAAATAAGTTCAGAGAGATTCAGATAGCCTTCATTATTTTGACATAACATAATCACATCGTATTGACCTAAACTAAAAGCTACAACAACTTTAGCTCCAATAATGGGTTTAACACCTGAATCAATGGCTTTTTGATAAAATTTCACTGCTGAAAACAAACTCATTTCATCTGTCAAAGCCACACTATCCATGCCGGCCTGTTGGACACTTTCAATAAGTCTTGGCACACGAATCAAGCTATTCTTAACTGAATATTCACTTTGACATTGAAGATGAACAAAACTTGATGAGGTCATTTAAGGTAATAAAAATATGACAAATATAGATTTCATTTTACAAACAAAGTTATCACTGTCTTTGGGGATTTTAATAAAATTAATGACTTCTTAATATAAAACCACGGTGAAATGTATTTAATTCCAGTAGTGCTTAAACATTCTTTGCAGCTTTAATCAAAGCTTGAGCTTTATCCATGGTTTCCTGCCATTCTAATTCTGGGACTGAATCATAAACTATTCCTGCACCAGCTTGAACATATAATACTTCATCTTTAATTACCGCTGTTCTAATGGCAATAGCTAAGTCCATCCCACCATGCCATGATAAATTACCAATGGCGCCAGAATATATATTTCTTTTCAAAGATTCCACTTCGTCAATAATTTCCATTGCTCTCACTTTTGGGGCGCCACTCAAAGTACCTGCTGGAAAAGTTGCTTTTAATACGTCAATGGAGCTCATTCCTTCTTTTAACTCGCATTCAACATTCGAAACAATGTGCATCACATGAGAATAGCGTTCAATAAACATCTTATCAGTAAGGGTGACACTCCCTGTTTTGGCTATCCGGCCTAAATCATTACGACCCAAGTCAATTAGCATTAAATGCTCTGCAATTTCTTTGTCATCTGATAAAAGATCTTTTTCTAATTTTTGATCATCCTCAACTGTTTTACCTCGCGAGCGAGTTCCTGCTATCGGTCTCACAGTAGCTATATTATTATTATCAACGCGAGTTAAGATTTCTGGAGACGAGCCAACTATAGTAACATCATCCAAATTCAAAAAATACATATAGGGTGAAGGATTAAGTATCCTTAGTTGACGATACAAGTCTATTGGTTTCGCCTTAAATGGACAGCTTAATCGATGAGATGGAACCACTTGCATAACATCGCCAGAAATAATATAGCGCTGAATATCTTCAACTGTTTTCATAAAATTATTTTTACCAAAACTTGAGATAAAATCGTCGGTCTGAATTCCCGCATGAGGGCTTGGAACATGCTGGAACGATTTCTTGATATTATCTTCAATCAGATTAAGTTTTGATAGAGCATCTTCATAAGTACTTTCATCAGGATTGATGTGAGTGATGATGTGAACTTTACTAAATAAGTTATCAACAACCAATAGATCATTCGATACCATCAATAAGATATCGGCAATATTTAACTCATCTGTTTTATCAATATTTGCCAATTTGGGCTCAATATAACGAATAATTTCATAGCCAAAAAAGCCAACCAGACCACCATTAAAGTCTGGAAAATCATCTAATTTAGGGACTCTAAATTGTTTTTGGTAATTCTCAATCCACGCTAAAGGATCCTCAACTTCATACTGATCGACCAATACACCATTTTTTTCAACCCTAACTTCATAATCATATACTTTAATGACCGTTTCGGCAGCCAAGCCAATAAATGAATAACGACCCCATTTTTCACCACCCTGAACTGACTCTAAAAAATAACTATAAGGAGAATTTGCAAGTTTTAGATACAATGCCAAAGCAGTATCAGTATCTACAACAACCTCTCTGGAGAAGGGTATATGATTAAAGCCTTGTTTAATTAGGTCGGTAAACTCTGATTTTTCCATGGGTGCATTTTAACTTACCCGGATAATTAGTGGTTTGCTTTAGTAGAAGTGAATACTCACTCTTTCTTAAGAGACTAACTCATTTTTATGACAATTTATAGGTATAAAAAATTGGCACCTCAATAAAATTAACTTTTTTTTGAGATGCCCTCTTTATCTACTATCAGTATTGTTATTCCTGTATCTCAGCTTCAAACTCACTTAACTGCTCAGATAGTTCTTGCTCAGCTTCAGCGACCTGCATTGACTCTTCTAACCGACGCATCCTTTTATCTTGATGATGTTTAAAACCAGTACCAGCAGGTATCAAACGACCTACAATGACATTTTCTTTTAAACCTTTAAGGTCATCAATTCTTCCTGTAATTGATGCTTCAGTTAAAACTCTAGTTGTTTCTTGGAATGATGCTGCTGATATAAATGACTCGGTTGATAGTGACGCTTTGGTTATACCCATTAGCAATCTCTGGAATATAATCTCTTCTTTACCCTGCGCTTTAAGTTGTTTATTTTTGTCAATAACATGAGCATACTCAGCTGTCTCACCATTAACATAGTTAGAATCACCGTTATTTAAAATTTCCACTTTTCTTAGCATTTGTTTGATAATAACTTCAATATGTTTATCAGATATTTTCACACCTTGGAGACGATACACATTCTGAACTTCTTTAACAATATAGTTCGCTAAGGCTTCAACTCCTAGCAGTCGTAGAATGTCATGTGGATTTGATGGCCCATCTGAAATCATATCTCCCTTTTCTACAGTTTCACCATCAAATACATTAATTACACGCCAGTGATGAATCATCATTTCAGTTACTTCTCCCTCTTCACTAGTAATTAACAAACGTACTTTTGATTTAGTTGGGTTGCCGAAACTCACAATACCTGCTGTTTCTGCTAGGATGGCATGATCTTTAGCTTTACGTGCTTCAAATAGATCAGCAACACGTGGCAAGCCACCAGTAATGTCACTTGTTTTTGAAATGGCTTTAGGAATTTTAGCAAGGATTTCACCTGCTTCAATTAATTGACCGTCTTCCAAGGTAATTTTGACACCTGATGGCAGATAATGCGTTGACAACACAAGTTTTTTATCTTTTTTATCAAGTAACTTTATCATTGGCTTCATGTCCTTAGCTGCCGAAGTTCTCTCACCTTCTTCAATCATTTCAAAGAAACTTAGTCCAGTTAATGGATCTGAATTTTTGACTACCGTCACTCCTTCAACAAAATCAATAAAAACTACTCGACCAGAGTTTTCAGCAATAATTGGATGAGTATGTGGATCCCAATCTGCTATTTTATCTTTCGCTTTTACTTCACCGCCATCTTGGAAATGAACCACTGCACCATATGGCAACTTGTATCGCTCTTTTACTTGTCCCAATTCATTACGAATTGAAGCCTCAGAAGACCTTGAAATAACAACTAAATCACCATTAGCGTTAGTGATAGATTTCATGTTGTCAAAATGCACAATACCATTGGTATTAATATTGATACTATTGATAGCCGTAGATGCGCTTGCAGCTCCACCAATATGGAATGTACGCATCGTTAACTGCGTTCCAGGCTCTCCAATTGACTGTGCAGCAATGACACCAACAGCCTCACCTACTCCTATCTTATGACCCCTAGCCATATCATTGCCGTAGCAAGCTGAGCAAACTCCATAAGAAGTCTCACATGTAATAGCAGAACGGACTTTAACAAATTCAATACCCAATTCATTAATCTGATCTGAATCATTCAAAGTAATTAAATAATCTTTTTCTAAAAAGACTTTCTTAGTATTTGGAATAAGCACATCTTCAGCAACAATTCGGCCAAGAACAGCCGAACCTAAAGTTTGAACCACATTGCCACCCTCAATTACAGCCTTCATGACCAAACCATTTTTAGTATTACAATTCTCTTCGGTGATTACTAAATCTTGACCAACATCAACTAGTCGACGTGTCAAATATCCTGAGTTAGCTGTCTTCAATGCAGTATCAGCTAAACCTTTGCGGGCTCCGTGCGTTGAAATAAAATATTGCATGTTATTCAAACCTTCACGAAAGTTACTGGTTATCGGTGTCTCAATGATAGAGCCATCTGGCTTCGCCATTAATCCACGCATTCCAGCTAACTGCCTAATTTGAGCTGGAGAACCTCTAGCACCAGAGTCTGCCATCATATAAATTGAGTTAAACGACGGCATCCTCTCATTATTACCTTTAGCATCAGTAACATCTTCGTAACCAATTTTATCCATCATGGCCTTCGCAACCTCCTCTGAGGTATGAGACCAAATATCAATAACTTTATTGTATCGCTCTCCATTAGTCAAAACACCTGAAGCAAATTGCTGTTGCACACCCTTAATTTGTGCATTGGCCTTATCAATCATTTCCGTTTTCTCTTGCGGAATAATCATGTCGTTTGAACAGAATGAGATGCCTGATTTTGTTGAAAACTCAAAACCCATATACATCATCTGATCAGCAAAAATAACCGTCTCTTTTAATTCTTGTGTACGGTAGCAAACATGGATTAAATTAGAAACTACTTTTTTTGTTAATGACTCATTGATTAGGTCATAAGATAGTCCTTTTGGCAAAATTCTTGAGAAAATTGCTCGACCAACAGTAGTATTCACTATGCGTGTAGAGCCTGGCTCAAAACCACCCTCAATTTTTATATAATCCTGAACTCGCAATTTAATTCTGGCATGAAGAGACACAATTTTCTCCATATAGGCATTAAGTGCCTCGTTAGTGTTAGCAAAAATCATTCCTTCACCCTTTTGATTTAACATCTCTCGGGTCATATAATAAAGACCTAAAATAACGTCTTGCGATGGAATAATAATAGGGTCACCACTGGCTAAATGTAGAATATTGTTCGAAGCCAACATCAAGGTTCTACCCTCTAACTGTGCTTCTTCAGAAAGTGGTACATGTACTGCCATTTGGTCACCATCAAAGTCTGCATTAAATGCAGTACATACCAAAGGATGTAGCTGAATAGCTTTGCCTTCAATTAAGAGTGGCTCAAATGACTGAATTCCTAATCGGTGAAGTGTCGGCGCACGGTTAAGCAGCACTGGATGTTGATGGACAACTCTTTCCAAGATATCCCAAACCTCTGGAATTTCACTTTCGACCATTTTCTTGGCAGCTTTAATTGTTGATGCTAACCCATTCGCCTGCAAGCGATTGTAGATAAATGGCTTAAAAAGCTCAAGTGCCATCTTCTTTGGTAGTCCACACTGGTGCAACTTAAGATAAGGACCACAAACAATCACAGAGCGGCCCGAATAATCAACTCTTTTACCTAATAAATTTTGACGGAAACGACCCTGTTTACCTTTAATCATGTCCGCAATTGATTTAAGTGGACGTCGATTATTGCCCATTACCGCACGCCCTCGACGACCATTATCAATCAAAGAATCAACAGCCTCTTGGAGCATACGTTTTTCATTGCGAACAATAATCTCAGGCGCATCAAGTTCTAATAAGCGTGCCAGACGGTTATTTCTATTGATCACACGGCGATATAAATCATTTAAATCTGAGGTTGCAAAACGACCACCATCCAATGGTACCAAAGGTCTCAAATCTGGTGGCAAGATAGGCAATACATTCAACACCATCCATTCAGGTTTATTTCCAGATTGAATTAATGAGTCAACCAATTTAAGGCGCTTATTAATTTTCTTCAATTTGGTTTGTGATTTTGTGTTGAGTGCATCTTCACGAAGAGTTGCAGCTTCTTTTTCAAGTTGCATTTCAGAAAGAACATCTTGCATAGCTTCGGCACCCATTTTAGCAACAAATTCATCATCACCATATTCGTCCAATGCATCGTAATACATTTCTTCCGTAAGTAGTTGTTTTTTAGTTAAAGGAGTATTACCTGGATCAGTTACCAAGAACGCCTCAAAATAAAGTACTCTCTCAATATCTTTTAGTGTCATATCCATCAACAGGCCTAAGCGTGATGGCAATGATTTTAGATACCAAATATGTGCAACTGGTGCAGCTAATTCAATGTGCCCCATCCTTTCACGACGAACTTTGGAAAGTGTAACTTCAACACCACACTTTTCACAAACTACATTACGAAATTTCATGCGTTTGTATTTGCCACATAAGCATTCAAAATCCTTCATAGGGCCAAAAATTTTGGCGCAAAACAAGCCTTCTCTCTCTGGCTTAAAGGTGCGATAGTTGATAGTTTCTGGTTTTTTTACTTCACCAAAAGACCATGATCGAATTTTTTCTGGAGAAGCTAAACCAACTCTAATGGCATCAAAATCTTGTTCTTTATTTTGCTGTTTTAAAATTTGTAATAAATCTCTCAAGGGATTCTCCTAATTTAATTTTGCTCAAGTTCAACATCAATACCCAATGATCGTATCTCTTTCACCAGAACGTTAAATGACTCTGGCATAACCGATTCAGTACGATTTTCACCATCTACTATATTTTTGTACATTTTGGCTCTACCACTGACATCGTCAGATTTAACAGTTAACATTTCACGAAGGGTATAAGCAGCGCCATAAGCTTCTAGAGCCCAGACCTCCATCTCACCAAACCTTTGTCCGCCGAACTGAGCTTTACCACTCAGTGGCTGCTGAGTCACTAACGAATAAGGTCCGGTTGAACGTGCATGCATCTTATCATCCACTAGATGATTAAGTTTCAGCATATGCATATAACCAACAGTTACATCACGATCAAAACTATCGCCAGTGCGGCCATCAAACAATTCTATTTGACCACTTTCAGGTAAATCAGCCATTTTCAGTAATGACTTAATATCTTCTTCTTTAATACCATCAAAAACTGGTGTTGCCATTGGCACACCAGCTCGAAGATTATTTGCCAACTCAAGTATTTCATCATCACTAAAAGACTTGATTTCTTCACTCTTACCATAACTATTGTAGATATCATCTAGCATTGAACGTACTTTCTTAACTGTATCTTTGCGGTGCTGATCAAGCAAGTTACCTATCTTGTAACCAAGGCCTTTTGCAGCCCAGCCTAAATGAACCTCTAGCACTTGTCCAACATTCATACGTGAAGGAACACCAAGTGGGTTAAGAACTACATCCACAGGAGTACCATCTGCTAAATGAGGCATATCCTCTACAGGCGAAACCCGTGAAATAACACCTTTGTTACCATGACGACCAGCCATCTTATCACCCACTTGAAGGGTCTTGCGTGTCGCCACATAGACTTTGACCATCTTTAGTACTCCTGGAGGCAATTCAGCGCCTTCCTTAATTTTTTCTTTTTCTTGCTCAAAAAACATTTCAAAATCTTCTTGCTTAGCTTTAGATTGCTTCACCAAAGAAGTAACCTCTTTATTAATTTCAACATCTTTAACTTTTAGTTTTACTAAGTCACTGTTTTCAAGAGCCTTTAAATTTTTTGAGTTTAACTTGTCACCAACTTTAATATCTGCAATAGCTTTACTAGCAATATTGCCAGAAAGCTTTAAGCGAATACGTCGGAAAATATCTCCATCAATAATGTCAAATTCATCATCAATATCTTTTTTGATATTCTCTAAACGCTCTTCGTCTATCATTACTGCACGAGAGTCTTTTTCAACTCGGTCACGAGTAAAAATTTGAACGTCAATTACGACACCTGATTTTGAAGCACCCATTCTCAATGAAGTATCTTTTACATTATTAGCCTTTTCGCCAAAAATAGCACGTAATAACTTCTCTTCGGGGGATAGTACGGTTTCACTTTTGGGAGTCACTTTACCAACTAAAATATCTCCACCTTTAACACGCGCACCTACATAAACAATGCCACAATCATCTAATTTAGATAAAGCAGATTCACTTACATTCGGAATATCTGCAGTAACCTCTTCCGAACCAAGCTTTGTATCTCTTGCATAAGATGTTAATTCTTCAATATGAATTGAAGTATAACGATCATCCTGAACAATCTGATCAGAAATTAGTATTGAGTCCTCAAAGTTGTAGCCATTCCAGGGCATGAAAGCAATCATCATGTTTTGACCAAGTGCTAGCTCTCCTAAATCAGTTGAGGGTCCGTCAGCTAATACATCACCTGCAACAACTTTATCACCTTGTTGAACTAATGGCTTTTGATTAATACAAGTATTTTGATTAGAACGAGAGTACTTGACCAAACTATAAATATCAACTCCCAGCTCACCAGCCTTAGCTTGCTTCGCATCGACACGAATTACGATTCTTGATGCATCTACTGTCTCAACAATACCGTCATGATCTGCTACTACGCACACGCGTGAATCTGTCGCAACCACTCGTTCAATGCCCGTTCCCACCAATGGCTTCTCAGCGCGTAAGACTGGCACAGCTTGGCGTTGCATATTTGATCCCATTAATGCGCGGTTGGCATCATCATGTTCAAGGAATGGAATAAGCGAAGCAGCAACAGATGATATTTGTTTAGAATCAATGTCAATCAATGTAACTTCTGACTTATCTACTAACACAAATTCATTCTTATGTCGCCCAGAAACTAAGTCATCCAATAAATAACCTTTACTGTCAACTGCAGAATTGGCCTGAGCGATCGTATGGCTAATTTCATCAATTGCAGAAATATAAACGACTTCTTTCGTAACAAGGCCATTTTTAACAACCTGGTAGGGAGTTTCCAAGAAACCATATTCATTTGTTTTAGCATAGACAGCCAATGTATTAATCAGACCAATGTTTGGACCTTCAGGTGTTTCAATTGGACACAAACGACCGTAATGTGATGGGTGTACATCACGAACCTCAAAACCAGCACGTTCACGTGTTAAGCCACCTGGCCCTAATGCGGAGATTCTACGTTTATGGGTAATCCCTGATAAAGGATTCACTTGGTCCATAAATTGTGACAACTGAGATGAGCCAAAAAATTCTCTCACTGCAGCTGAAACTGGCTTTGAGTTAATTAGGTCTTGTGGTGTCAATTCATCAGTTTCAGCGAGATTAAGGCCTTCTTTGACTGCCTTCTCTACCCGAATAAGTCCAATTCTAAATTGATTTTCAATCATTTCACCAATAGCTCTTACGCGCCTATTAGCTAAAGTATCTACGTCATCAACGACATCATGACCATTCTTGATATCAATTAACTTCTTTATAACATTAATGATGTCATTATGTGTCAAGACATGTTCACCTATTTCAGAATTAATACCTAGACGCCTATTAAGTTTCATTCGTCCAACTCGAGACAAGTCATAGCGGTCATTATTAAAGAATAGATTTGAGAACAGTGAATTTACAGCATCTTCTGTTGCAGGCTCACCTGGACGCATAACATGGTAAATTGACATACGAGCTTCTATTTCTGTTTGCATTTCATCAAGATGTAAAGTATCTGAGATATAGATACCATTCTCAGCATCATTAATATAAATAATATTAATTTTTTTGATCTTAGTTGTTATCAACACTTCAATAGATTCTTCAGTTATCACAGTATTAGCTGACAGTAAGATTTCACCAGTATCAGTATCAATAACGTCTGAAGCAATCACTTTGCCTAAAAGATAGTCAAGTGGTGCACTGACAACATTAACACCACCATTCTCAAGCATCTTTGCATGCTTTGCTGTAATACGACGACCCTTTTTAACCACAACATCTTTTCCTAACTTAATATCGAATTCAGCAATAATGCCTCTCAAACGTTGTGGTTTGATTACCAAATCACATAACTTAGTTTTTAAATTAACTCCAATGTGATCAAAGAAAGTGTCAATAATATCATTCGTAGACATCCCCATTGCACGTAACAAAGTGGTCACTGGAAGCTTTCTTCGTCTATCAATTCGAACAAACAAGTGCTCATGATGGTCAAACTCAAAGTCCAACCATGAGCCACGATAAGGAATAATGCGAGAAGAGAATAATATTTTACCCGATGAATGAGTTTTGCCTCTATCATGCTCAAAGATAACACCTGGCGAACGATGCAGTTGAGAAACAACAACACGCTCTGTACCATTGATAACAAAGGTTCCAGTATCTGTCATCAGAGGGAGTTGACCTAAATATACATTCTCTTCGATAACTTGCTTTACACGACGCTTTTTCTTCAGTGTTGAGCCATTTTTATCAAAAAGTACAAGATTAAGTTTTACTTGCAGTGTTGCTGCAAAGGTAACACCACGAAGCTTACACTCCTTAACATTGTATTTAGGCTCTTTAAGTTCGTAATCTACATATTCAATTTCAGCATAACCGTTAAGTGCTGTAATTGGAAATACAGATTTAAATACAGAATGCAGACCGACATCTTTCTTTTCAGTCTCCCCTTCTTGAATAAAAGTGTTAAATGAATTGATCTGAATAG
>Ga0206683_10001378_pt1 | contig 16865 bp, 18 predicted proteins | sample M280m12015metaG_FD_155483 | JGI IMG/M metagenome (GOLD analysis project Ga0206683, IMG submission 155483) | Ammonia-oxidizing marine archaeal communities from Monterey Bay, California, United States - M2 80m 12015 | ecosystem: Environmental > Aquatic > Marine > Intertidal zone | place: USA...
TACTGTTGTTGACTTACCGTGGTCGACGTGACCGATGAATACTACATTCAAGTGTTGTTTTTGAGCCATTATTATTTCCCTCCATGGGATGGATGTGTCGGCAGGATAGGGGGTAAATAAAGGATTCGCCTTAAATTTGCAATATATTGTTCATAAGTTTAACTTATATAATGATATTTATATTAATTTTTTATGAAGTTTGACATAAAGGGTAATCCCGCTTATGGTGAAGTTGATGTAGATTTAGGTCCTAATGAGACTATTCTAATTGAGCCGGGTGCAATGTCTAGAATGTCTTCTAATCTCAATTCAAGTTTTCAAAGGCAAGGTGGTTTTTTTTCAGCAATGTTTAGAAAGATGTTTGGTGGCGAAAATTTTTTCCTAGGAAAATATTCACATCAAAATGGTGGACAACTAACTTTCGCACCATCAAGTCCCGGTTCCGTTCAACATTATCAATTATCTAATAATAGCATAAATATAATGGCCGGTTCTTTTTTGGCATGCACACCCGGAGTAAATATAAAAGCTAAGTTTGGAGGTTTGAAAGCACTTTTTTCAGGCGAAGGGGCCTTTTTACTTGAAGCTTCAGGAGATGGTGATTTATTCTTTAATTCTTTTGGCGGTATTGTTGAGAAGGAAATTAATGGAGAATTCATAGTAGATACAGGGCATGTAGTGGCTTTTGAACCTTCTTTAAATTATAAGATTTCAGGTATGGGTAATTGGAAATCAACAATGTTATCAGGAGAAGGACTTGTAATGACATTTAGTGGCGTAGGTAAAATATATTTACAAACAAGAACAATTGAAGGTGTTGCTTCTTGGCTTACTCCGAGGTTAATATGAAAATAAAAATAGATAGTGAAGGAGCTTTTGGTTCAGCAGTAGTTAAGCTAGAACCAGGTGAAAAATTTGTGTCAGAAGCTGGAGCAATGTATCGGGCTTCTCCCAATATGGGTATTGATGTAGAGTCTCGTAAAAAGCAAAATGAAGGGATGTGGGGTGCTTTAAAGGCCGGCATAAAATCAATGTTTGCAGGTGAATCATTCTTTTTATCTTCATATATGACTAATGATAATCAATCAGGAGAAGTGGGCCTAGCGCCAACACATCAAGGTGAAGTACGTAAGATAACTGTTGGTAATGAAACTTGGATATGTTCAGGTGGAAGTTATTTGGGATCGTCAGGAAGTATTGAATTAGACACTCAATATCAAGGTCTTTTGAAGGGAGGATTTAGTGGTGAAGGTTTAGTTTTTGTTAAGGCTTCAGGTGAAGGTGAGTTATTGGTCAATGGTTTTGGCCGCATAAGTGAAGTTGAAGTTAGAGATGGTATAACTATAGACAACGGACATTTGATAGCATTTACCGAAGGATTAGAGTATACTATAGGAAAGGCCGGAAGCGGTTGGATATCTTCAATGATGTCTGGTGAAGGTTTGGTTATGAAATTTAGAGGTAATGGTAAGATTTTTGTTCAATCACATGATCCTGGAAGATTGGGTGGAGCATTAGGAGCATTATTACCACCGAGGGAGAGCTAATGAAATACGACATAATTTCAGCTCCCTCATATTCACTTTTAGAAATGATTCTTAATGAGGGCGAATCGGTGATTGTAGAGCCAGGTTCAATGGCTTGGATGGATACTACAGTTAAACCTAAGACGGAAATGAAGGGTGGATTATTTGCAGGACTTAAAAGAAGAATGGGTGGTGAAAGTTTTTTCCTTAATACTTATACTGCAGAGGGAGGCCCTGGAAAAATTGGTATTGCACCAGGTTACTCGGGAGATATAGTTGTCAAAGAGTTAAATGATGAAACCATTTACATGGAAAGAGGAGCCTATCTTTGTCACCTTGGAAACATTGAAACGAGTGCAAGTTGGGAAGGTTTCATGGGTACTTTTGCTGAAGGCATGCTTGGTCTAAGGGTGAGTGGAACTGGCCTTCTATTCTTTGGTTCATACGGAGATATCCAAGAAGTTGAAGTTAATGGTTCATACACAGTAGACAATGGATATGCTGTAGCTTGGGAGAGTTCTTTAGATTACAGTATAGCGCGTTCGGGACGAACGATACGCAGTTTTCTATTTGGTGATCAATTGATCTGCAGATATCACGGTAATGGAAAATTATGGATACAAACTAGAAGTCCTAGAAATTTGGCAGCATGGGTTCACCCATTTAGGCCAGTCCAAAGCAAGAACGATTAATCTAAGAGTAATTTTCAGGTCTTGGCATTTCTGCCTTCAAGCCTTTACGCTTTCGTATGTCTTCAGTAATTCCATCAAGTAATTCTCTTGGTAATGTTTCATAACCTGCGAATTCAGTACTCCAAAGAGCTCTTCCGCCTGTTGCCGATCGAATTTCGCTTGCAAATCCAAACATTTCCTTAACAGGGGCTTTTGCCGTAATTACAGCCATATCTCCTTCGGTTTCCATACCTGCGATTTCAGCACGTCTTTGAGACATTTCCCCAGTAACAGAACCCATTAACTCTTGAGGGACATTAATGTAAACTTTTTGTTTCGGTTCTAATAAAGCCACACCAGCAGAAACTAATGCACCATTAATTGCATTTCTGACAGCTGGTATTGTTTGTGCAGGTCCTCTGTGAATTGCATCTTCATGCAGTTTAGCATCATTCAAGATGATTTTTACTCCCATCATTTTTTCGTTAGCTCGCGGCCCTCTTTTTACGACTTCATTGAAAGCTTCAATTAGTAATTCCCTGGTTTCAAATAAATTTTGAATACCTTTTGTAGCATCAATGAATACACATCCATTTTCGATACAAAGAACACCTCTTCCATGAACTTTAGTCCAGCCCATATCAATTAGTTGTCTGGCCACATCTTTTGCTTTCTTAATATTCCCAGAAGGAATAGTTCCATCTACAATAGCTTCTCGAATATCGTCTTCTAATGGTTCAACTGTGATATAGTATCTATTGTGTTTATTAGGAGATTTACCTTCAAAGTCTCCAGGAGATGCCATAGCTACAGTTTCACGATAAACCACAATAGGTGGTGATGTAGTTATTTCTACACCATGTTCATTTTTAATTCTATATTCAGTAATTTCTAAATGTAATTCACCCATTCCTGACATTAAATGTTCTCCAGTTTCTAGATTACTATCAATTTGGATAGATGGATCAGATTTGGCAACAGCACGAAGAACTTCTACTAGTTTAGGCAAATCTTTGGTATGTTTTGCTTCAATAGCAGTAGTTACCACAGGATCAGAATTATGGACAATTCGTTCAAATGGAGTCATTTCTTTATTTGAAGAAATAGTTGAACCTGATTGTGCATCTCTTAACCCTGAAACAGCAATAATATTTCCAGCAGTTACAATTTCAGTGGCAATGCGGTCGCCACCAACGAACATGCCCACAGATTGTACTCTATTGGCATTTGGCATTCCTGCAACATACATTTGGTCACCTTTCTTAATCGTTCCAGAAAATAGACGTCCAACTGCAATTTCACCGGCATGAGGGTCTAAAACTACTTTAGTAACCATAAATGCCGAATCACCATCAGCTTTAGCATTTACCATAGATTGGCCAATTTCTTCTTCAGATTCCCCTCTCCAGATATGTGGAATTCGATATTTCTGAGCTGTATCTGCCGAAGGTAATTTTTCAACAATCATATCTAATAAAACTTCATGTAAAGGAGCTGCTTTGGCTAGTTCTTTTTTTTGCTCTTTTTCCATGAATTCATATATTTGTTTGAAATTAACATTCTTTTTAGCCATGAATGGAAGTGAAGTAGCCCAGTTATGGTAAGCTGAACCAAAAGCTACAGTTCCAGCTTGAGCATCTACCATCCAATCTTTCTTAAATTCATCAGGAACCATTCTTACTATTAATTTATTAACTTCAGTAATTATTTTCCCGAATCGTTGCATCATGTCTTCTGGTGTAACTTGTAATTCAGCAATCAAACGATCAACTTTGTTTATGAATAAAACTGGTTTAACTTTTTCTTTAAGTGCTTGTCTGATAACAGTTTCAGTCTGGGGCATTATGCCTTCTACTGCACATACAACAATAATTACACCATCTAAAGCTCGCATAGCTCTGGTAACGTCTCCACCAAAGTCTACATGTCCTGGTGTATCTATTAAATTAATTAAATAATCGTTTCCTTTATGTTCGTGAACCATTGATGCATTAGCTGCGTTAATTGTAATTCCTCTTGCAGATTCTTGTTCATCAAAATCTAACATTAATTGCTTACCTGCTAAATCTTCAGACATCATTCCCGCTCCAAAAATCAGATTATCTGAAAGAGTAGTCTTCCCATGGTCAATATGTGCGGCAGTACCTATGTTTCTTATATATTCTAGCTTTGTAAATAAAGCGGTTGCACGCTTTATATTGTCTTCTTTACGGCCCATTTTTTAATCACTTTAGTTGTGTGCAGCTTCTGCTTGACGTTCTAATTCTTCTTTCTTACCTACGGCATAAGAATCAGGATTGCCTTCAGATGCTAGCATTAATTCTCGAGATAATGATTTCTCGATTGAACGCTGTTTTTGAGATGATTGAAGAGCACCAATGCAGAGGTTTCTGATTGCAGTATCTACTCTCCTTGTTGGAGAAACGTCAACTCCACTATAGACTCTAATTCCCCCGTATCTAAGAGATACGACTGCAGCTCTTGGAGCTGAGTTTTCTAGAGCTCGAACCATTATTTGAGCAGGATTTGTTTTTTTCTTAGAATTTATAATATCAAAGGCATTTTTCATAACATTGTAAGCTTGTGCTTTTTTTCCAGTATATTTTTCAGATCTCATCAAGTTATTTATGAATCTTTCAATAACAGTTAGGTCTCTTCGTCCAAATCTTTTCTTGGAGTGTCTACCACCAGTATGAGGTATTTGAAATGCGTCCAAATTAATATATTTCTCAAGAGTTGTATCATCAATAACAACTTCAGTCAAATCCCACTTACCAAATAATGGAACTACTGGCATATCAGGTTCGGAAACCTTTGTTTCTTCTTCAACAGTATTTTCTTCAACTTCTGACATAATTACCTAATTGGTTTTTCTTTCCTTCCACGAACCATTTCTTTCAAAGATACATTATTTACCTTTGCAACTCTATAACGGACACCAGATAAATCTCCATATGATCTACCCATGCGACCTCCGACACCTTCGATTACGACTTCGTCGTGTTCATCTATAAAACTAATTGCTAAATTTCCTGGAGCTAATGCAGTAACTTGCCTTCCATTCTTAATTAATTGGACTCTTACACATTTACGTATTCCTGAATTAGGCTGTTTTGCTTCAACACCTACTTTCTCAACAACAATTCCTTTAGCTTGTGGTGCACCTTGAAGAGGGTCCGCTTTTTCTTTAAGCTTCATAACTCTCTTACGATAGTATCGGTCATTCCATCTCTGTTGTTGGCGATTATTACGCTGTTTTGTCGCGGTGTAAAGTCCTTTTGCCACTTGTGATTCTCCTTCCTGTAAAATCAGGGATGCTCGCACAAGCGGCCTGTATATATACTGTTCGTCATTCACATCAATGTTTTTTACAACTATTAATAGAACAGAGGGTAAATCTTTTTCTTTAGCAGCCTTGAAAGGGGTGTAAGCCACCGTAGCTTAGCCCGGTTGAGCGGCTGACTTGTAATCAGCAGGCCGAGGGTTCAAATCCCTCCGGTGGCTCCAACATTTGTTCTTATTTAGGGATAGTCATAAGGCATTGGTTCGGAGTGAAATGATAGAAGAATGTTACGCAGTACATCAATAAAAAAAGATTCATGGAAGCCTGTAAAACTTTTGGCACGTCAACCAATAGATGGAATTGTGATAGGCTTATCAGGTAGCCGTGAAGGAGATACAGTTTCAGTACTGTCACATACAGGTGTTAGTATCTTTAACAATCGTGAACTCGTCGAAGAAATTCCATTAGATGGAGGAAAGGAAATACATTTAGTGGATTTTACTAATAGTATTTTTGTTAGAACAGTAGACAGCCTAATTTGTTATGATTTTTGGGGTAAATTAAATTGGAAATATGAAAATCTAAGTCATAATAGTAAAATAGGTATCAGTAAGAATGGCAATTCTATTATTTTAGCGAATCAAAATAAATTATATTATCTTAATCAGTTTGGAGAAGTTGAGCGCGATATTTCCTTACGTTCTCCAATATCTGAAATGTCTCTATCTGAAAAAAAACAATTAATCATTTGTAATGATGAAGGTTTATTTATGGTCGAAGAGAATGATAATTTTCTAAATATAAGTCATAAAACAGATTATTCAGAAATTGTTTGTTCATCAGAGTATTTCTTAGCCGTATCATCTAATGGTATTTCTGCATTTTCTTATTCAGGAGTTGAGCTGTGGATAAAAGAGCAAGTTGTTGTTAATAATATCTCATTTTCAAATAATGGATTAAAGTACACCTTTCTTGAGAGTTCTAAGAATATTGTGTGTCAGGATCGGAATGGTAGCCAAATATGGGAATATCATTCTAGAGAAGATTTGGCCGGTTCAACAGTAATTGAATCTGGCGAAATGGTTGGTATTTATTCAAATAAAGTATTCCATATATTAGATAATAACGGCGAACAATCTTGGTCTTATCAAGCTCGTGAAAAAATCATAGATTTTATATTTTCAGAGAATGGTGGAGATGTGATACTTGCTTCTGAAAATAAGATTCATTGGTTTCAAAATGAGGGCTTTTTACGCATTCGAATTAATTCAGTCCTTAAAGACGCAGAGTTGTTATTTGATAAGGTGTCTATTTATGAAAAAAATCTCGTTAAAATCACGCAAGATATCGAGAATGCCCAATCATTAAAATCGGGTAATTTTGATTTATTAAAGGAATCATTCCAATTAGTCGATGGGGCCAATCAACATTTAACTTCTTTACATCAGCGGCATGTTAGTTATTTAGACAATCTACCTTTGTTTATGAATAAATTAGGTTTGGAAGGGGCTCATACTGATGATATGATTCCAATTCTTTATCCTTATTACTCCTTTCATCGAGATTTGCATGATACAACTTTTTTGGATAAATCTCTGAAAAGAGCTAAGAATCTCCTTAATAAATTGAAGAGATTTGAAGTGAAGTCCGAAGTCGATTCCAATTCTGATAATTCACTTATTTCATTGAAAGAATCCCAAAAAAGCATTTCTGAAGAGATTGTTAATTTAGAAAATCTTTCAGAAAGCTATGATAAGGATATTATTTCATTAGAAGCCAAGGTTAAAGAATTAATTATGAATTGGTTACGATCCGGAGAATTGAATTCAGAACCGCAGGATTTTTTATCTATATATATTAAAAGTTCAGATATACGATTATCAAAGATTGATTTAATTAATGATAAAATAGACAATCATATTGCATTTGTAGATTATACTTCTAAGCAAAATCATTTAGTATTAATGAGTTCTAATTTTTCTTCGAAAGGTAAAGTAAATCTTAGTTTAACTTTAAAAAATAGTTCCAATGAAAAGGTTGAGGATATTTTTTTACGTATTAAATTGAATGGCTCTGGAATTAGCCTTGCAGATCCCCCATCAGGCGTTATTCGTCTAAATCATTTAGAATCGGGAGAAACAGTTTCTCCGAGCTTTCAGTTTAATCCCGTAAATCGGATATTTACTCGTGTTCGGATGGTTTTACAATATTTAGATGCCGTTGGAAGACAACATACAGTTAGTTTGGGCGAGATTGAGACTAATTTTTTGGGATGTTATGTCGAACCGCTTGAAATAGAACCTAATGATCATGATTCGTTACGATTGAAGTACAAAGATTATACTTCACATTCTTCTATAAAAATAGAAGGTTTATCCATTAAGAAAATTACGGCCATATCAAAGGATTTACCTGGATTATTCTTATGTGATTCTAAAATAGACGAGATGCGTTCGATTCTTTATCATTCCGGCAAAGATAATCTAGACGATTCACAATATCTGTCAATGATATTTGTAAGAACTACTGGTGGAGAGGATTCAATGCGTAATGTTTTAGAATTAATATGTCATTCTCAAGATAATACTAAATCTGCAGAACTTAAAGATGAAATTTTTTCCTTTCTCAAAGACAAAATATTAGAATCAAATGGGCGTTTAGTTTAGTATTCTCGCCAACGATTTTTACAACCAGTACATTGATAGAAACGAGTTGTTGGCTCATCAGCAGCCCTCGTCTGTCTAAGATAGTAGGTAGCTTCATTGTGTTTACATTTTGGACAGATAATCTTTGTTTTAGGTAATGTCCCTTCTACACCTTCAGTTACAACCATTTCTTTTTCTTCTCTTTCTCTACTAGTAATTTGTGGTTTTCCTTTACCTTGACTGTGTCCACATCGTTTGCATTTTAATTTGTCACCATCAGGATACATTATCGCTTTACATTCGGGACAAAATAGCATTTATATTTTCACATTTCCTATCATTTCAGTTGCCTGTTCTATGGTATTAAGATTAATGCCAAAGGCAATACATATTATTGTTTGGGATTGTAATTGTTCTATTTTAGGTCCATTTTGTTTAATCTGGCCTTCAATTGTCCAAAAGTATACTTTTACTAATATTTCACTACCTATTCCGTTATCTAAAAAGAAATTAGCCGATTCAGTTATATTCGCATCCCATTGATATGCGTTATTAGAGACCTGCACCTCGTTCACATTCAATATCTCATTGATAATCTTTCCATTTTCTAATTCTAAACCTTCTTTTCTGGCTTGTGATTCAACTTTCTCTACAACCATGGATTGCATATTTAGATTTTCTAAGTCAATTAAGGATGATATTGAAATTACAGTTAATTTTCCAGACTTACCATCTGAGGCTTCATAACTAATACTTGATATTTTTAAATGACCGTTAAATTCTTTGTAATATTCAGTATCAAAAGGACCATTCCATGTAGTTGGGAAATACAGTGATTCTGAGGAAACATATGCTGGGCGATATTCTACCACGCTAGGACCTAGAATCAATGCTCCAAGAGCAGTTATCAAAATTAAGCTAAGAAAACGTCTGAATAATCGTCTGCCTCTCTTTTTTTCCCATCCACCAACACGTAATTCAGGTTCTTCCATGGAAATGAGATTTAGTCTTCAGTAATAAGAACTGCTTCGACTGGACAAACCGATTCACATGCCCTACAAATAATACATTCATCTTCACGTATCATTATCGCTTTCTTATCTGAAGCTGAAGAATTAGGCGTATCTATCCATTCAAAGACTTCTACAGGACATGCATCAATACAAGCTCCATCAGCTACACAAAGATCAAAATCTACGCCGACTATAGTTCCCCATATTCCTAATTTATCAGTTCCAATTCCAGAATAGGATTCTTGATTTTTTGCCCATATTTGAATAGGCTGACTTTCCCCATCATAAGTATCTACTTGCTCGAAGGTCGAGTGATAATCTTCATCTATCGCCATATATAATACCTGTCAACGGTGTTATTAATATTTTTTGTAGTCCTGCCCAAATTAAATAAACACCCCTTGAAAACTTACTCTTCATGGGTGAAGTTGCCTTAAAATATCGAATTATGCCCGAATCCCCAGATTCGGACACAGATGCTATACTAGCGAAAATTGCTGAAGTCCTCCCAGAGGATGGTACCTTAGGTGCGCACGAGGTCAAACCATTTGCATTTGGCCTTAATGCTATTATGATTGCAATAATAGGTATTGATAGAGACGGTTTTGCTACTGAAGTTGAAGATGGCCTCAATAGTGTACCTCATGTTCAGACCGTAATTCTTGAAGAACAGTCTTTAATTTAATTTTATTGAACTAAAGATATATTATCGCTTCTCGTTAGGTGATAATGGGAAGTAAAGCTCCACTGTCCTATCGGACAACTAATCTTACTTTGGGTACTTTCCTTAGAATAATGTTTAGGCCAAGATATCTTGATAGAGACAAGATTCCAGTAGATGGTCCTTTGATTATAGCTGCCAATCACCTTTCACACATAGATCCTGCTTTCATAATGACTGCAACCAAAAGGCCGGTTTCTTACATGTCCAAAAAAGAACATTTTGATGGCGCAATTCGTCGCCTAGTATTCAAACAGGTTGGTGTAATTCCAGTAGATAGAGACTCAGGTGCTTTGGAGGGGATGGAGAATGCTGTCGAAGTTCTAAATCAGGGAGGTGCCATTGGCATATTTCCAGAAGGAACACGCTCGCGTGATGGATCAATTGGCGATGGTAAAACAGGCGTCGCTCGTCTTGCAGCAGCAACGGGTGCTGCAGTTGTTCCAGTGGCAATTCGACAAACCGATGATGTTTGGCCCGTTACCAAGAAGATTCCTAGACCATGGCGGAAATTTTACTATAAGTTCGGAGATCCTATGTATTTTGATAAATCTGAAATTAATCATGAAAATTTACGTGAATTCACAGATCAGATTATGGATCAAATATCACAATTATCTGAAGAATGTGAAGAACATTGGAAATCTAAGAAATTAACAGTTCGATTAAAGAATTTTACTGAAAAAACAAAAACCGGTTTTAGAAAGAGAATAGAATCATGGAGAAAAAATCGTAAAGTACGCTTAATGTCTAGAGTTAAAAAATGATTATTCTAGGTTAACTATTTGTTTGTGTAAATCCTGTATGCGTTTTTCATTAACGTATAAATCATAAATTCCTAATCTCGATTGACTTTGAAGCCAAACATTAGTTAATCCTTCAGATTCAAATATTCGAATAGCCAAATCATCATAAAATCTAAAAAAAGGAGTAATATCTACACAATGAATAAATCCTTCATTTTCATTTATAATAGTCATACGAGGTTTTTTTTCTATAATATTTTTAATTTTCCCCTGTATTTCAGAGATATTGTTTTTTAATTTAATGGGTTTTAATCCATATCCGCGTGTATTGCTTTCTGCAACTCTAGTGCATTTTGTAGACATATGACATTTTTTTGGAAAGGTTTCCATTTTTTTAGTAGGTGCTAAAAAATATATGGTATTAATCATAGCAAAATAGACTATTATGATAATAGCAAGTAATCCAGTAATACTGGTGTAAATATTCATCTATGCTCTACTCAAAGTTTCTAGCTTAACTTTTCCATTTTTCAATTTAAGTTTAATTTTATCTCCATTATTTACAGTTTGACATGGGTTATCATCAAATGAATGTGCGTATGGCACTCCAAGAAGACTGCATGCAGGAATCGTTTGTTGATCTAAATCAGTATTAATTATCGCCATGGGGCCATTACCATTGTAAAAAAGACCTAGTAGTACATATGGGGCCACTGTGGATCCACTTCCCTTTGGAAAAATCAAAATTTTCTTAGCCATGGATTGACCATTTAGTGGATGGCCTTCTTCTTCGATTACTCCAGTATTTCTATTCACAAACCCTAAAAATGTAATTGGTACATCAGTAACTAGAGCTTCACCTTTCACATTCCACTTGTTTTGAGATTTCAATCCTTTTCCATTAATCGTTATATCGCCGATTTGTTTGGTTTTTTCAGATACTAAGTGTTTTGCTATTTTTTTATCTTTGGATAGACTTTGTTTATTGGTTACTAATTTTGGACTAATGGCGTGTTCGACACAATCTGATAATTTCATGACTGAAGTATTAATTGAATTAAGGCCCGATTTCAAGTAGTGTTCAGCTTTCATAGAATTTGTTAATATATGTTTAATCTTTGAATGATTATAGTGTACTACTTCCGGACATGTTTCCCGTAATACAAGCCCTCCTGCATCTTCTACCATTTTAATGAACCCTTTTTTGTTAGCTCTCTCAAAATTATCCGATGAGGTAAACAACCATAAACGGCCTTTAGGTATTTGTTTTCCATTAAGCAATTCCGCAGTTCTTTGAACTTCTTCATATGAAGCTTGAGGACATCCAATCGTAATCAAATCTACAATTTCTTTAGGGGCCAATTCTGAATACCTTTTTTCCAAATCTGATTTAGTAAAGATAAGTTCAGCATTTAAATTCGTTTTTTTTGGATTTTCTGTAAAACCATCCACGAAAAGCATAGGGCTTCCATAGTTTGCCGCCGCCGCCGTCAAAGCTTTTCTACACTCAGAATTTAGTGATTTAATTCCAAATATATGAGGGATGGGCCCATATTCAATTTTCCATTTTGGTTGAATTTGTTTACCAATCCAATCTCCTAAAATAGAATAATCAACAGGCTCATCTAATTCACAATTGACCGTTACTTTCAGATTTGGAATGCGATTTTCATCAAAGAGAAGCCCATATTCAGGCGTAAAACCACAAATTGACGTTGCAATTGCAGATAAGCCGGATTCTCGATTTGTCCTTAATTTAGTATATGAATTAGCAAAACAGACTGCATTAGATTCAGCCCATGAGGCATTTCCTTCAACATTCAGATTATCATAAGGAGTACACGATAAAGTTAAATTGATTCCTAAGTTTTCATATGCGTCTAAAATAGTTTGTTGTTTTTTTACGTAATCCTTTACTGGTATGTCCATTTCTTCAAATTTTGTTCTATCACAACCAGCTGAATTTAATGTAGTTTCTACAGCAGTTTCAGATTTTCCACCTGCAGTTAAATCTTTTAAAAATTTAATCAATCCATCGCCTCCAGTCAAAGGTGAAACTCCAGAAACGTGAGCTGAAACAACAGATACTAATCTTTTAGCCCCTGCAGCTTCTCCTAAATCGATTAAAAGTCGAATAGCTTTTTGCTTTGTCGCTCCTTCTTTTCCTTCAAGAATTCGCTCTTGTTCTGGTGTTAATTTCATTAATCTAAATAATCTTCCAATTTAACTTTCATTCCAGGTTTCGGTTTCATAAAATCAGCTTTTTCTCTATCTAAAGGAATAGTACAATCAAATCCAACTTTTACAGTCTCTCTAGTTTCAGGATTTGAACTTGGATCCAAAGAGGATCCTTTAACTCCTGTTTTTACTATTAGATTTTTGTTTCCTTGAAAACGTGTAGCCATAGCCCACTCTACAGACTGTGGATTTGTAATATCAATATCTGGATCAACAATCCATACATGTTTCATAGATGCGTGTCCACCAAAAGCAGCTTCAATCGCTTTCATCCCATCATTCTCATTTTTTTTATTGATTGCGACTATTCCATGCAACCATGAACCACCTCCGTGTGTCATGAAAACATCATGGCAATCTACTACTTTATCGACTGCATTATAGATGGTTGGTTCACGTGGCATTCCCATGAGAACTTTATGTTCCGGACCACTGGGCAATAATGCATGAAATATTGAATCATCTCTTACAAATATTTTCTTAATTTTAATGACTGGTCCTTTACGAATAATATCTGGTGTTTCAGTTAAATCTAGGAACGATCCTTCATCATGTAATTTACCCGTAAATTCACATATCATAACAACTTCTGACTCAGGAACCAGATGTCCTCCAATTTCAATAACGGGCGAGTCTGCTAAGGCATTAGCAACAGCCATTTCATCACTTTCAATTTCAAATGACGTTGCAGAACCCAATAGGACTGGGACTGATACTCCATTGCAAAAAGCAAATTCTTTGAGTCCTCTGTCCATGTATTCTTTTAGATGTCTATCTAGAATTCTCATAACCATATGATTACTATCAATTTTCATTGCTCTATGAAATGATATATTTCTACCAAATTCTGGATCGTGAGCAACGGCCATTGCTGAAGCAATATATGGTCCACCATCAGTTGTTTGATGGGTTAAAATAGGTAAATTTTCTAATGATGCTTCAATTTCCTTGTATTCTTGAACTTGTTTTATTTTTGGTTCTTTAAGATTGTTAATTGCATTAGATATTTTTGAAATAATTTCATTAGGTGTGCATTCTAGAGCTAGTGCTACTAATTCTCTACTTGAGCAAATATTTGTAATACAAGGAAGTAGACTACCTTTTACATTTTCAAGATATAATGGATTGTCACCAGCTTCATCCATAAGTGCAGCCACTTCATAGATTGGATCCACTTCTTTAGTAATTCGTTTTAGTTTACCTTTTTTTTCTAATAAATCTACAAATTCTTTGAGGTTCATCTTTGCTCTCCAAATGAAGTCTGATAGGCCCTATATCCGGCTTCCGTTATTTTATCATGTATGTGTTGTTGTTCATCTATATTTTTAGCTAAAGCAACCATATTTCCGCCACCGCCACCGCCAGTTAATTTTGCACCTAATGCTCCAGCTTTGGTTGCAATATCGATAAGTTCATTTAATTTTTTATGACCTACACCAATTGAATTTAATAATTCGTGATTCTTATCCATAATTTCTCCAACTAATTCAGTTTTCCCTTGTTCAATTGCGATTTTTCCTTTTTCAGTTGCTATACTAATTTCATTAAAATATCCTTCCATTAATCTGGGTTCTTTTTCCCAAGCATTTCTGACATTTTGTACCGTTTCTTTTGTTGAAGCTTCTATGCCCGTATCTCCAATAACTAGGTAAAATTTTTTACCAGGTGTAAAGGTTTTCGGTTTTTCCCCCTTAACAAAATAGACTGGCATTTCATAGGCTACAACAGTATTATCAATTCCACTGGGCCTTCCATGGACTATTTTTTCCGCATTAAAAACAAGCTCTGAAACTTGATTTGCATCTAGGTCAACACCTAAGTGATTGGATAGTGCTTTACAAACTGCAGTTGCAGTTGCAGCACTACTTCCCATTCCCGAGCCTTGAGGTAGTTCTGAAGATAGATTAATAGTAAGATTGGGTTCTTTTTGTTTATTTTGAGATAAGAGAGTTTGAGCTAAGATGCTGAATTGGTTACTACTATTTTTCAAATCGAATTTTTCCTTAAGATCTAATGCATTTATAGTTAATCCACTTTTATTAGGTTCACTCCATGCACTTGCTCGCATTCCTGAGACTGGAATTGCTATTGCCGGTTTTCCATACACTACTGCATGTTCTCCAAAAAGAATTATTTTTCCCGGTGCAGTAAAACGGTTTTCCATAATCTATTGGAAAAGTATGCACTTATACGCTTATCTGTTGATAAAGCAGTATTTATCAAAGCAAAAGTTATAAGTCTCCGAAGTTTGCATTAGATTATGGATCGTTTAGTGGTAGGCATTACTGGAGCTTCCGGAATTCCTTACGGTGTTCGTCTTTTAGAGATACTCAAAGAATTTGACGTTGAAGTACACCTAACTTGCAGTCCATCAGCAGAATTAGTTAACAAACATGAAGGTGATGGGCGTTCATGGGAAGAGGTTTTAGCTTTAGCAGATGTAGTTCATGATAATGACAATCTTGCAGCCAGTATATCTTCTGGTTCGTTCAAAGCCAAAGCAATGGCCATTGTTCCTTGTTCAGGAACCACACTTGGTAAATTAGCTGCAGGTATTTCTGACAATTTGGTAACTCGTGCTGCATTAGTCATGCTTAAGGAAAGGCGTCAACTGATTTTAGTTCCTAGAGAGACTCCGTTGAGTTCGATTTACATAAATAATATGGCTAAATTATCTAATGCCGGAGCAATTATTGCACCTGCCTCTCCAGCCTTTTATAACAAACCTAAAACCTTAGATGATAATATTAATTTTATTGTTGGTCGTGTTCTAGATTTATTGGGTTATGATTCCGATATTTTCTCACGTTGGGAAGGTAGTGAGTGATTGCTGGTAATTGCCAAAAATGTGGTAATCTAGCAACAAATAATTGTAAATCGTGTTCAAAAATTCTTTGTAAAGGATGTTTTGAGCATCATAAATGTAAACCTCTTAGTTTTTAGTGCCCTATTCTTTCACAAATGTCGATGAAATCCCAATCCATAGAAATCGGAAGTACGCAAGTTCGTGTTTTATCAACTGTCAAAGGTTTAGTTTCCGAGGCTAAAGTTGTTGAAAAAGAAATAGATTCATTTGATCCGAGTTTGATAGTATTGGGCCTTTCCGAAGGTGAAATAGAAGGTATAAGGAATTGGGATGGCGAACCATATGACTTATCAGGATGGGATGAAATTTATGGACTAAGCTTACGAAAATTATTGGGTAACAATTCGATTAGACTTCCTCCACCTTCGTTTACTAATACAATAAAGATTGCTGATTTGAAGAATATACCTATACTTGGTTTAGACATGGATGAAGAGACTTATACTGATGAATATACTAAAAATATCTCGACATGGCAGCTATTCAAACGAGGTCGCTTAGAAAAATCCATGGTTAAATCAGGCATAGAGGGTAACACACCTGAAGAAATTGCCATGAATATGGAAAATTCCATTAGACAATTATCTGGTTTCAATAATCTTGAAACTTCACGTGTAAATTACATGGTTTCAAAGTTTAGAGAAAATTTAGATAATGAAAGAATATTAGCAATTATTGAAATATCTAATGCTGAGTCATTAATTAATTTATTGAAAGAAAGCTAAAATCCCCCTCTCTTTGCAGAGTCGTGGGCTCGTGAGGTAGCTTGGAAACCTGCTGGGCTTCGAACCCAGATCCGGGGGTTCAAATCCCCCCGAGCCCGCCATTTTTATATCCGCGTATAATTGAGTTATAGATGGTTGATGACGATATTGAGAATATGTCTGCTGATAGACGTCGAGCCCTCAGGGATTATTGGCTTCAATTTCATCGTCAAAAGAAATTCACTTTACCTGAAGAATTAGAGCAAGCTAGTGGGAAATCACTGGAGGCGATGGGTCTTTCTAAGAGTGATTTCAAGATTAAGGATAGTAGTAGAGGCTTGACAGATGGTAATGGATTAACTAACGGCAATGGATTAACTAACGGCAATGGATTAACTAACGGCAATGGATTAACTAACGGCAATGGATTAACTAACGGCAATGGATTAACT
>Ga0206683_10001380_pt1 | contig 16853 bp, 17 predicted proteins | sample M280m12015metaG_FD_155483 | JGI IMG/M metagenome (GOLD analysis project Ga0206683, IMG submission 155483) | Ammonia-oxidizing marine archaeal communities from Monterey Bay, California, United States - M2 80m 12015 | ecosystem: Environmental > Aquatic > Marine > Intertidal zone | place: USA...
CCACAGTACCGCCGAATACGCGGGTGGGCTTAACTTCCGTGTTCGGAATGGGAACGGGTGATCACCACCGCTATGGCCGTCAGACAGCTCACGATTTAGAGGCTGTATATATTATTTGACTTTAGGCGCCTGGTTCACGTCGTATGCATATTCAAAAAAGCAACTTATTATTTTACAGCAGCAGCTTTTCTTGATTCTTTAATCTTATCAGCAGCTTCACGTCTTGCCATTCTTTCTTGACGCCTAGCTTCTACTCTTTCAGTTATTAGCTTCATATACATTGCATCATGCTCCATCAAAGGAGAATCTGAGATAACAATTACGTTGTAATCATTTTCTAATATTGCTTCAGCCAAATACTCGAATTTAATTTCTCCCTTTTTGATAGGAGAATAATGTCTTTCATTTCCTTCAATATCGAATTCAACACCTGAAAAGTGCATATAGAAATCTTTCAATCCTAATGAATCATCAATATATTTGAAAACACGTTTGAAACTATCTCTGTCATTTAACCAACGTCCACCTCTGGCGTGTAAATGTGGCCAGTTGATTACTGGAATAACTCCTCTAACGCGGTGGCATATTTCCATAACTTCTCTGATACTTCCGAAAAGGTCAGGTTTTCCAGATAATTCGATTCCAATAACTGGGCTGTAATTATTTTCTAAGTAATGATTTCTCATCTCTCTGAACATAGGCACTAATCTTTCAATTGCCTCTCTCGAAGAAATTCCATGATAAGGCCCAATGTGTGTAACTACTTTTCGTGCACCAATTTTGTTTCCAACTTCTCCAGCAAATTCAAGGAATTTATTAGATTTATTTCTCATATATCCATTGCCTAGAAAATCCATATAGTATGGAGCATGGATTGCCATGTGGATGTCCAATGATTGGGCAATTCCTCCTAGTTCTTCAAAATCATCGAGTTCATCAACATATTTGCCCCTTACAAGCTGAATTTCCATACTGTGTAAGCCTAGTGCGTGAATATCCTCAATACCATCTCTAATGGTTCTTCCTTTGCAGGAAAGAGGGATTCCTGCGGGTCCAAAACGTATCATTGTTCACCGCGGATTGAATGGTCCTATAATTACTATTCGTCACTTTTCCATATTTTTGGGTATATTTTATCCCTAGTTGGCACTTTTTGTCTAATTTTTTAAGGGTCCCTCCTCTCGCAATATGTGAATCCAAAGGCTTTACAGAAAAAGTGGCAAAAAAAATGGGAGGAAGCCAAGCTCTTCGAATCAGAGCCTAAGGAAGATCAAGAGAAGTATTTTGTTAACTGTCCATATCCTTACATGAATGGATATTTGCATCTAGGTCATGCATTCACCTATCTCCGAGCAGATATGGTTTCTAGATATCAAAGAATGAAGAATAAAAATGTACTTTTCCCTTTTGCATTCCATTGTACTGGAACGCCAATTGTAGCTGCAGCTCAGAGAGTTAAAGAAGGTGAAAAGACTCAAATTCAAGCATTGAAACAGATGGGTCTAAGTGATTCACTTATCAAGAAATTTTCAAAGCCTGAAGAATGGACCAATCATTTCCCAGGAAAAGCAATTAAAGATTTGAAAGAATTCGGAGCTTCTGTAGACTGGAGACGAAGTTTCATTACAACTAGTTTAAACCCTTCTTACGATCATTTTATACGGTGGCAATTCAACCAATTATTAGCTAAAAAATATTTGATTAAAGGCAGTTTTCCAGTTGTTTGGTGTCCTAAAAGAGAAACTGTAGTTGGAGATCATGATAGACTTTCTGGAGAAGGTGAAACACCACAAGAATATACTCTGTTAAAATTTAAAGGTGAAGAATATTTCCTTGTTGCTGCAACATTACGCCCTGAAACCGTATTCGGTCAAACTAACATTTGGGTCGATGGTAAAGGCACATATGTTAAGGCAAAAGTTGGTGAAGAAATATGGGTTATGTCACAGGCAATGCCTCAGAAACTAAGACTACAAGGTCATGAAGTAGAAGAATTAGAGGAAGTTGAAGGTCGTAGTTTAGTTGGACAAAGATACGTTGCTCCTCAAATTAATAGAGAAGTAATTGTCTTGCCTTCAAAATTTTGCGATGCTTCAATTGGATCTGGAATTGTCACTTCAGTTCCTAGTGATTCCCCAGATGATTATCAAGGCTTAGTGGATTTACAAAGTTCTAGTTCAGATTGTGAAAGATGGGGCTTAGATTTTGAAGAAGTCAAAGCAATTCAACCAATTCCGATATTAGATTCAGGAGAAATGGGCACGCTTCCAGCGCCGAAACTTTGCGAAGACTTAGGAGTCAAAAATCAAACTGAAAGAAATAAGTTGGATAAAGCTAAACAAGAATTGTACATGCACAGTTTCAATCATGGTGTCATGTTAGAATCTGCAGATTATGTGGCAGGTAAATCAGTTGAAGAAGCTAGAGATATCGTAAAAAATAAATTAGTAGAAAAAGGAAAAGCAGATATTTATTATGAGCTCACAGGTCCCGTTCAATCACGATGGCTTGCAGATTGTATGGTTAAAATTGTAGACAATCAATGGTTCTTAGAATATAGTAGTGAAGATTGGACTAAAACAACTGAAGAGGCACTTGCCTCTATGGAATTATATCCTACAAAGTCGCGTTCACAATTTGAATATGTTTTACAATGGTTGAAAAATTGGGCATGTGTTCGAGAAAAAGGGTTAGGAACAAGATTACCGTGGGATGAAAATTGGGTTATTGAATCATTGAGTGATTCAACAATTTACATGGCCTTCTACACAGTTGCTCATTACTTGAAGGAATTAGATGCCGACCAGTTAACGGAATCATTATTTGATGCCATATTTGGCGAAGGAAATACCAAATTAGCTGCCGATGAAAGTGGCGTGGCGCAGGCAGATGTTCTCAAATGGCGTAATGAATTCAATTATTGGTATCCATATGATTTACGAATTAGTGGTAAAGATCTGATTCAAAATCATTTAGCTTTTAGTTTATTCAATCATACCGCAATGTTTGAGAAAAATAAATGGCCAAGAGGTTTTGCAGTTAATGGCTGGGTTCTTGTTAATGGCGAAAAAATGTCTAAATCCAAAGGTAATTTTTTCACACTTAAAGAATTGAATGAAAAGTATGGTGCCGATGTTGTCCGTTTTACATTATGCAATGCAGGTGAAGGTTTAGATGATCCTAATTGGGAATTGTCATTTGCTGAAACTGCAGGTAAAAAGTTGAATAATTGGCTATCTTTTGTAAAAGAGAATAAAGAGAAGGGCCGCACAACTTCACATTCGGTTGATGATTGGTTTCGTGAAATTATGGCAAGTATTTCCCATCAAGCTAATGCAGCCTCTGAAAGGCTCAAGTTTAGAACTTCAACACGTCTTCTTTTCTTTGAACTACCTCAATACTTCAAATGGTATCTTCAGAGAACTGGAGAAGCTCATAAAGATATTTTGAAAGAATACATATCGATTGTAACTAGGGGCATTGCTCCAGTTGTTCCACATACTGCCGAAGAAGCTTGGTCTATTAGTGGTGAAGATGGTTTTGTTCTCAATCAAGTTTTTCCAGAAGGTCATGAGCCTGATTTAACTTTGGTAACTGGTGAAGATTTAGTTAGACAGACTTTAGATGATACTAGAGCCATTTTGAATATAGCTGGTATTGATAATCCTAAAGAAATCGTATTCATAGTTGCTCCAGAATGGAAATGGAATGCAATTCATACAGCCGGGCAATTAGCAGATGGTCGCGGTCAAGTTAAATTAAATCAACTCATTTCAAGTGTAATGCCAAATATACCCCCAGAGTCAAAGAAATTAGGGGCTGATTTCTTGAAGAAATGGGTTTTGAGAGATATTCCTTCATTAGGCCCAGGTTGGCAGAGTAAGTACAGTTTACAGATTGATGAAGAGGAAATACTCTCTGCGTCCATAGATTTTTTCAGTAAAATATTTAGCTGTGAAATCTCTGTTGTTAATGCAGATAAGGCAAGGTCTAGACACGTGACCAAAGGAAATCAGAGTTCTCCATTAAGGCCTGCGATTTTTGTTTCATAAAATGGCTTCTATCGTCTATAAATAGCCCCTAAAATGCCCCTTATTCTTTTTCCCAATCTTTATAAATGCCTCTCTTTTCCAACGGACCCCGAGTGAGAGCATTTGCTCTCTGGAGACAATGAATATGACTCAAAAGCGTAATTCGCGAATAGCCTTGCTAGCCGTAGCAATGCTCCTATCAGGAGCCTTGTTAGGACTAATGTCAGAGGACTCTTCAGCTGCAGATTATAATGCAGTTGGTTTCATTTCCTCAACAGATTCCTCTGGTGTATCTGTGACTTATATTAATCAAGAATCTGGAAATTCAGCAACTACTACTAGTGAAGATGATGGTTCATACTCATTTGATAATTTATACGATGGTGAATATTCGGTTAGATATTCAAAAGCGGGTTATTTGTCAGTATTAGACAATTGGACTATACCTTCAGATTTACCTTTGACTGAAGTATCTATGGTTGCAGCCCCATCTGGTTCTACTACCGTCACAGTCAATGTAAAGGATGGAGATGATACTGTTATTGAAGATGCTAAAGTTTATCTTATGTCAGCAACCACTGAGGACTCTTGGTGGAATGATATTTCAGTAGGATATACAGTTTCCAATGCAACTGATGATGAAGGTAACACAGATTTTGAATCTTTAACTGCAGATCAATATGATATTAGAGTAGAAGCATCAGGCTATGCTACTGCTTTTGGAACTACTGCAGATACAAATATAGTAATGAATGCTTTGGACGATACCAACAAGCAAACTGTACGTGTTTTCGATTCTTCAGGTAATCCATTATCTAATGCAAATGTTTTCATGTATGATGCAACTTCGTCTACATGGTATGATTCAACTAAAGTTGGATATACTTACTACTTACAACCTACGGCAGGTTCTGAAGTTTATGTTTACGCTTATCACGCAGGTTCTACACCTTCAGTAAAGAGAATAGCTAGTGTTTCAGGCACAGATACTCATAATATGAATGTTAATGGTAATTCAGCAGCTGATGATGGTACAATTTACATTAATGCAGCTCCATCAAATGGTGGACAGTCAATGGAACCACTATCAGGTGACCGTATGATTAAGTTGAATCCAGGACCTACAGCCAGTATGTCTGTAACAAGTGAAACAACTGAAATGGACGATAAGCACGTTATAGCAGCAGATGGAACTGTTAACTTTTCAGCATCTTCTTCAACTTCACCAGTTGGAGGACTCACTTACAGCTGGGGTTCAGAAACATTCTCAAGCTCATATGCAGCTGGCGAGCATTCAGTAAGTGTTACTGTCACTGATGAATTCGGAGCACAAGACACAGCAAGTATTACAATTGTAGCAGATGGAGATAGTCCTGTTGCTGCTTTTGCAACAACTGTGAAAACCAATGCAGGATCAGAGGATATTACTTATGACGGAATGAATCTTGATGAAGATATCAATACTGCTATTTTCAATGGTTCTACTTCCAGTGATTCAGTAGGTATTGCTTCTTATTCTTGGGACTTTGGAGATGAATCTTCCGATTCAGGTTCAATTGTAAATCATATATTTGATAATCCCGGAACATATGATGTTGTTTTAACAGTAACCGATATTGCCGGTAATTCAGATACCGAAACGCTATCAGTAATAGTTAATGATATCACTTCACCTAGTGCAGACTTTAGTTGGCATTATCTAAATGAAACAGGTAGTGAAATTAATGGGGCTTCAATAGAAGGTGAAAAAACATTCTTCAATGCAAGTCGTTCTTCAGATAACTCTGGAGATGATTTAGTTTATGCTTGGGACTTTGGAGATGGTAATGAAGGTAATGGAATGAATATTAACCATACTTTCAATGGAACAACTGAGGATGGCTTTAATGTCGTTCTTACTGTAACCGATTCTTCAAATATGTCTGATGTTATCTCATACAAGATTAAACCAGCTTTGAAATCTAGACCAGATATTTACATGGTTTCCATGAGCTTTAGTGATAATCTTGAAGAAGGAAATATTATTACTCTAGATGCAACTGTTAGGTGTCTTTGTGACGATGCAAAAATAGATAGTGCTTTCGAAGTAGCTTTCTATTTGGATAATTTAGAAGGCACTGTAATTGGTACAGCAATGATTGATGGCAGTGATTTAGAAGCTCTAAACAATGGTACAAACGTAAATGTTACCACAACTTGGACTGCAGTGTCAGGTTCTCAGACAATTTATGTGGATGCAGATTCAACCAATATTGTTGATGAAAGTCAAGAAAAGAACGAACTTTCAAAACCAATAACAATTAGTGCTAAAGATGATTCATCTGATGTTACATCTATGACAATGATAATAATTGTTGTTTTGGCTGCTTTCGGAGCTGTTGCATACATCTACCGCGATTCTTTATTCAGTAATTAGAGAATTAAACTAAGAGAGACTAGGGTATGGAAACTGACCTAGTCATTGGTCTTGCTATTGCCGGAGTTACACTAGGCATAGTCGAAGGAGTAAAGCCAGGACCACTTTTAACAACAGTAATCAAAGAAACATTGACAAATGGTTTTAGAGGTGGAATACGAGCCGCTTCAGCTCCTATTTTTACTGATGGTCCTTTAATTATAATCAGTATCTTTGTTGCAGGTTGGATAGCAACACAACCACTTATTCTGTGCTGTATTTCACTAATAGGGGCTGTATTTCTTACACGAATGGGAATGGAATGCTTCAGTTTAGGTCTTCCAGAGATTGATTCCGAAGAAGTAGATATTTCCAAATCATTTATGCGAGGTATTATCACTAACTTGTTGAATCCAAGTGTGTATGTTTTTTGGTTCTTAGTGGGTGGTCCAATTATGGCTACAGCAGCTGATGAAGAACATTTTGCTCCAGTAGCTTATGCACTATCTTTTTTGATTAGTATTGTTTTAGTTAAGATTACAATAGCTTATTTTTTCAGTAAGGCCAAAGGCAATATTTCAGCTGAGAATTATCAACTAGCATTGAGAATATGTGGAGTAGCAATGTTTCTTTTTGCAATTAGTTTTGTTTACAGAGCTTTTGGTTTGTGGCAAAATGGTTTCTGATTAGTGTCCGCGTTTTGCCATTTTAGTATCTAGTTTAGATTCTTCTAAACCAGCCATGGCATCACCCAATCCTTCAGACACTTTTCCTACTAACTTAGCATCATCAAAGTGAGCTGTCGCTTCTACAACGGCTTTAGCCATTGTAGTTGGATCTTCAGACTTGAAAATTCCAGATCCTACAAATATTCCATCCATCCCAAATTGCATCATTAACGCTGCATCAGCAGGTGTAGCAATACCGCCGGCAGTGAAAGTAACAACAGGTAAACGTCCTAATTTCTTAATTTCACCGAGAATTTCAGTGACTTCACCTTCAATATTTTTTCTAGATTTTCCGAATGCGTTATAACCTGCAGACTCTCCTAAATTTCCTTTTGCTTCTTCATCTAAAACAAAGAATTTATCAACCATACGGGTAGCAATCTTTTCTAATTTTGTAGAAGCTTGAACAGCAGCTATTTCAGCTTGTAATAGTCTTGCATGTCTCATTGCAGCAACAACATTTCCTGTGCCAGCTTCTCCCTTTGTTCTTATCATTGCCGAACCTTCCCATATTCTTCTAACGGCTTCACCAAGAGAAGTTGCACCGCAGACAAAGGGTACTGTAAAGTCGTCTTTCACGACGTGATAATAGGGATCTGCAGGCGTCAAAACTTCAGATTCATCAATCATGTCAACACCTAATGCCTCCAAAACTTTAGCTTCAGCAGTATGTCCAATTCTACATTTTGCCATAACTGGAATAGTAGTACATTCTATAATCTCTTTAATCATATTAGGATTTGACATTCTTGCAACACCACCATCAGCCCTTATGTCTGAAGGTACACGTTCCAAAGCCATAACTGCGACAGCACCAGCATCTTCTGCAATTTTTGCTTGTTTAGCATTAACCACATCCATGATTACTCCGCCTTTTTGCATTCTTGCGAAACCACGTTTTACGAGTTCTTTTCCGTGTCTTAATGATTCCAAATCTAATTCTTTACTCATTTTTCTCCTATTGGTGGACCGGGTGGGATTTGAACCCACGACCTCCGCCTTGCGAAGGCGGTAATCTTCCAGACTGATATACCGGCCCCTGAGTTATAACTATTGGCACCGGTTTAAAAAAATCAAAGTAATTATGCCGCACTATTTGTTTCCAAATGTTGTGCTGCAGCTTCACTTAATTGTTCATATAATTCATCGTCTTCTACGTTAGAATATGATACTTTGTTATCTCGTCCACGATTTATCATCATAATATCAAATTCAGAAGTTATATTATCAACGTAAGACATGATAGCATATTCTTTTCCGTCTACTTCCAAAGCTCCATGTATCTTCATTTTAATTTCGATACCATCTTGATCTTCAAAAATTTCTATATCGTCATTTTCAACAATAGCCTCAGTCTTTGACTTAGATCCGAAAAGTGAACTTCCCCATCCTTTGAGTTTAGTTTCTTCTTCGGTAATTTCACGACCCATGGATTCAGACCAGGATTTGATAATATCTTCTTTACTCATTCCGATAGTAGCTTCTACTTTCTTCCAATTATTTAGAATCCAAGGAGGGTTATCGAATTTAGTACAAAGAGCTTGTAAGAACATTCTTAAATCATTAGGATTTTCAGTACCAATTTTAAGTTCAATCAAAGAGTTTTTTGGACTTCCAAAAAATCCTTTATATTTTATTGCGCTAAGTCTGGCCTTAAAACCTGCAAACCGAAAAGAAATACTCCAATTCATTTCGTCAAAGCCACTTTCTCGGAGTCTTATCTTTGCTCCGTCGTCAACAGTTGTACAAGCTTCCCAGAATTTTTCCCCAAAATCAGTAAACCATAATAATCCAAAAGTCCCTCTATTTTTAATTTCATAATTGCCTAATTTAAGGGCACTGGTTTTCAACATCGGGTGTTTATTGCGTGGTTGAGCTATCAATGTAACGGAATGCACTAATTTAGCACGAATAGGCATGCATAAAACATCACCGCTAGTTTTAATAACGGTCTACCTCAGCAGAACGTAGGCCTTAGGGTCATTGACGGTAACCAATTCACAAATCTGCCTTTGGATTTATACATAGGCATTAGAAACAGAATTAACCCGCCCATGGTTCAGAGGTTAAACACAAAAAGAGATGGTAATATGAATATAGATCCAACAAGTAGTAAATACGTAATTAAAGCTTCAATTAGAGCAAATGGCGTAGTAAATAAATCAGATGTAGTAGGGGCCGTTTTCGGTCAGACAGAAGGATTATTAGGTGATGAATTAGATCTTCGTGATCTTCAGAAAAGCGGACGAATGGGCCGTGTAGAAGTAGAAATACGAAGTGATAAAGGAAAATCCACTGGAGAGATAGTAATTTCTTCTAGTATGGACCAAGTAGAAACTTCAGTTTTTGCGGCAGCTTTAGAAACGGTAGAACGTGTAGGTCCTTGTAAGGCTACAGTTAAAATTACAGCGTTAGAAGACAGTCGCTCTACTAAGCGTGAAACAATTATTGATCGCGCACGCACTTTATTGATTGACTTAATCAAAAATTCCCGAACTGCAGGTTCAACAATAACAGACACAGTTCGTCAAGCACTTCAAGTAGAAGAAATAGTTCGATTTAAAGGTAAATTACCTGCAGGTCCGAATGTTGAAACTAGTGACGCAGTCATAGTTGTTGAAGGGCGTGGAGATGTTTTGAATTTATTGAAACATGGAATAAAGAACTCAGTAGCAGTCGAAGGAACTAACATACCAAAGGAAGTCGTAGGACTAAGTAAGGAAAGAACAGTTACAGCCTTTGTTGATGGCGACAGAGGTGGCCAAATGATAATTCAAGAACTTTTACAAGTTGCTGAAATAGATTTCATTGCTCGAGCTCCAGAAAATACTGAAGTCGAATATTTGACACATAAACAAATAATGAAATCTTTGAGAGACAAAGTGACAGCAGAATTGTTTATGGAACAAAATAAATGGGCCAGACCAGGTTCTGGTAATTCAAAAAAACCAGCTAAGAAGAATAACCCAAAAGGTCCTTCTAAGGTTAGTCCAAAATCCAGTTCCGTACCTAAAGCAGCAGCTCCTAAGGAAGCTGAACCTGCACCAGAAGTCCCAGTAGAGCCAGCCGTAGCTAGCCCAATTTATATTGAGCAATTAGATCAGCTTCAAGGAAGTAAAAATGCACGATTATTAATGGGTGATGAGATGGCTGATGAAGTTTCCATTGGTGGTCTTCAAGAAGTTCTGGAAAAGCACAAAAGCAATGGAGTAAATACCTTGGTTATGGACGGAATTATTACACAAAGACTAATTGAATTAGTTTCTAAAGTAGGAATAAATACAGTTGTAGCTGAAAAGAAAGGTCCGCTTCCAAGAGATCCTGTCGGAATTTCAATGTTTACTCGTGAAGATTTAACTTAGAATAATATAGATTCACAATTTCAAGCTTTAGCCAAATGGTTATATCCCACTCTAGTGGTGAGCTAAAGCTATGGCCGATGAAGTTAAGATTGATGAAGAAGGTTTACGACGTTCTGCTCGAAGTCAGATAATAGTAGACACTATTGAGCGTAGTCTTGAAAAGATGATATTTGTAGAGTCTAATTTGGGTAAAGAGATGGATCCTCAGGATCTTTTCCAAGTAAGGAGAGAAGCAGTAGCAGCAGTTGCAGAATTAAAATATGCAATTTCTGTTCTAACCGGGAAGCTAGAGATTTAATGTCTTCACGGCTTGTACTCGCTCTGGATGAAACAGATCCAGCTCGAGCTTTAGAGATTGCTAAGATAGTTTCCCCCTTTGTTGCTAAAATAAAGATTAATTATCCTTTAGTTTTATCTGCAGGATTAGGTATTGTTACTGAAATATCTAAGTTTTGTCCAGTAATTTGTGATTTTAAAGTTGCAGATATTCCTAATACAAACAGACTTATTTCAGAAGCAGTCTTTGATGCTGGAGCTTCAGGAATTATAGCACATGCTTTTCCAGGTCCGGAGTCTCTTAAGGCGATTAAAGAAGTAGCAGATTCTAAAGAAATTTATGTAGTAATAACTATGTCTCATCCTAAAGGTGGCGATTTTTTTGATATTGAAAGATTTTGTGCTTTAGCTTTAGAAATAGGAGTTACTGGTGTAATTGCTCCAGCTACAAGACCTGAAGATGTAACTAAAATAAGAGATTTAGTAGGTAATTTAAAGATAATATCTCCAGGAGTAGGCGCTCAAGGAGGTAGTTCTCGTGAAACGCTCAAAGCTGGAGCAGATTACATAATTGTTGGAAGAGGAATTTATCTCTCAGATGATCCGGCAGCCGCAGCAGAAAAATATTCTCGTGAATTTTCAATAAATGATTAGGCTCAATTCGTTCTTTAAATCATTTGGTTCTAGAAAAATTTTAAGAGGTATTGATTTAGAAATAAATTCAGGTGAAATAGTAACATTAATTGGCAATAATGGAAGCGGTAAAACTACGTTACTCCGTTCTATCAATACTTTAGATTTTCCAGATAGTTATATCTTAGCTGAAGTAGATGGTTTTGATTTAGAGAAATATCCAGAAGAAGTTCGTTCACGTATAGGTTATTTGGCTCACAATCCACCCTTTTATCCGGAATTGTCTGGAGCTGAAAATCTGAAGTTATGGCTTGAATTGAACTCAATAGATGATGCAGAGGCAAGAGCTCGTGACTTTTTAGGTCAAGTTGGTTTAGTTTCTTTTAGTGATGATTTATCTGGTAACTATTCAAGAGGTATGATTCAGAGATTAGGTTTTGCTATGGCTCTTTCTCATTCACCAACTACGTTACTTTTAGACGAACCATTTACAGGTCTTGACACGGAAGGTACTGAAATTATCTCTAATTTATTGAAGAAGGCTAAAGATAATGATTGTAGTATTTTACTTGTTACTCATGATAAAGTCACCTATGCGGACAGATTAGTAGAGTTAGTTAGAGGTGAAATCAAATGAATTCGATAATTGTTCTTATCAAAAAGGAATTGAAAATAGAGTTCAGATCATTACAAGGTATAGTTGCATCATGTATGCTTTCTTTTATGATTTTAATGTCCTTTAAATTTTCTATAGTTACTAATTCATTAATCACAGGTTCAGGAATTCTGTGGGCTTCTATTTTGTTAACCGGTTTGGGTTTGATTACACATATTTCCACACGAGAAGTAGAAAGAGGTACGTTAGATATTCTCAAATTGTCTTCAATATCACGATATCAATTATTTTTAGGAAGGATGTTTGGTTCTTTAGCACTTTTATGGGTTTTGAGTAGTGTAATTTTTGTTCTTTATGTTGTAATATTTGAAAATCAATTTGGTAATGACTTATTCTTAGCTTATTTGGTAGTTTTATTTGGTTGCATAGGTCTTTCTGCAGTTGGAATCTTAGCTGCAAGTAGTGCCACACCATTGCATGGTGGTTGGATGATTACATCTCTTTTTGCTATACCTATTCTATTGTTTACAGTTATTGAAGCTGCAATTAGGTGTACAGATTCTTTAATTACAGGCTCATCTAATTTTGAATTAGCATTTATGCTATTAGTTCTTTACAATGCAGTTTTCGTATTTGGTGGAGCTTGGTTGAGCGAGATTTCAGAATAAGTTCACACCTTCTTCTCTCAACAAGTTTATCTTCTGTTTAACACCACCAGATCCACTATAGCCTCCAATATCACCATTAGAACATATTACTCTGTGACAAGGTGTTTTGATTGGGTTTGGATTTGCTCCACAAGCATTTGCAACCGCTCTTGCAGCTTTAGAATGTCCAATATTTTCAGCAATTTGCCTATAAGTTATAACTTTTCCACAAGGTATTTTGTCTATTTCACTCCAGACTTTCCTTTGGAAAGTAGTTCCTTCACTCATTTTTTAATTTTAGTGAAGCTGAATTAATACAATATCTCAAACCAGTAGGTTGAGGTCCATCATCAAACAAATGTCCTAAGTGAGATTTACAGTTCGAGCAAACTACTTCAACACGTTTCATTCCATAGGATATATCTTCTTTTTCAGTAATAATTTCTTTAGTAGCTTCTTTGAAAAAACTAGGCCATCCAGTTCCCGAATCAAATTTGTGTTCAGATTCAAATAAAATTTCATCACAGCATGTACAATGATAATTTCCGTTATCATGACAATCCCAATATTCATTGTCAAATGGAGGTTCTGTAGCACTACATCTGCACACTTGGTATTGTTCTGGAGTTAGTTTATCCTTCCATTCATCTTCCATTATATGATTCCTGAGGATTTTCCGCCTTTCTCGAATGCATTCAGTGCATGATCTAAATCCTCTTTCTCTAATCCCGTACTCATCATAACTCTAATTCTAGATTTGTCAGGAGCAACCATTGGGAAAACAATTGGTAATGCAAAAACATCCAATTTCAATAGTTCTGCACTCAATTCTTTAGCTTTATGAGATTCACCGCACATTACTGGAATAATCGGGGTTTCAGATACTCCTGTATCAAATCCCATAGTTTGGACTTCTTTTCTGAAATATTCAGTATTTGACCATAGTTTCTCGACATGTTCAGGTTCCGATTCCAAGACTTCAATTGAAGCTTTACAAGCAGCAATAGTGGCAGGAGGCGCAGAACCAGACAGCAACATTGTTCTTGATTTGTTGAAAGCATAATCAACCATGTGTTTTTCACCAGCAACAAGGCCACCTACGACTCCAAATGCTTTGGAAAAAGATCCAGATTCCATATCAACTTCATCTTCAACTCCAAAATGGGCACCAATTCCTCTTCCACCAGCTAGTACACCTTCACCATGACAATCATCAATGTATGTCATAGCTCCGTATTCTATCGCTAATTTTGTTATTTTATCCAAAGGAGCAATATCGCCATCCATAGAGAAGACACCATCACTAATTACCAAAGTTTTTTCACTTTCCTTTGTGGCTTCTTTCAATCTATCTTCCAATTCTCCCATATCATTGTGGGCATAAATTGTTCGATTTTCTTTTTTTACACTAGATAATCTCACTCCATCAATAATTGACCCATGGTTAAGTTGATCTGAAATAATAGAATCATTTTTACCTACTAATTGTGGAATCAATCCTGAATTTACAGCAAATCCAGTTTGGTAATACAGTGCAGCTTCACGATTTTTGAATCTTGCAATGGTTTCTTCTAATTCATTGTGGATATCCATATTACCAGCAATAGGTCTAACACTTCCACTTCCGGCGCCATGAGATTTTACTGCATCAATGGCAGCTTGTTTGACTTTAGGATGGTTACTCATGCTGAGATAATTATTTGCACAGAGCATGATTCTTTCTTTGTCATCGATAATAGTTTTACCAGTTGATGGTCCACTAATTACAGGAGGTTTCCAATCAAATCCTTTTTTGACTAAGTCTTCATATTCAGATTTCATCCAGTCAGTCGGCGTAGTCATTAATTCCTCAAATTTTTCAGCATATCCTTAGTCATACTAGTGAGATTAAAACTTGGTTTCCATCCCCATTCCTCTTTTGCAGCGTCATCATTTACAGAGATAGGCCATGAATTTGCAATCTCCTGGCGATAATCCGGTTTAAAGTTACATTCAAAATCAGGCATTATTTTCTGAATGGCTTCTACAAGTTCCAAAGCTGTAAAACTCATTCCAGATAGATTATAATTCGAATGATGTTTTAGAGACTCTAATGGAGCTTCCATAAGTTCCAAAGTTGCTCTAATTGCATCAGGCATATACATCATTGGCAATTTAGTTTGTTCATTTACAAAACATTGATAGTTTTCATTTTTAGCAGCCTTAAAATAAATCTCGACTGCATAATCCGTGGTTCCTCCATTTGGTCTATTCTTCCAGCTAATTAATCCAGGATATCGTATTCCCCTAATATCAATATTATATTTATTAAAATAATAATCACATAATAATTCTCCAGCTACTTTAGTTAAACCATAAACAGTAGTTGGATTCAATGCAACATCTTGAGGCGTATTTTCTTTTGGTATATCTGGTCCAAAAACGGCAATAGAGCTTGGACAGAATATCCGTTGTTCATATTCCCTAGCCACCTCTAGAACGTTTTGAAGTCCATTCATGTTAATATCAAAACAGAGTTTTGGATTTTTTTCCCCTGTAGCAGATAATATAGCTGCCAAATGGTACACTGTACCAATATTATTATCATTCACTATTTTTTTATATTTATTAAAATCTAATATATTACATATCTTGAATGGGCCGTTCTTTGCCACTTCAGTTTCTCTTATATCTATGGCCATTACATTTTCAGTACCATATTTTTCTCTAAGCGCAGCCGTTAATTCAATTCCAATTTGACCTGCGGCACCAGTTACTAGAATTTTTTTGGTATTATCAATAGACACATATGGGCACTGTTGGCATTATTTTATAATGATTCCCAAAGAGTCATTAAATGCTTGTTTCATGGGATTTTATGAGAAATGATTCCCCAATCATAATTGTGAACCTAAAAGCATACGAGCAGGGTTATGGTGCAGACGGTTTTGACTTATGTAAAATAATGGAAGAAATATCTATTGAATATAATGTAAACTTAGCAGCCGCCGTTTCCGCTATTGATTTAGTAGATTTTAGTGATAATCTAAAAATTCCTATATTCGCACAGCATGTTGATGGTGTAAACTATGGATCACATACTGGATCTATATTACCTGAAGCAGTTAGATATTCCGGGGCAGTTGGTACTTTGGTAAATCATGCTGAGTGCCAAATGAGTTGGGAAGAGATTGAAAAAACAATAAATCGCTGTAAGGAGCTTGGGTTATCGACAGTTCTTTGTACTGCAGATTTAGAATCTTCAGAAAAAGGAGCGCATTTTAATCCCGATATGATTGCAGTAGAACCTCCTGAATTGATCGGAGGAGATATCTCAGTTTCAACAGCTAAACCTGAAATAATCTCAGATACTGTTGAAATAGTTAAGAAGATAAATTCAGATATCGCAGTACTTTGCGGTGCAGGAGTAAAGAACCAAGATGACATTTCTAAAGCAATATCTTTGGGTTCCCAAGGAATCTTGCTTGCATCGGGTGTTGTTAAATCATCGGAACCAAGGAAAGTTTTGTTAGATTTAATTAAAGGATTATAATCAATTTTATATAGGGGCTGGAGTAGACAACCTCAGGTTGGTTACTGCTTGTGAAATTTATCACTCGGAGGCTTGCCTAACTCAAATACGGAGTAAAAAAATGTCGATTGGAATTGAACCTTTAGGAGAGATGGTTCTTATAGAACTAGAACAAGCTGCTGAAAAGACAGCTAGCGGATTTATGCTACCAGAAGCAGCCAGAGAGAAAATGAATGTAGGTACTGTTGTTTCAGCAGGCCCAGATTCAGAAAATGTTAAGTCTGGAGACAGAGTAGTATACAAGAAATATGCAGGAACAGAATTAACCTGGGAAGATAGAGATTATCTTTTGGTAAAATCAGAAGATCTTCAAGCAAAGGTCAAGTGAGGTAAAAAATGGCAAAACAGATGATTTATGGTGAAGAAGCAAGAAAAAAGTTGTTGGATGGAATAACTGCAGCAACTGACGCAATTAAGGTTACATTAGGCCCTAAAGCACGTACGGTAGTATTGGACAAATCTTTTGGAAGTCCAACAATTATTAATGATGGAGTTACAATAGCTAAAGACATAGAATTGCCTGATGCTTACGAGAATATGGGTGCTCAATTAGTAAAGGAAGTAGCAAGTAAGGCTCAAGATAATGCAGGAGAT
>Ga0206683_10001383_pt1 | contig 16830 bp, 8 predicted proteins | sample M280m12015metaG_FD_155483 | JGI IMG/M metagenome (GOLD analysis project Ga0206683, IMG submission 155483) | Ammonia-oxidizing marine archaeal communities from Monterey Bay, California, United States - M2 80m 12015 | ecosystem: Environmental > Aquatic > Marine > Intertidal zone | place: USA...
GTCGGGAAAGCTGATTTTCCAAATCTAGAAGAAGAAATTCTAGATAGATGGAAGAAAGACAATACGTTTCAAGCTTCTGTCGACAATAAACCCGAAGAGGCAGAATTCGTATTCTACGATGGCCCACCTTTCGCTAACGGCCTTCCACATCATGGCCATTTACTAACTGGGTATGTGAAAGACGTAGTTCCTAGGTTTCAGACAATGAAAGGTAAAAAAGTAGAAAGACGATTCGGATGGGACTGTCATGGCTTACCCGCAGAAATGGAAGTCGAAAAAGAACTGAAGGTATCCGGGCGAAGTGAAATTACTAAATATGGCATAGATAAATTCAATGAGCGCTGTGAAGAATCAGTTCTTCGTTTCACTGAAGAATGGGAAAAAACTGTAATCAGGCAAGCCAGATGGGTTGATTTTGAAAATGACTACAAGACTATGGATCCTTCTTATATGGAATCAGTCATGTGGGCTTTCAAACAGCTATGGGAAAAAGATTTAATTTACGAAGCATTTCGGGTGATGCCATACTCATGGGGAGCGGAAACACCACTTTCAAATTTCGAAATCAGACTCGATGACGCCACAAGACCAAGACAAGACCCTGCTGTAACAGTAGCTTTCGATCTGGAAGCTAAAGAAAACGAATCTGAAAAAGTCCGCTTGCTGGCATGGACAACCACCCCTTGGACACTCCCTTCTAATCTTGCCTTAGCTGTTGGAGCAGAAATCGAATATTCAAAAAGAAAAGACTCCGATGGAACAATCTGGATCATCGCTAAAAACGCTTTAAACCGTTACGAAGAACAACTTGAAGACATGGAAGATCTTGGAGTTGTTAAAGGTTCTGAGCTCATTGGCAAAAGGTACAAGCCTTTATTCAATTTCTTCGAGTATCGGACTGATGCATTCAAAGTTCTACAAGCTGACTGGATAGACGACCAAGAAGGCACGGGGATAGTGCACATGGCACCCGGTTTTGGTGAAGACGATCAAACAGTATGCGAAGCTAACGATATTCCTATAGGTGATGTGGTACCTGTGGACGATAAAGGGTGTTACACAGAAGAAGTAAAGACCTGGGCGGGAATGAACGTTTTTGATGCCAATTCAGAAATTATTTCTACCTTAAAAAATAACGGGCAATTGATCCGTCATGACAGCTATGAACACAACTATCCACACTGCTGGAGAACAGATACACCAATAATTTATAAAGCGATTTCTTCTTGGTATGTAAAGGTAACCGACCTGACCGAACAACTTCTTGCTAATAACCAGGCAATCAATTGGATCCCTGGACATGTCCAAAATGGAAGATTTGGAATGTGGTTAGAAGGGGCGCGTGATTGGTCAATCAGTAGAAATAGATTCTGGGGTTCTCCGATCCCTGTATGGAAAAGTGACGATTCCGACTATCCCAGAATTGATGTCTATGGAAGCATCGAAGAAATAGAAAAAGATTTTGGTGTAAAACCAGACAACCTTCACAGACCTTTCATTGATGAACTCACGAGACCTAACCCTGATGATCCAACTGGCAAGTCTTTAATGCGTCGTGTGCCAGAAGTTCTGGATTGCTGGTTTGAGTCCGGATCAATGCCTTTTGCCCAAGTTCACTACCCATTTGAGAACAAGGAATGGTTCGATGATCATTTTCCTGCTGATTTCATTGTCGAATACATAAATCAAACAAGAGGCTGGTTCTACACTCTGCATGTTCTAGCGACAGCTTTGTTTGATAGACCTGCTTTCCAAAATGTGATCTGCCATGGAATTCTTCTGGCAGAGGACGGAGCAAAGCTCTCAAAAAAACTGAGAAATTACACAGAACCAAATGAAATTTTTGTCAAACAAGGATCTGATGCTCTTCGTTGGTACCTAATGTCAGCAAATATTGTAAGAGGCGGAGACTCACGCATAAGCGATACTGGAATAGATGATGTAGTACGCCATGTCCTATTGCCCATCTGGAATGCCTACAGTTTTTTTACTCTCTATGCAAATGTTGATGGGTATAGAGCAGAATTTAGAACAGAGTCTGAGCACTTATTAGATCGCTACCTCCTAGCTAAAACTCGACAACTAGTTGAGTCCGTCGACAGCAAAATGGAATCGTATGATCTGCCAGGAGCAACCGAATCAATTCAAGGATTCATAGACGCACTAAATAATTGGTATATAAGACGGAGTCGAGACAGATTTTGGGAAAAAAACACAAAAGAAAACGAGAACCAAAAGAAGGATGCCTACGACACGCTTTACACGGTTCTTAAAATTTTTTCTCAAGTGTCAGCACCATTCTTACCAATGATTATGGAGGAAATTCACACCGGTTTAACTGGGGAGCCGAGTGTCCATTTAACCGATTGGCCGAACCCTGAAATTCTCCCTGAAGATAAAGCCTTAGTAGCAAATATGGACCGTGTTCGTGACGCAGCATCAACGGCTCTGAGGCTTAGAGAAGACGAAGGAATTCGCGTACGGTTGCCTTTGTCATCAATGGTCATAGCAGGACCTGGAAGCAATTCATTAAACAACTTCCTTGAATTACTCACGGACGAGGTGAACGTAAAGAAAATAGAACTCACCGAAGATTTGGATGAGTACGCAACGTATAATTTGCAACCCAACGGCTCTTTACTGGGACCCAGATTAGGCAAAGAGGTTCAGTCAGTTTTTGCGGCCGCTAAGAATGGCGACTGGGTGCTAAATGACGATGGGACCGCAAAAGTCGCTGATGTTTTACTAAGTGAGGAAGAGTTCGAATTGGGACTCCAACCCCATGAAGGAATTACTGCAGCGACTCTAAATTCCGGAGATGCGATAATAGTCCTAGACACTGAAATCACAGAAGATCTCGCTAAAGAGGGAATTGCCAGAGATGTAATCAGGCAAGTTCAACAAGCTAGACGGGACGCAGAGTTGGTGGTAACTGACAGAATCCAAATCTGGCTTGATGGTGGAGAAACTATTCTCGAAGGTGTTAAAACTTTCGAGGAATACGTTGCTAGTCAAATTCTGGCAACAGAAATCCTGTATGGAAGAAACGAAAACCCAGATGTCTCAACTACTCAAGTTGAAATTGATAACCACGATCTGACTTTTTCGATAGTCGTATCTCAATAAGAGTTACAAGAAACACTTTCCTTCTTAAAAAATTATTTATAATCTCTTGACAAACGTGTAATTACATGTGTGAAATATAAACCTTAGCGAAATCGCGGATCCCACCACTCATAACGAGCCACGGTTGGGCGAACGAAATCTCTAAGAAGGGGAAACGGAAGGGAATTATAAATATGGCGCTCGCAGAGGACCGCCTAGATCTAGAGGACACAGAACAAATACAAGAACCGGAATCCGGTTCAGCTATGAAAGTCAAGAAGAGAAACGGAGACTTCGAACCGGTCGACGTTAACAAAATTGTTCGCGCGGTGGAGCGGTGCAGTGCTGGTCTAAATGGAGTCGACCCGATGAGGGTAGCGACACGAACCATCTCTGGTCTAAGGGACGGGGCGACCACAGAAGAGCTAGACGAACTCTCAATTCGAACTGCTGCAGGTTTTATAGTTGAAGAGCCCAACTACTCACGGTTGGCTGGCAGACTCCTTTCAACTGTTATTGATAAAGAGGTAAGGAACCAATCAATTCATTCTTTTTCCCAATCAATAAATATTGGTTTCGAATTAGGTCTGATACACGAATCAGTATCTGACTTTGTTTCTGCTAATGCCCGAAAATTTGATGACACCATTGAACAAGATCGTGACCATCTATTTGAGTTCTTTGGATTAAGGACTGTCTATGATCGTTACCTTTTGAGACATCCAGACAACCGGTTCGTAATAGAAACACCACAGTATTTCTTTCTACGTGTTGCTTGTGGACTATCGAACAATTCAGAAGAAGCAATTCGTTTCTATAAATTAATCTCTTCTTTGGAATACCTTCCCTCTAGCCCTACCCTTTTCAACTCTGCTACGACGCACCCTCAAATGTCGAGTTGCTATCTTCTCGATTCGCCAGAAGATAGTCTCGAAGGCATTTATAAGCGATATACCGATATAGCTCAACTTTCTAAGTTTGCTGGCGGAATTGGGGTAGCTTGGCACAGAGTCAGGTCACAAGGATCCTTAATAAAGGGTACTAACGGTCTTTCAAATGGAATAATACCCTGGCTTAAAACTCTAGACAGCTCTGTTTCAGCTGTTAATCAAGGCGGCAGGAGAAAAGGAGCTGCATGTGTTTATCTCGAAACTTGGCACGCAGACATAGAGGAATTCCTTGAACTCCGTGACAACACAGGAGACCATCTAAGACGAACACATCATTTGAATTTAGCCAATTGGGTGCCTGATCTCTTTATGGAAAGAGTCGAAAAGGACTGGCAATGGTCTCTTTTTGACCCTAAAGAAGTACCTCACTTAACAGATTTATATGGAGCGAACTTTGCTACCGCTTACACCAAAGCTGAGGAAGAGGGCCTCTACGTTAAACAGATACCGGCTAGAGAGCTCTACAGCAAAATGATGCGCACCCTTGCACAAACCGGAAATGGATGGATGACATTCAAAGATGCTTCTAACACTAAATGCAACCAGACCGGCGAAGGTGACCAAGTTGTGCACCTATCAAATCTTTGTACAGAGATTTTAGAAGTAACGAATCAAGATGAAACCGCTGTATGTAACTTAGGTTCGGTCAATCTCGGTGCTTTAGTAAAAAATGATTCCTTCAACTTTGATCATCTTGGAGAAATAATCCGAACGGCTGTCCCATTCTTAGATCGCGTAATAGACATAAACTTCTACCCGACACAAGAAGCAGGCACCTCAAACAACGCCTGGAGACCAATAGGTCTTGGGTTAATGGGGCTTCAAGACGTTTTCTTCAAACTGGGCTTACCTTTCGACGACCCTAAAGCACGTGAACTGTCCAAAAAAATCTCAGAAGAAATATATTTCAATGCTCTTTGGGCATCAACTGAACTGGCGGAAGCATCAGGACCTCACCCTAATTTTGACAAAACACGCGCAGCCTCAGGTGACCTTCAGTTCGATCTATGGAATGTGGAACCAAGTAACCCGGAACGATGGGAGAGCCTCAGAAAAAGAATCTCTAAACACGGACTTCGTAACTCTTTAATGATTGCTATTGCTCCAACTGCAACAATTGGCTCAATTGCAGGATGCTACGAATGTATAGAACCACAAGTATCAAACCTGTTTAAGAGAGAAACGCTCTCTGGTGAATTTCTTCAAATTAATCGATACCTAGTTTCCGAACTACAAAAAAGATCCCTTTGGACGGAAAGCATGATTAATGCCCTGAAACAATCAGAAGGTTCCATTCAGGAAATTGAAGGAATACCAGATGACCTGAAAGAAATTTATAGAACTGCTTGGGAAATACCGATGCGGTCTTTGATTGATATGGGAGCTGAAAGAGGCGCCTTCATCGACCAAAGCCAGTCCCTCAATCTATTTATGGAATCTCCGACTATAGGAAAACTTAGTTCCATGTACATGCACGCTTGGAAATCTGGTCTGAAAACAACTTATTACTTGAGGTCTAGACCAGCTACCAAGATTAATAAGACGACTGTAAACAACGACGATACTGCAGAATCCTCGGAAACAACTTTTACTGACGCTGAAGCAATCGCTTGCTCTTTAGAAAATCCAGAGACTTGTGAGGCATGCGAGTAATGGCACTTTCTGAAGTTTTTCCTGAACCCGCTAGTGAACTAGCCGAGCAACCAAATCTCGCCTCAATAACAAGGCCTACTAATATTTTAGATCCAGGTTTTGATTTAACACTCAGACCCATGCGGTACCCGTATTTTTACGAGATGTACCAGGATGCAATCAAAAATACTTGGACAGTGGATGAGATAGATTTTTCCACTGACCTTACAGATCTACGTAGCGGAAAAATGGATTCCGCACACATACACCTTGTGAAAAGACTCGTGGCATTTTTCGCTACCGGTGATTCAATAGTCGCTAATAATTTGGTGCTGAACCTCTATAAACACATAAATGCTCCAGAAGCACGAATGTACCTGTCACGTCAACTTTATGAAGAGGCCTTACATGTTCAGTTCTATCTAACGCTTCTCGACAATTACATACCAGATCACGACGAGCGAGAAGAAGCTTTTGCAGCTATACACAACATCCCTTCGATCCGTAAAAAAGCTGATTTCTGCTTCAAATGGATGGGGTCAGTCGATGATCTGGATGAACTTGATACGGATGAAAAGCGTAAAGCATTTCTAATGAATCTTATTTGTTTTGCTTCTTGCATAGAAGGCTTATTCTTCTTTGGAGCCTTTGCCTATGTTTATTTTTTACGGGATCAAGGACTTCTAGACGGCTTAGCTTCTGGCACAAACTGGGTTTTCAGAGATGAAAGCTGCCATATGAATTTTGCTCTTGCAGTTGTGGACACAGTTAGAGAAGAACAACCAGAACTCTTTGATGAGAGCTTTAAAGCTCAAATAACCACAATGATAGAAGAAGCCGTGGACTGTGAATATCAATTTGCAGAAGATCTCTTAGGAGGACAGGGCGTTAACGGAATGTCGCCCGCTGATACTCTTGAATACCTAAGATTTGTAGCAGACCAACGTTTAGCAAGACTGGGAATAGAACCGATATATGGCTCAAAAAATCCCTTTGGTTTTATGGAACTTCAAGATGTAGCTGAATTAACAAATTTCTTCGAAAAGACAGTCACTGCATACCAAACCGGTGTTGAAGGTGAATTCTCTATGAACGAAGACTTTTAGTAGCGTCCCTCCCCCTCCGATTCCCCAATCGGACGTAGATAAGACCCCCTTTTTAGGGGGTCTTATCTGATTTCATAAGAGAATTTGAACGGTATTTAATTGCCGCGGCTCCAGCTCCTAGAAAAATAGCGGCTCCAATAAATGAACTTATTACCAGTAGGGAATTCGAATCCTCTACGCCTTTATCATCTTTAATGTTTTTTTCCTTTATCTTTTCAGCGGAGATTTTTAGCGTGCTTGTAGTAGTCGCTATTTTCTCTGGAACTGATTGAGGGACGACCTCATTAGGAATATCTACTGACACGTCTTGTTGCAAAGTTGTAGTAGGAACATCTATAGGAATCGTGCTCGAAGTATCGGGAATTTTCACAGTCCGAAAAGGACCAGAAATTTCATAAGTTACACCTGTGCGGCTCCCGTAAGAACCAACACCCCAATTGATAGCTGGAATGACATCACGAACTAAGCGGTTACCTTCAGCTCTCTGAGAACTTATATAGAGACGTTTTCTAAACGGATCAAAACACGGCCCTGTTAATGCGGAAAAATCATGTTGTAAGCCGGTGGCTCTACAAAAAGGCTCAACAGAACCTTCAGGAGTGATTACGACCAATTCCATATTGCCGTTAGTCTCAGCTACAAAAACATCACCTGTTAGTGGGTCAACAGTTAGATCATCTATACCAGTAAGAGGTTGTCTTCCATTTTCTCCATTCCAAATGACCTCATACCGGTTAGACGAAAGATTTATGGAATGAACTCTATTATCTAATCTGGTTGAGAAATATACGGAATCTTTTTCATACCAGCACCCCATACCTCCTGCCATTAATTTACCTTCGTTAACTTTTTCTCTATTTGGAATAGTTCCATCCAAATGGTCTGTAATTTTAATCCATTGAATAGATCCGTCACTTTCGACTTTCAAGGCTTCCAATAACCCGTTTTTCAAATTGGGCCATTGGTCAGGTACGTATCTGTAAAAAAGTCCCCTTCTGTGATTTTCAGTCATATAGAGACACTTTCGTTCTCTGTCTATGGCTATATCACCATGGTTTCTTAGCCCGACTCCTTGAAGTTCTATAGGGAGATCGAGACCATTTGGATCACACTCCCATACCTTTCCTTCGTTAAACAGATCTGATTCGCATGACAACCATGTCCCCCAAGGAGTCGCACACCCTCCTGCGTTTGAATGACTCCAGGCTAAAATCGGATGAGCATCAATAACCGATCCAGAAGCATCAAAATGGATTGAAGAGGCACCTCCCCATGTCTCATTAGGCGTTAGGTAGTTACTTACTTCGCTATTAGAAATAAAGAACCATCCTCCACTTCCATCAGGGATGCTCCCTGCGCCCGAAGGAAATAGATGCCATTGGTAACCGCTTCCTTCCACTTGGTCACCGCCAATAGCTATGACTTTTGATTTGAAACCTTCAGGAAGAATGAACCCATTTTCATCAGGTTCTCTGTCTTTAATTGATCCGTATGGTCCGACTTCAGGTGCTGCTTCTAGCAATTCTCCGTCTAGAAGCAATCCGACGCCAGCTAGTCCAGCAATACTATTTTTTAAAAACGAGCGTCGGTCCATTGCATCTCCTGAACACAGATAAACCGACCTTACTTAACTAATAGTTATTCAGCGGGGTTTTCTTCTTTTGTTCCCCTTCGACGTACAGCTACAACTACTGCGAGCACAGCAGCAACTGCTGCTGATACTCCGCCTATAAGTACCCCATTACTTCCCTTGTCATCTTTTACAGGAGTCGCTGTTTCTACTGCTTTTGCCAAAGTTGTAGTTGGCGCAGCAGTCGTAGTCGTAGGAGCTGCAGTTGTAGTCGTAGGCGCAGCAGTCGTAGTCGTAGGAGCAGCAGTCGTAGTCGTAGGCGCAGCAGTCGTAGTCGTAGGAGCAGCAGTCGTAGTCGTAGGAGCAGCAGTCGTAGTCGTAGGAGCAGCAGTCGTAGTCGTAGGTGGTGGAGGGATAATTCTCCCCCTGAAAGGTCCTGAAATCTCATAAGTAACACCAGCGTTGTATGCATCACCGTCGGTATATGCCTCGACCACTTCATTTGGTCGTTTATTCGATGGACCTCTTTGTGAACTGAAATAAAGACGGTCCCTGCTTGGGTTAAAACATGGTCCTGTCATTTCAGACCCGTTGTGTGCAGAGTCCGCGAGACGACAAAATGGTGCTACTTCTCCTTCAGGGCTTATAACTACAAGTTCCATGTTTCCACCATCTTCAGCTATGAATAAATCACCGGAACCTTCTTCCACAGTGACGTTGTCAACTCCTGTCAACGGTTGCCTGTCGTTCATTTCGCCCGTAACTGGATCAACACCATCCCATATCAATTCATATTTTTGGTTTCGTAAATCAACTGCATGGATTCGATTATCTGATTTAGTAGCGAACCATATCCATCCATTGTGATACCAAATACCTTCACCCCCCGGAGTAATAAAAGCTCCAGGTGCCTGCTCTTCAGTGGGTGTAGAGACACCACTTGGATCATCAATTCGACCCCAAGTAACATATTCACCGTCAGAGACATACATGGCTTCTAGAATCCCACTTGATAAATCAGGATACGAATCCGGAGTAAACCTATAAAGCAAACCATTATTTTTATCCTGAGTTAGATACAACTTTTCATCTACTGGATCAACTGCGACAGCCTCATGAGCGAAATATCCCAATGCATCTCTTGCAATTGCAACATTTTGTCCTGTCGGATCACATTCCCAGACTTTGCCCCATAGCGGAGGGAAAAAACCTTCTTCACATGAAAGCCAAGTACCCCAAGGAGTTAGACCACCTGCACAGTTGGAATGACTATTTTCCAAAATTGAGTAGGCATCAATTATTTCTGCATTTGTATTGAAATGTATGGATGAGACTCCTCCATGTCCTTCGAAATCTGTCATAAAATTAAAGACTTCGCTGTTGCAAACGTAATACCATCCACCATCTCCGTCAGGGAAAGTTGCTGCACCATCTGGAAAGATATGCCATTGATGAGATGTGTTTGGAACCGAATCTCCAGAGGTCGCGATAATTCTGGAAGTGAAACCTTCTGGAAGAATTATCCCATTGGCATCTGGTTGAATTCCTTCTAGCGATCCATAAGGTCCAACTCCCGGCTCTGCGGCAGAAACAGCAGCCATATCTAAAGTGGAAATCATCCCAACTCCTGCTGCACCTATGAGTCCATTTCTTAAGAACTGCCTACGATCCATGATCCGAACACTAACGCTCAATCTCATTTCAAAGAAATCGGACTGCTTCTATTTTGATTGATTAATTTTTTCGGAATATCTCAAGCAATCTTTCAGCTCCAGCTGTAGCGCTGATTTTTCCTTCTAGGACTGTCTTTTCTAATTGAGGAACTTGTTCAGTAACAGAAGGGTGATCATGCAAATCTGAAGATAACCGCTCTTCTACTATTGACCACATCCATTTCAATTTTTGGATTTTTCTACGTTCTATCCACTCTCCGCTGTTTTCAAGAATCTTTCTATGATCTTTAATTTTCTCCCACACTTCATCAAGGCCTTCTCCTGTTATTGAACTGCAGTTAACCACTGGGGGCCTCCAATTAGAAGCCGCTGGTTGTGTGAGCCTAAGTGCAGAAATATAGTCCTTAGCTGCTTCAAAGGCTTTGGATTGATTTTCACCATCCGTTTTGTTAACAGCGATCATGTCAGCCAGTTCCAAAACTCCTTTTTTGATTCCTTGTAATTCATCTCCTGCTCCAGGAAGCATCAAAACCAAAAAAATATCTACCATTTCAGCTACAACAGTTTCTGATTGACCTATACCAACTGTCTCCACCATGACTATGTCGTAGCCTGCAGATTCAAGCAAGGCCATGGATTCTCTTGTCGTTCTAGTTACCCCACCTAAAGTTCCTGAACTAGGTGAGGGTCTCACAAAAGCATTGGGATCATTCGCTAAACGAATCATTCTAGTTTTATCGCCTAATATGCTTCCGCCACTAACAGTGCTAGTCGGATCGACAGCTAGAACTGCAACTTTATGTCCGGATTCTATGAGTTTGCTTCCCATTGCTTCAATAAATGTGCTTTTACCAACACCTGGGACACCAGTAATTCCTATTCGGTGTGCTTCGCCGGTTTTTGAAGAGATCTGAGCTAAGAGGCTTTCAACTACTTCTCGGTCATCTGACCTATTTGACTCAACTAGAGTAAGAGCCTTTCCAAGAGATGTTCGATCTCCCTGCAGAACCCCTTTAACCAGTTCGTCTAGATCAACCTTCACGACAATTTCTCTAAAAGTTCAAGAGCGGCTTCAGCAATAACTGTTCCAGACGGGAACACTGCTGCAACACCAGCGTTTTTAAGTGCGTCAAAATCATCTGGAGGTATCACTCCCCCTACAACAATAGCGATGTCTCCGCGTCCTAAAGATTCGAGTTCTTCTTTTAACTGTGGGACCAGAGTTAAGTGGCCTGCGGCTAAAGAACTTACACCTACAACATGTACGTCATTTTCAACTGCCTGCATCGCAGTTTCAGAAGGTGTTGCAAACAAAGGTCCTATATCAACATCAAAACCTAAATCTGCGAAAGCAGTGGCTATTACTTTTTGACCACGATCATGTCCATCCTGTCCAATTTTCGCAACAAGAATCCTAGGACGTCTTCCAGAATCAATTTCAAACTTGTCAGCGCTTTCTCTAACAGTCTGAACGGCTTCATTGTCCCCTACTTCACTGCTAAATACTCCTGAAATTGTTCTTACCTCCGCTCTATGGCGTCCAAAAATCTTTTCAAGCGCATCGCTTATTTCTCCGACCGTAGCTCGCGCTCGTGCAGCTTTCACCGATGCATCTAATAAGTTTTGATTTTTTTCTGCAGCATTTGTTAACTCGTCAAGAGCAATCTGGCACTGTTTTTGATCACGTGTGGCTTTCAGTTCTTCAAGCTGAGAAATTTGTGATGCTCTTACTTCAGCGTTGTCTACTCTGAGAACATTTACTACTGACTCCGTCTCAGGACGATACCTGTTTACTCCTATGACTGACTGCTGCCCAGAGTCGATACGGGCTTGGGTTCTTGCAGCCGCTTCTTCAATGCGTAGTTTTGGGATTCCAGCTTCTATAGCTTTTGCCATACCGCCTGAGTTTTCGATCTCATCAATGTGTTGCATTGCTTTTTCTGCGAGATCATTCGTGAGTCGTTCCATGTAATAGCTTCCACCCCAAGGGTCGATAACTCTGCATGAGTCAGTTTCTTCTTGAAGAAAGACTTGGGTATCGCGTGCGATTTTTGCTGAGAAGTCTGTTGGTAAAGCTAGAGCTTCATCGAAAGAATTTGTATGAAGTGATTGTGTGTGACCTTGGGTTGCAGCCATGGCTTCTATACACGTCCTAATCACATTGTTATAAGGGTCTTGAGCTGTAAGGCTCCAACCAGATGTTTGGCAATGTGTTCTGAGTGATAGAGAACGTTCATCTTTTGGTTCGAACTGTGACATCAGCCTTGCCCAGATAAGGCGGGCTGCTCTCATTTTAGCTACTTCCATGAAAAAATTCATTCCGATTCCCCAAAAGAAACTTATTCTTGGAGAAAATGAATCTACATCTAAACCTGCTTCTAGACCTGCTCTTACATATTCAATTCCGTCTGCCAAGGTGTAAGCCAGCTCTAAATCTGCTGTTGCTCCAGCTTCCTGCATGTGATAACCAGAAACAGAAATGCTATTGAATCGAGGCATTTCTGAACTTGTATATGAAAAGATGTCAGAAATTATTCTCATCGATGGCTCTGGTGGATATATATAGGTATTTCGAACCATAAATTCTTTGAGAATGTCATTTTGGATCGTGCCAGTTAACGCTTTCGCTGGTACTCCCTGCTCTTCCGCTGCGACTATGTACAAAGCCATTATTGGTAATACAGCACCGTTCATCGTCATTGAAACACTCATTTTGTCAAGTGGTATTCCATCAAATAGCTTTTGCATATCCAAAATGGAATCAATCGCTACTCCTGCCATTCCTACATCCCCTGCTACTCGGGGGTGGTCGCTGTCATACCCTCGGTGAGTTGCTAGGTCAAATGCAACAGAAATTCCTCTTTGACCATCTTCAAGATTTCTTCGATAGAAAGCATTTGATTCTTCTGCTGTTGAAAACCCACCATATTGTCGAATTGTCCATGGTCTAGTTTTATACATTGTTGCATGAGGACCTCTCAAAAAGGGAGCTAGTCCTGGCCATCCATTCAGAAAATCTAAACTCTCTATATCTTTATGTGTGTAACAGGCATTGATCTTGATTTTCTCAGCTGTTTCCCATAGCTCACCGTTATGTTGATCTGAATTGTTAGATTCAAGTTTTTCGATTACGTCACTACTCACGTCTGCAGTCTGATCGAATTCAATTTTGGAAAAATTAGGGATTTTAGTCATGATTAGAGCCTTGAATTTTTAACAGTTCCTGAACTTTTTCTTCATTTTTAAGAACTTCTACGATGCCTCCTGAAGACTCAATCTGCTGAAAAGTTTCCCAAGATTGCTGCGCTAATTGTTCTGTAAGATTCTCAACAAACCAAGACCCACCGGCAGGATCAACAACGCGACCTATGTGACTTTCTTCCGTGAGTAGAAGTTGAGTATTTCGTGCGATACGTCTTTCTGACTCTCCTCCAGAAATTTCGTCTGAGAGAGAAAATGGAATGACAGTTATTGCCTCCGCTCCGCCTATTCCTGCCGCAAATGCTGCAACTGTCGCATTAAATGAATTAAACCAAGGATCTTTTTTGCCCATTGCCTTATTGGAAATAACAGCATGTTGGCTTTGTGTTTGGTTCTCTGTTGTTGCTCCGCATTCTTTTGTTATCTGTGCCCATAAACGTCTAGCTGCTCTAAATTTTGCAATAGTCATGAACTGATCACTGCTTGAAGAATAAGTGAAATACATGTTTTGTATCACCGTTTCAATTTCTAATTCTGTTTTTTCGAGTTCCCGTAAATAGTGGACTGCCACGGATAATGAATATGCGAGTTCAGCTGAAGTTGATCCATCAAGTTCTGGATAGAAACTGCTATCGATATCTATAACCTTCGCAAACCCACTTCTGTCTATGAAATCAGGAACCTCTGACAATTCACTGTTATGGTCGCTTTTGGTTCCTTTTTGTAGAGATGCTCCTATGGGGTCTATTCCTAATCCGCCATGACGATCAGACTTTTCTATATCACGCTGGTCCCATAACTCGATGATCCATTTTGCAATCTCTGGACCCTTCACTTGTGGCTTAAACCAAATGCTCGTCATGTTTAAAAAAACGTCTTCGAGAGCCTTATCCAAATCGTTAATAGACTCAATTCCAATTTTTTCGGAATCAATAAATAATGACGTTGAACCATTTAGAAGTTCATTCAACGCAGATTTGTTCGCCAATTCGGGATTTGAATCATCGATTAAAGCTCGGATATCCCAAGTCCCATTTTTATGTCCACCTATTTGATTTCCTCGTGTGAAAGGAGTTACGCCGGGAATACCCGAAGGGTTCGTCAGTTTCTGATCTTCGGAACTGTAAATAGCTTTTATTTCAATTCCATCATCGGCAATATTATTTAATGATTCAATTGACTTATCTGACAATGTCTCTAAAGCTAGATCCTCCCAGTCTTGACGAGAGTATGCGTTAAAAAAATCAGACACATTTATGGTTTCTTTTTCAGATTGAGAGTTATTAGCCACCCTTTGATGGTATTTGAGAAAATGTCATCAAAATCACCACTTGTGACTAATTACCCTATTTTGAGGCGAAATTTTTTTAAAAACTTATTGTACGGTAGGTTCTGAAAAGAAAAAGATTGCCAACTAAGCGATCTTCTTTGACTTCTGGAAAGATGAATTTATGCGAATATCCACTCTTTTAAACTACGCCAATGACCCAAAGGACTCTGCCAGACAAGCTAAAGATTTGGAGTCAGCAGGTGTCGACATGATCTGGATCCCTGAGGCTTATGGTTTTGATGCTGTGAGCTTATTGGGCTATTTGGCGGCCGAAACTGAGACAGTAGGTCTCGGTAGTGGAATTTTAAATACATATAGCAGAACTCCAGCAGCTTTAGCTCAAACCGCTGCAAGTCTTGATTCTCTGTCTGGTGGACGCTTCACACTCGGCTTAGGTGCATCTGGGCCTCAAGTGATTGAAGGTTTCCACGGAATTCCCTATTCAATGCCTTTAACACGCCTTAGAGAAGTTATGGAAATTTGTCGGATGGCATGGAAACGTGAACCGCTCACTTATAACGGTAAAGTTTTCGATCTACCTCTGCCTGCCGAGCAAGGAACTGGACTGGGAAAACCATTAAAGATCATTAATCACATGTATCGAGAGGATATACCCATCTATGTTGCTTCTCTGGGAGCTAACAGTGTGGAAGAGACTGCCGCTTCAGCTAATGGTTGGCTTCCTTTCATGGTTTTCCCTGAAAGAATGGACACGGTATGGGGTGATTCTGTTAGGGCCGGTCTAGAAAGAAGAGATCCAGAGCTTGGCGATTTTGATGTTGTAGCAGGAGGTTTAGTTGCTATAGGAGACGATGCCGAACAATACAGAAACATGGCTCGACCTATGGCTGCTCTTTACATAGGTGGTATGGGTGCTAAAGGAAAGAATTTTTATAACGACCTTTGCTGTCAATACGGCTTTCCTGACGAAGCTTCAGCAGTTCAGGAAGCCTATTTGGATGGTCGAAGAGATGAAGCTATAGCCGCCCTTCCTGATGAATTGATTGAAAAATCTAATATGTGCGGTGACGAAGCATACGTTAAAGATCGCTTGGCTGCCTACAAGGAAGCAGGAGTTACGAGCCTTAATGTGACACCTATTGGTGGTGACCCTGCTGCCATTTTAGGTCGCTTACGTGAATTAGCTGAAGACGTCTAATAGGCCTAAATGACCGATAACTTCAAGCCTTTTGTCATCTCTGTTGGTGATGACGAAATAGCAGATCTCAAGGAACGTCTAGAAAAAACTAGATGGCCTGACCATTTACCCGATGCGGGATGGGATTATGGCATCGATGCAAATTTGGTCAGGGACCTCGCCGAGTATTGGAAAGATGAATTTGACTGGCGTTCTTTCGAAACCTACTTAAACTCTTTTGAAAATCTAACTACCGATATCGACGGTCAACGTATCCACACCATCCATGAACGTTCTAAAAACCCTGATGCTATTCCGCTATTGATAAGCCATGGTTGGCCCGGTTCAATAGTCGAATTTCTAGATGTCATAGGCCCTTTAACGAATCCTCAGGATCATGGCGGCGATGAATCTGATGCTTTCCACGTGATCGTTCCTTCTCTGCCTGGCTACGGGCTGTCCGGACCTACTTCTGAGCGTGGATGGGGACCTACACGAATAGCTCGCGCTTTTGCCGAATTGGCTAAGAGTTTAGGTTATGACCGCTATGGCGTACAAGGAGGCGATTGGGGTTCAATAATTTCACGTGAGATATGTCGCGTAGCGCCAGAAAATGTAACTGGATGTCACATAACCATGCTGACCGGGGGGCCTCCGGGGAAGCCTGACGACATGGAAGATATTACCGATATTGAACAGCAATTACTTGACCGAGCTGCTTGGTACCAAGCAGAAGATGATGGCTACTTCCGGATTCAACAAACAAGACCTCAGACTCTTGGCACAGGCTTAAACGATAGTCCTGCCGGACTTTTAGCTTGGATTACCGAAAAATTCTATGGATGGACAGACAATGGTGGTGATCTTCTAACTACTGTTGACAAAGACAAGCTCTTGGCAAACGTTTCTCTCTATTGGTTTACTGGAACTATTAATTCTTCGACTCGAATTTATTATGAGATGTTTAAAACTCTTGAACCTGGTTTCGGTTCAACTGGAGATACACCTGTTGGTGTGTCAGTTTTCCCATATGAACTAATGATGCCGCGCCGACGTTGGGTTGAAGATTCAATGAATTTGGTTCTATGGGCTGAACATGAAAGGGGTGGGCATTTCGCTTCTTTA
>Ga0206683_10001384_pt1 | contig 16828 bp, 17 predicted proteins | sample M280m12015metaG_FD_155483 | JGI IMG/M metagenome (GOLD analysis project Ga0206683, IMG submission 155483) | Ammonia-oxidizing marine archaeal communities from Monterey Bay, California, United States - M2 80m 12015 | ecosystem: Environmental > Aquatic > Marine > Intertidal zone | place: USA...
CGGCGGAGATGTTTGGGGTGTAGACCAGCAGTACTCCACAGAGAAAAGCCCCTACGGATATGTACGTGCGTCGATAGCCTGTTTTGTCCGAGAGTGCGCCGTACACGGGTTTGAACATCCAGGGTGTGGAGACGATTGCCCAGAGGTAGGTGTTTTCGGCGGGACTGATGTTCAGTGTGTCCACTAGGTGAAATTGTACGGCGACGGCGATGAAGGAAAAGGTGAAGCCAAAGACAAAGTACGCGTAGTATAGTGGCGTAAACATTATAGTTAGGACGAGTATGTTATATAACTAGGGAAATACTATGTTAATGATGGCATTTGTGTCCAATTATCTGGGTCTCTTCTCGCGAGCCTTTGGTACTGAGACTACTATTATTGGCAGACTGAAACTGACCAACTGCTTCACTACATTGTTTGAGAATATGGAGGGCAACTTTATGGCTCGTTTCAAGCACGAGAGCTACGCGTATGCTTTGGAAAAGTCGCACGTGACGATGAAGTCCATCTACATGTACAATGGTCTGCTGCGGGTCTGTAAGACGCATGTCCAGAACGACTACATGGAGGTTTCCTTTGACTGCATAGAGACTGCGGAGGAGTGGGACACTGTTTCGGAGCAGATTGCTTCGGTGCATTTCCAAATCCCTTGGCTTCTCCGCGATTTTTCTCGCGCCTGGTATTCGATTGCATCGGACGATTTGCGCAAGCGCGTGTACAAGCGGAAATAGCTAGTGCGTTTGCAGCCAGAGAACTGCTCCCTGCACCATGGCAATGTCGTCTGCGGCTAGTGCCAGCGCTTTCTCCTCCTGCATGTGCTCTCTACTGGACGTACTATTGGCTATGCATTCTATTCTTGTCTGGTTGTGACTGCGTATGCGAAAACGGCGCATATCGTCGCACGTGAAAGGACTGCTGTAGTCGATGAAGCCGTAGAGAATGTAGACTATGAGCGTGCTGGTATTGCCGTAGGAAATGTAGATTTGTGAGCCGGAGGGCTGGTAGTATGCCGTCATTATAAGATAGTGGGTCGTGTTTTGTAACAGGGGCTTTCCCATTCTGTGGTGGTTGAACATATCTAGGACCGGTATCAGTCCGTGCTGCCACTGTCGAGAGCGCACTACACTGTCCATGATGGAACTTCGTCTTTTCGAGACAACGGCTTGGATCAGTTTGCTGCCAAAGTGGGTCGTTGGACCCTTGAACCCACAGTTTCCGATGGGCGATTGGCAGGTCGTCGGCAGGGAGTTGACGTACTGGACCCACATGGACTCTGTATTTGTCTGCGATCTCAGTGTGGTCATGTAGTTGCTGTATTCGGTGTCGTTCATGTTGTTTTTGTTGCTGTACTGTCTGGGGAAGGAGGCGATGACTATGTTGGGGTCAATGGGGCAAGTGGCATAGGCGCCTCCGTCGCGCAGGGATATGCATTTGTGTAGGTAAATATCTTTGTAGGCATCGATGCAAGTGATCCACGTGATCCAAGCGACGAGTCCTAGCATTCATGTGTCTTCCAGCCTTTTTATATCTTCCAGCCTGACCCTGGATGTAGACATTCTGCATTATTGACTACGTTGTTGCTGACAACATTCAGTTCGTGCTGCAATTCTCGAAACTGTTTGTACGGGACGTGGTTGCGAAATCCTTCGATCATGTTGCAGATGACGTTCCAGACCTTTTGATCCCAGTGCCATCTCCATGCGCGCATGTTTCTGGGTCCCCAGGAGATGGAGATGGTGCTGCGATGCCCGGAGCATGCCATTTCGGCGTAGGTTTGCGCCAGGTAGTAGTACTTGAAATGAGCGTACGGTCTTTGTGTTTTGGCGGGACACTTTATTTCTACGATGCCTTGCTCCTGGATGCCTTCTTGGTTAAAGATGGCGTAGGTTCCATCGGGCGAAGCACCCAGGTATGGAACGGTATGTGGGTAGAAGGGGGATTCGGCGATGTAGATGTCCATGTCTGCTTTCTCTAAAAAGTAGGAGAGGGCGATGTCTTCGTGTTTTTTGCCGTACTCCATGTATCCCTTGGCTTCTTCGGAAAAGGGTTCTCGGGGTCCCTTGTTCCAGACTTGCTGCCAGTACTGTTCGTACTCGGCTTCGGAGTTGACAAAGTAGAGGTTGGCGTATTTGGAGCCGGTCAGGCGTCCCTTTCTCTGTTTGAACCAGGCGGGCGTGCATTGTTGAATGCCTCCGACGAGGGGAAGAAATCTGGGATGTTTGCAGACCGCGTGATTATTATCGTCAAAGACTACGTGTTGCATGTTTGCTTTGTCTTGTCGTTTTTTTTTCGTTTGCCATAATCGTGGAGTATATATATGACTGTGAATTTGTGTAAATGTCGGTCCGACAAAATGTCCCTGTCCAGAATGTCCCCGCTCTCCCTGTTGTTCCCATCACGGATGTGAGCTTCTATGATACAATGAAAAAGGAAGGTAAAAAATTGAATAAGAAGGTACGTTCGGCGGCAGATGCAATGAAGAAGACATTGCCAACGAAGGCGACACAGTACGAAAAGCCGTTTGTTCCCGGCTGTTGTTCGGATACTTTGTGTTCGTTTCATATGGCAAACGAAAGATAATTCTGGTGAAGATCCAAAAAAAAAATGTCCAAGTATAGTTTATTTCCAATTCAGGATGATGGTCTGTGGGATTTGTACAAGCATGCGGTGGCGAGTTTTTGGACAGTGGAGGAGGTGGATTTGGTGCCGGATCGCAAGTTTTGGGAAGACTTGACGGACTCCGAGCGCAAATTTATCAAGACTGTGCTGAGTTTTTTCGCCGTTTCGGACGGTCTGGTGAATTCGAATTTGCTGATGAACTTCGCCAATGAAGTGGAGGACTCGGCTTCTCAGTGTTTCTACGGTTTCCAGATTGCCATTGAGAACATTCACGCCGAGATGTACGCTTTGCTTATTGAGGCGTATGTGCAGTGTCCCCAAGAGCGTCTCGAGCTGTTTGACGGAATTACTAACAACGAAAGTATCCAAAGAAAGGCGGACTGGTGTTTGAAGTACACGGACCGCAGTGTTCCGTTTCAGGAGCGTCTGGTCGCCTTTGCGATAGTGGAAGGTGTGTTTTTCAGTGCGTCCTTCGCTAGTATTTTCTGGTTGAAGAAGCGTGGTTTGATGCCCGGTCTGTGCTTCAGCAACGAGTTAATATCTCGCGACGAGGCTCTGCACACGCGTTTTGCGATTGCGAAGTATTTTCGAGGCGATGCTCTTCCGGAGGCTAAAATTCATGAAATCATGGGTGCTGCGGTGGCTGTGGAGATTCACTTTGTGGAGAACTCTCTTCCGGTGCCTCTGATTGCTATGAATTCGGATCAGATGGTGGAGTACGTGAAGTTTGTGGCGGACTACTTGTTGGTGCAGCTACATGCTCCCAAGCTGTACAATGCCCAGAACCCCTTTGGTTTCATGGAGTTGATTAGTTTGAACGGCAAGACGAACTTTTTTGAGCGCCGCGTGTCGGAGTATTCAAAGGCGGGTGTGGGTGTGTCCGTGGAGGACCAGCAGTTTAGTTTAGATACAGATTTTTAACAAATTTACAGTGTATGTTCTTTAAGATGGTGTAGGTCCAATTCTATTCGTTCGGATGTTTGTTCCCATATGTTTTCCAGATCCTTGTTGTCTTCTGCCACCTGCCAGACTACGGCTTTGAGTACTAATCCAAAGACGACCAGTATGGCGCGGATCTTGTTGGTTTGGTAGCTTCCGAAGAGCAGTGCTACCTGTACGAAGCGTATGCTTATTCTTCGCAGGGCTGCCTTGGACCAGATCTTGGATGTGGGTACATGCTGTGCGGCTAGGCTGAGTCCTACTCCGAGTGTCTGCACGTAGTCGTGGGGGGTGATCAGCAGTAGAGTTGCTGCGGCTCGCAGGACTCTGTCGTGGGGTGTTTTGTACTGCACCAGAAGGAATGCTATGGGTGCTATCCAGGGCGAGACCCACCGCGCCAGTGCCAGGGCTACTATCATGCAGATTTCAGCGATGCGCTGCAGACGATACCAGGTGTCGATGTCTCTGTTGTTCCACCTTTTGTTTTCGAGCAGTACGTAGGTAAAGAAGAGGTAGAGGCACCAGGCAATTTGGAGTCCGACTGGATCCGCGACGATTCGCGAAAGAATGGGTACGAAGGAGGTGAAGTGCAGAAGTTTGAATCTCATTTGTGTGTCCAGTCCGGTGTATATAATGCCGTACGCGACGGTCAATGCGTGTTGCCGTTACCGGCGACTGGGGCAAAAGTGCTTTGGTGCGTCGCATTGCTCTCGGTTCGTTTACCCTTCAGCTGCCTCCCACGTTCGGGGTGGAGATTACGCGGGTCTCCATGGGTGGACTTCCAGTGGCTTTCATCGAGACCAAGCATGTCCTGGCGTGCGACCTGGTGCTTTTGCTGTGTTCCTCCCATTCGAGGGCGTGTGAGCTCTGGCGCGACTGGCACGGTCATGCGGAAATGGTGGTCGTCTGGGTCACTGCGCGTGCGCGTCCTTACGGCATTCGTGTTTGTAGTATGAGCGGGCATGGTATTGGAAAGTTGATATCTGTACTGTATTTAAAGGCGCTGAAATATGAGTAATGATGATCGTACCGGTATTGGTGTCATGGCTGCTGGGACTGCTTTTGGCGTACTTCATGTCGGAGTCCAAGCTGTCGGACGAGCCGGTTCTCAACAGTCTGGTTTCAAGCGCGGGGTCTCTTTTCCGTGTGCTGGGACTCTTGCTGGAGACCGCTCTGACGCCGCTGTATTTTCTCCAGACCCTGCCTCTGCTGTGGGTGTTTCGCGTCGGCTGCCTGGTCTCTCTGGCTTTGTTTGTGCATATGAAGCCGCTTCTGCTGCTGGAGTCTTTGGACGGTCTCTGGCGTCGCGTCTTGTACCCCGTGATCAAGATTGGGGTCTTGGACGTGCTGATGGTGTTCAAGTTTGGGTTTGACACGTTTGCTCCATTGTACAACATGGGCGTGGTGTTGTATGCGCAGGTGAGCAGCGGTACACTCAAACTGGCGGGCAACTGCGGTGCGGACAACCTGATGGAGGGCGCTAATCTGGGTACGCAGGCATTTGTCAGTCTTTTGCTGCTGACGACGCAGTGGAGTGTTCCGGCTTCGATCTCGGACAACATGTTTACGCGTGAGTTGAACATCACGGAGCCCATCTGGAAGCTGCAGCAGGCAGTTGCGATGCAGGAGCAGACGGCGGCTTGCATGTGCGAGGCATTGACTCCAACTTGGGCGGTGGCGTTTGAGACCGTGCGTTCTCCCTCTCTGGCTAGGGGCGTTAACTCGGGCTTCAATACCGCCTTGTCGGTGGTGCAGCAGTTTGCGGTGTCTCTGCCTCCCCTGAGTCGAATACCGGATTTTTACCGAACGTTCTACTACTCTAAGCAGACATTGCTGCACTTTGGTCGCTGGGGAGACGACGTGGCGGTCAATTCGGTGGAGAAGATTACCGGGACGGCTCTGAACGCTCCGACTCCCTTTGCCCTGGAGACTCTGTCCTGCGTGGGCAGTGGATTTATGGAGGTGGGTGCTACGGCGGTGTCCATCCTGTCTCACATTGTGGTGCCGTCGAAGCTGACCAACTCCTCGTACATGATGCGGGTCACCTCTTTTCGCTATGTGTGGAAGGAGTGGGATCGAGCAGTGGACGGCACGGGTGGTTTGGTGGAGTGGCTGTTGAATTTGGTGTCTCGTTCCATCACCGACAATGTGCCCATCAGCAATGTCCAGGCTATTGCTGCCGGGAATGTGATCCGCTGGGGATTGCGCAGTGCAATGGGTCTGCCGAATGTGGTGCTGGAGATGTTGAACGAGCTGGCGTGGAAGAGTTTCTTTACGAACGAGCAGAATGTGGTGAAGACTCTGCAGTCCTACGACGGCAAGTGGCTGGCTCCCTTCAGTCTGTCGGAGCGTCCCTGTCTGTCGGGTCTGGTGTTCAATCCTCTTCTGCGCTCCTTTGACGCGCTTTTTGACTTTGTGCCCGTGGCTTTCTCGCCTCTCAAGTCTTTTCTGCGTTTCGGCGTACAGAGCATACATGTGCTGTTGCGGGTGCTGCTGTCGGGCGACCAGATTCTGGAGGGTACCTTTTTTGATCGTCCGATCGACTGTCACTATGGTCTGGGATCGGAGGAATGCGGTCTGCCGTATACCGGCACGGAGATGTGCCAGCGCCGGAACAGTGCTTCCTGCATGTACAATCCGGCGCTGAGCGGATCGGCGCAGTGCTTGTTCACCGCCAAGGATCCGGGTACTAACTCTGCACAATGGTGCAACACTCTGCTGTACGAGTTTTTGTTTTCCGAGGTGGAGGAGATGGTTGGCGGCGGCATGGATCTGGTGCGGATGCTGCTTCCCGACAGCTGCGACGAGACGGACGTGACGTACATTGGTCTGACTTCCAATACGAACGTGCTGTGTGCTCTGACCGGCTCGATCGAGCAGTTGGTACGTCTACCTTTGAACGTGTTTCGGCATGTCATCGGCACCACGATGTCTCTGACGCTCGGCTACGAGCAGCGTACCTTTGAGTTGAAGGATCGTCTGGAAGACTTCGACCAGCTGTTTTACGACACGATGGGTATCCTGCCTATCCCCTTGTCCAAGGAGCCGATGATGAATGCCGTGTATTCGGTGCTGCGACTGCCCATGGAGGTGGTGCGATTTGTGCAGTACATGTTTGACTGGGTGCTCGAGCCCGATTTGGACTGGCGAGTCCGGCTGAACGAGGTGCCTTGTGCGGGATGTTCGAGTATAACTCTGACGGACAGCGCTCTGGACTTTGTGATGGTGGAGCTGCGGGTAGTCTTTGGCTATGTGGTGACGCTGGTGAACAGCCTGGTGGCGGTATTTGACACGGTGGGCGCTGCCGTCTTCTTCGAGGGTGTGCGAGACATTCTGCTGGTGCTGGAAAAGGCGCTGTCCAATGCGCTGTTGGAGCTTTTGGGACTCGTGCTGACTCTGGTGGTGGACATGTTGGATTATTTTGCGTCGGGCAATCTGGCAAAGGGCATGCTCGACCGCGTGCTGCAAATCTTTTTGAAGTTTGCCAATATGCTGGCAAAGATCGCCACCAAGATTTTGGACGCTTTTCTTTTGATGCTCGGTCCCTTTGGCAAATTTCTGCTGCAGTTGAAGAACGCCGTCTGCGACACTCTCAAATCGGCGCTGAGCTGGGTTGGCGTGACCTTGGACATTGCGGCTTGCAGCTCTCTTCTGGGCAGCGACGACCTCGGTGCGAGTCACATTCCCACCGCCATTTACAGCATGGGCTGGAACGGCACCAGCGAGTGTGACTACATTGTGCACGCCCATCGCGGCTACAATTGGGGCGACCTGCGTCCACTGGAGCAAATCCGACTGTCGGAGTGCGTGGAGCAGCGCGAGCTGGCGCACGAGTTGAATACACTGGTGGGCATTGACCTTCCGGTGGACCTCTTCTACAACTGGAAGCGCAAGTTTGAGATGGGCTACCACGGCACCTTTGGGCTGCTGCTCTACATGCAGCACACTTCGACGCGCGACCTTTTTCAAGCCCTGGACAGTCGCGACATTCCTCGCTACTGGATCGACGTCTACCGGTCGGCTCAGGAGATGGAAGTGCGACTGCCCAGTCTCCGAGAGCTGGCATATGGACTGCGAGAGCACGAAGTGGGCGTGGTGCTGTCTGCTGTCGACAGTCTGACCGATACCGTGGATCAATTGCGCGAGACCTGGGTCGCCAAAAACATGAGTCACTCCTGGCGGCTGCTGGGGTCTTCCATGTCGTCGGAGGTGTCTTCTCACGTGTCCAGGGTGTCTTCGCACGTGTCTCGTGTTTCCCACGCTACCCTGGAGGCTACGACCAAGATGACGTCTCAGTTCAGTTTTGCGTGGGGCTTGCATACCGATCCGTCTTCGGGCGAGTGCTCTCTTTTGGACAACTTGATGGAGACGGTCAAGGACGAGTCGGAAAGAGTGTCCACTTTTTACACTACGGTGTACGCTCCGATCACGGTTCCACACTTTGTGGCGTGGATCAAAGGCAGAGACCCATGGGTGGAAGACTTTCTCACCGAGTTGGACCGAACATGGACCCTCGCCTTTCGTCTGCCCGACGGTCGCATTCTTTCTCCGCTGGGGTACATTGACCTATCCCTGGCATTGACCCATCCCGAGTGGTGGAGTATCGACGTAGAGCTGTACGAAGTTGACTTGGGACGGCTGCGTTTGAAGACCGACCTCGTTTGGCGCCTTCCGACCATCGACGATTTCAAACTGGACTTGCAGCTGCCATCCATGAGCGACCTGATCAGCTTTCCGAGTGGACTGCCCGAAGGCAGCAGCGAGTCCGGCAATCCTCGCTACAGCAACACGGAGTTTGCGGAGCCCGGATCTGAGTGCAGCTTCGACGCCGAATTTCCCAACAACATTACCGAGGCGGTGGGCTGCTTTTTGACGGAGACGGGCGACGGGACCGTGCCGTACTTTGGTCACAACTTGGACTACATCTTGAACTACCAGTTCAACACCTGCGAGTTCTCGCAAATTCAGTGCACGGAGAAGACTTCGGTTCGCATCGAGCGCATTGTCGAGTCCTTCTGGTACTGCTTTGTGGCTATTTTGAGCTGCCTCGTCCTGCAGTTTCTGACCGGCATTCCGACCATGATGTTTCTGCCCATCTTTCCAATATTCGGTCTCATTTTCTTGACGCACACTTGGAACTGGACGTACGCCTGTCGCCCCAACGTTCCACCGTGCTTCGCCGACGACATTTACGCCTTCGTGGACGCGTACTTGGTCCCTAAGTGTTTCTGTACCTACTTTCCCGCCCTGTCCAACGAGTGTCTGGTGGAGGGAGACTTTTGTCAGTTCTCCTCCGGCTCCACCAGCTTTTCGCAATGCTCGGAGGAGATTCCCTACTTTGGCTACATGTGGGTGCCCTTCTACTACATGAAGGTCTACTTTCCCACTCAGATGCGCTGGCTGTACTACTTTCTGTACAACAACACGGCGCTGAGTGCCTGGATGAACACGCTGGATACGGTCACGCCCGTGGAGGTGGACTGCGCTCAGCTGCACGTCTTGGACCTTTCGTTTCCCCTGGCGGCAGTACTGACTCTGCTGCTGATTTTGCCGCGCGTGCTCAACCTGGGAGCGCGATTGGCGCTGGGACTCTTGCAGTACGTTTTGAGTCTGCTGGCACTGGTCTACAGCGTCTGTCTGGTGCTAGAAAGCAGCATCGAGCTGGAGCAGGAAGAGCAGGACCTTCAGCGGTTTCGAACCCTCTTGGAAAAAGTGAAGGTCGAGACTAAGGAGAAGGAACCTATAAAGGAACCTATAAAGGAGAACAACTCGTTCATCAACTATGTGGGTGGAAAGAATTTTAAGTTGGATCGGCTACCCTCCAGTACCACGAGAAAGAGAGTCAATTTACACTTCAGGTAGAGGAAATAAAATAGATAGTCTGTAAAATTAAAAACGAAAATAAACATTTTTGGTATCTGTGGTTGTACCTGTGGTTGTACCTGTGGTTGTATCTGTGGTTGTATCTGTGGTTGTATCTGTGGCTGCAAGATTTTCTTCCATTTCGGTGTTGAGCTCGTCGTCCGTCATTTTTACAACGGGTTCATGCTTTTTAAGGTCCAATTTTTTTGACCACGCTATGATAAATTCATAATCGATTTCTTGACCATTGAACTCTTGGAGGTATTTTTCAAATTCTTTTATATCAATCAATTCGGGGTTGATCCGCATCATATTCAAATCTGTCCAAACAACATAGAGACCCTCATCCTTCAATCTGTTTTTTAACCGTAGCCCTAACTTTATCATTTTTAGTAAAGAAATATTCACCAATAAACTCGAACCACTGATCGAAGGTTAATATTGTTTTGTCTATGCGCGTGTTCGATGTAGTATACCCAAATTCAATGGGTGGATTAAACGAATATCTGTCAAATTCACCAATGCGCTTGTCCTCGCGATCGTCCGTCATTTTTACAGCGAGTACTTAGTTATATAGTACGATTCACACTAATTGTTGCAAAAAGGTATTAATGTCTCTCTGAATGTCGGGCGGCAGTTTTTTTTTGAGTTCCTTCTGGCAGCGGTGGCACGAGATCTTGGCGGGGTACCCCAATTGGAGCACAAAGTACATGTTGTTGCTGCGATGCTGGCGACCTGCGAACGGACAGATACCCTTCTTCAAGTTGCCGCTGTAGCGCCAGGTAAAAGCGTACTTGAAGCTGTACTCGGCGTTCAAAAATTTAACGGCTCTACGCACACACTGGGGCTGCTCTGACGTGGATTTGATGCTGCGGGGAATGACTGGACCCCATGTTCTATGCGGCAGGTCGTCTAGCGGCTGCACCAGCGAGTTCTCCCAGAATTGTCGACTCCATTTACCCCGGAAGGGTCGCTTGCCTCCATATTTGGAGCTGCCGAGCATGCGGAAGCAGCGGTTGGAGTTGTAGATCAGGGAGTCGACGACGGAAATGTCGTAGAACGGCTCCAGCTTGTGCAAAAAGCGCTTGCCGTCGGACGGACAGCTCAGCAAAAATTCATTGCAGCGCGTGACTACGTGCAGGGACTGCTTTTCTCCCTGGCTGGAGTCCAGTACCACGTGCGTGTACTCGAGGGAGTGTGCCTCCAGGAGCTGGTTGAGAATGGGTTCCAAGGTCTTCCAGTGCAAGTGCACGTCTCCCTCGTCAAAATCAAAGAACATGTGGCACGGCGCATCTCGAATGACCTCCGAAAAATGGCGCGGCTGTTGCTGCATCTTGGTCCACATCGACGAGTTGGTGGCGGCGAAAAACCGCTTGCTGCCAGTTTCGTTCAGGCACTCCGCATACACCTTCTGGTCCGTCTGTGCCCTTGACTGCACCCCTCGCAGCATTGCCTCTTGGACACTTTGCGCTGCCATTTGAGTTGCCATATTTAAGTTGCAATTTTCTGTCGAAATGACGACGATAATGCCAATCTGTCCCATCTGCCAAAAGCAGTATTCTCTGAAAGTTGTACCCTTGGTCCTGCAACCCTGCGGGCACAGCGTTTGTCAGCTTTGTTTTGACGAGTGCAGTGATCGCAACATTGACCACTGTTCCCTGTGCAGACAGTTGGTTCGCGCCCACACGGTCAACTTCAGTCTGCAAGAAATGTGCCAGGAGGACGAACTGGGGTGGAAAAGTGATTTGTGCGACCTCTTGTCTCCGGCATTGGTAGGGCATCGCTTCACTATCAGTGACGGGTTGAAACCGGTAGCGCCCCTGCTGGCATTGAAAGCCCACGGTGAGCACGACATACACTGTTTCCGCGAGGTTTTCGTGCACATGATACAGAAAATGTCGCCTTCCACTATCTACCAGTGGATCGAAGTGTTGAACTTTCGCAACAAGCATGCGTTGAACGATTTGGTTACCCAGTTGGTGTGCGACAAGCACTTTCTCCTTCGCCACGACGCCCTGTGGGTACTGGAACTCGGCGCCAAGTGAAGTATTTAGTCCCAACTAAAAAGAGTAAAGAATGCTAGAAGTACAAACCGAACCAGATTTGCAGCGCCTTTTGCAGATATTCACCGCATTCATGCGCCAGCAAGGTATTCTCGTGAATAGCATGCGCCGTCACGGTACGTATTGTTTGAACATACATGGCAATGACCGTTTGGGGTTGCACCGGACGGTCCTGCTATCCCTATGCACGCTGATGAGTTACTGCTATCAAAAAAAGTTTGTGGTGGATGGCGACCGGATCATTTCTACAGGCGCATGTCGACGCCCAGTGTTAGAACAAGACGATTTACTTTTACCCCTGTTTCGAAAATGGAATAAGACCTAAGACACCCAAGTTGCAGGGATCTTGTACCATCGAACGCCGACAACCTATCCATACAAAAAAAATCAGAGAATAATAAAACTATATATATATATATATATGTATAATGTATGTTAAATGACATCAGCGGGTGAACACAAAAATCAAGAAGATCAGGGACAGTTTATTGTGAATCAAATCGAATTTAAACTGCATGTTGATCCTAATCACTGCTTGGGCAGCACCATCAAACTGACTAACAAGGATGTTATTCCAACACTGTACAACCTGTGCTCCACTCTTGTCATACACGTGGAAAACAGATGGATGGATGAAGAATATCCGCGACGAGACGAGCGCAGCCCATTGATTAACACTGCAAAAAGCGAAACATACAAACAAAAATATGAAGAAGCATTTACAAATGTCGCCAAGCCGAAGTGTTGGACTGAATACTACAACATATCACAAATAGACGGTGAGTGCCCGGAACTGGCGTGGGCATTCCCATCGTGGGTTGATCCCGGAAGAATCAAATACACGTCGTCTCTGACGGCAGGGCTTGTTGATCTGACTACAGTAGACACCAATCGGCAAAGAGGGAAAGGCTGGTCTTTCCTCAAAAACAAACAAAATTTCGAAAAAGCGGTCAGTACTACCACTGCCACTTACCCAGTCATTGAGACGTGCGGCGTTGTAGTGCTCAACAAAAATAAGGTTCTCACGTTCCCCAGTCTCAAGTTTGCGTCTATGTATTCAACACCAGGAGGCAGCGTTGACTGGAAAAATGTGCCACCTCCGAAATTATCCGATCAAGTAGACATTGCTGTTACAAACTGCTGGAGAGAACTGAAAGAGGAAGCAGGGCTGCTCCAGGATAATTTCGATTTGGATACTCGTGGTGTACAACTAAATTTACCCACCGAAGAAGTTCTGCAAAACCAGGTGCAACAGCAGCATAAACAAGTACTTTCGACTCTATTTCCAGTATCAGATCCCGTAGCTGACGGTACCAAAACGTATCGGGTTTTTAGTCAACAAAACATGCCAAATAAATTGCGTTTTTAATAACTCCGCGTTCTGCAGAAAACTTGCAGAATTTTCTGTACAGTATAAATACAGACAATATTGTTTCAAAATGTTGTTTGTACTCTTTGCAATACTGACCACTGCAAATGCATTTGGAGCGGGGCGCGAGTGTGTCGGGTTAGAAGACAGAAAGGGCAACTGTGTTGCAGTCAGCGCTTGTACCACCAATGAATGGCTATACGGAACAAAAACCGATCCCGTCTGCGACACACCGGGTCCCTACTCGAAGAACTCTATTGTGTGTTGTTTGGACTTGCCTGATGTGAAAAGTAAGATTAAACATAAAACGCTATAATTTTTGATACACTCTTGTACATTTCTCCCTCCGTACCGGCTTCCATTTTTTGACAAAATCTCTTTCTACCCACGGTATTTCCGTCCACGTTATGTCTAGTGGTATGCTCGCCGTGTCCCATTTTTCAGCGTCCGACATGGAGGCAAAGTCGACTTGCAGAAAGGTGCCGTCCGACGTAGTGACGATAGCCTTGACAACCCTGAAGTAGCCCCTGTACATGTATATCGACTTCATTTCTTGGTGTTTTTTGTCCATGGCGTAGGCGTACACATCGTGTTTGAAACGCGCGATCTGCTCGCCCTTCAGATTGTCGTAGATAGTTGTGTACCTGTCAGTGTCTTTGAATCTTCCGTAGATGAATGTATTGCCCATTTTTTGTATCGGGATTTCAGTGTCTATATAGTTCTACATAGTTCTACATAGTTCTACATAGTGTGTGCAGAAAACTGGCAGAATTTTCAAGTGCATACTTAGACGTGATTTTCTGGCAGAAACTTTCACTTTGTCCTTTTTCGACCCACTTTTGTGTTCCAAGTCTGTCCTTTTTCCAGGTACTTAAGCGTACCAGAGAGCCAAGATTTCGGCGTCGGGAAAAGGACAGAGATACAACTGTGTCCTTTTCCCGGCGCCAAAAATCACAAGTGGTGGTACGCCTAAGTACTTCAAAATAGGACAGACTTGGAACATAAAAAACACTAAAAAAAAAACTTTTACTGTTTACTATAGTAAAAAGTACGTCTAAGTATGCCCTTGAAAATTCTGTAACTTTTCTGCGAATAGGTATGGCGGTATATATCCGATGGCTCGCCATACAAAATGCTTCCTCTGGTTCCTCTGGATGTGATCGATATTGTAGTCTCTTTTGTACCGCTGACTTGTCTCTTGGTGAACCGCCGCTGTCACCGCCGTGCCAAATCAGTGGAATTGACACTCCCCTTCTCATACCGGACCGGTCTTAGTGGGTTCAAGTGCAAAGGGGGTGGACGTGGACTGGTGCTGATCAACTGCCAGCTGACCGGGCATTTTGTCGAGTGCCATTTGACCAATTGTACTTTGCGCAACATGCACTTGAATCGGTGCATCTACAACAACTGCGTGTTTGACAACTGCGTGGTCCACGGCACGGGCGTGTCTCTGGTCGGAGGCGTGATGCGTAACTGTCGACTGGCGTACAATCACATTGCGCTGATCAACAACGGCAAACTTGTGCTAGATGGCTGCATATTCAGCAACAACAATTTGGGCATCTACACTGGCAAGGGCGCGGAGACTACGATAATGAACTGTGTTTCGACCGACCGACAGTTTGGAGTGAGCGCCGGGTCCACTAAGGTGTTGAACAACACGTGCAGCAGCAGCGCTCCTTTTTACATGCATCGAGGGAGCGTGCATACAATTTTGTAGTATGGCATATCATAAATGCTCTAATTTTTCTGTACAAACTATGGCAGTTTTGATCGACCCTTCGAACTGGCTGTCTCTGGCTCCGAGCGTGGTTGTATTTGATTTGGAATTCGTGGGGGACATCACGGACCCCCTCAACTGCCATCTGTGGGAAATTGGTGCCGTGCATTTGGTAACGGGAGACTCGTTTCACGTGATTGTGGACCCGCAAATGGCGGTAATTCCCGAGACAATTCCCGGTTGCTTCAACCTGACCCAGGAGTTTTTGGACGAAAGTGCTGTTCCTCTGGCGGAGGGACTGGCTCGATTCGCAGCCTGGATGCAAAAATACCGCCTGCTGATCAGCCACAACGGTTTTAAATCGGATATGGCGGTACTCCAGGGATCCTATGCTCGGTGTGACATGCAGCTGCCGCCATGGTTGTTCCTCGATTCGCTGCTGATACTGCGGCAGCAAGTCAAACTGAACAACTACAAGCTCCAAACGATCTACCACTACTTTTGTCGCTCCAGCATGAAGGAATCGCATCGTGCTCTTCCGGACGCGGTGGCTCTGAAGCAGGTGTTGTATGTTTCGGGTGGTCTTCAGCATCCCACGTTTGCCTATCCGATGGGAATTACCCCTCTGCAAAACATCAAGGGGATCGGTTACGCGTGCGAGACCGCGTTATTTTGGCGTGGCATACTGTGCGTGGAGCAGCTGATACTGCAGGTGAAGGCACTGCACGCCCGCGGTTCTTTGTGGTCGCGAGTGAAAATGTTGGACACGGTGCTGCGTTTTCTACTGCAGTGCCAACTCCCCCTGCAAAACCTGGTGCCCCTGCAGCAGGAAATATTATGGCATATAAATGGCAAACCAGAGTGTGGTACAGAATGAAGAGAGCTCACGAATCTACTCTAGCGACTAACAAGCGGATGTGTACCCACCATGAAGTCCACGACCACCACGAAGTCCACGTCCACGGGGGTCCTAAACGCAAATGGGAAACTGTGGGCGAGGAATCTACTAAGCGTGCACGACACAACGACCGTGAAATATGTAAGCGAACTGCGTCCATGGAGTTGAACAATCCATCCAAGCGTCAGCGAGTATCGACCGGCATGATGGACGAACTTTTAGAACTGCGCAGGCGTGTGCAGGAACTGTCTGCGTTTCAACAGGAGGCGTACAAAGTCATTGCGGGTCAGACGGCTCGAATTCGCCAGCTGGAGCACATGTCGTACAGTTTGCCCAACCAAATGCAGATCTGCCAGTACGTAGCGGCTAGGTGACTACCTAGGTGAAGATCCAACCAATGACTACGACCAAGACAGTTATTTCTACTAGGGGTAGAGTTATTGCTTGCAGTCGGCTGAGAGCTGTGGAGAGCAGTATTATTAATGCAACAAAAAAAAGTAAAAAATAAAAAACATACGGTGCTAAAAACTTATATAGTATTTCCATATTGCTGTAATCTCTACTTCCTATATAACCCCTGCCTTGCTCTCCACAAATGGCATACTACCTGATGGCGCTGCCAGCCGTTTATTTTGGAACGCAGTATGCGGCTACTCAGGCAATGAATTCGGTCGGGCGTTGGTTTGTGAGCAGGTCGGAGTTGTACGACGACTCCGAGGCAGTGCTTGCTGCCGGCGATTCGATTTTGGAAACACACGCGGGTCTGCCTCCTTCCCACTCGGCGTACAAGGCAAAAACCTACTTAAAGCAGGCGATTGAAACACTGCGGTACAAATCTAACTCTGCTCGCAGGGATGCTCGTCGATGGAGATTTGTGCGCTACGACTACACCACTGTAAATTTGGAGCTGGTGCAGCATGTCAATCAGGTGGAGCAGCGTATTCGCTTGTTTCGTGAAGTTTTTATGATGTCCTCCAGAGCAGCAAGAGATTGAATACGCTGACTCCGAGCGTGGCAACCGTGCCGTAGAGCGTGAGTTGAATATGCCAAAGTGCTCGGTCGTCGTCAAATGTGCGAGCTTCCTGAGTATGTGGCATTTAGTACTTGATTCCGTAAGTATTTATAAGTCATTTTTCTTTCATGTATTCTTCTCCCGAGGTACAGGAGTAGTCGCTCGATTCCCCTGTATCCGAGTGTTCCTCCGATTGTTCTGACGGTTTCTTCAACTTTTGCTTGGCGTCTTTCGAATCGGTATCCGATTGTCTCGGTGGGTACAAATATTTTAACAGGGGCAGGCAGTCCATATTCTCGGAACTGAGAGACGGTATAAATATGTCAAAATATGTCGAAGAGTACAT